>Ga0209636_10001071_pt1 | contig 27396 bp, 21 predicted proteins | sample DeeMarSWOR152_54_FD_187464 | JGI IMG/M metagenome (GOLD analysis project Ga0209636, IMG submission 187464) | Marine sediment microbial communities from White Oak River estuary, North Carolina - WOR-1-52-54 (SPAdes) (version 2) | ecosystem: Environmental > Aquatic > Marine > Intertidal zone >...
ATTATAGAAAACACAGAGGATTAACAGAAAAACATAAAAGAAGTTATCTAAAATGGTATTGCTATTTAAAAAATTAGAGAAAATAACTCCACTTTGTGAGTATTATGCCCGCAATGACATATGATTAAAGGCTGGCTATTTCTTTGGCGGTAATTTGTCAGTATAGGCTGGCAAAGGAAGCGGTTTATCAAGGAGAAATGATCTGATGGAATTCAGAACAAGTCCGGGCTTCTCCAGAAAAGGCATATGTCCCGCACTCTCTAAAAAGAGAAGAGTGGAGTTTTTCAACAGAGACTTGTATTCGTAAGTGACTTCCCATTTGAGATAATCACATTCTCCCTTGAGGATAAGAACAGGAAGAGTCAGTGATCTGAGTTTGCCTTTCACAGTTTCATCCTCAGGTTCAGGTAGTTCGTCAGGTATCATAGTCGCCCAGAAACCAAACAAGATATTGTGATCATCAGGAAAATTTAAGGGATCACAGGCCATGCCTCCCAGCACCAAAGAGAAGAGTTTTGTCACCAGGGTGTCTGCTTCAGCTTCGGATAAAAAATTGTGTGCCGTATCGGGATTAATTTCAAACAGTAAAACAGTAAACATTATTCGTGGTGTCTTGAATAAATGATCGAACTTCTGAAGAGTCTCCGGGGAAGCTCTATCTTTGATGCTTCCACCGCTATCATCATCCCATTCCTGAGATAATAGCTCTCCGGGCGATATCAGCACTAACCTTTTTACATTCTCGGGATAGGCAGCCGCATAATGAGCCGCCAGTCTACCGCCATGGGACTCTCCCACCAGGACCATTTTTTCTGCTTTGATCTTTTTTCTTATCTGGTCAAGGTCCAGCACATGGCGGGAGAGCTGGTAATTTCGGATGTTCTTCAACCTCCTTGACTGTCCTCCTCCTACCTGGTCATAAAAATAAACATCATACCCATCCTTTGACAGTGCTGAAACCACATCAGTAATCGGCCGGAAAGACACGACAGCTCCGCCAGGTCCCCCATGAAGAAAAATAACAGGCTCTTCTTTTGTCTTATTCTCGGCCGGGAATTTCTGATAAGCAATACGGGAGCCTGTTTCCAGGTCCCAGTAATCGACAGATTCAGGAACTCCCGGCACTATGATCTCAGAGGACGGCATGAGCGGTTTAAATATCGTCAAAGACGATATCAGCATGACTCCTGCAACAGTGGCCAGCCCAATACCAAGAGCCAAACGAGCTCGGGACTCTCTCCGTATCATCCTCCAGGAAATCCGGGAAAGGCTGAAAGATATCAGAAAACAAAAGAGCAGTGCGATCAGGCCTAAAAAAACAATATGACTTAAAAACACAGCACAGAGCAAAAATCCTATAACAGCTCCCCCCATTCCTAATAGAACTGCAAGAAAGAGCAGGATCCAGCCAAATATCAAACGGACTGTTTTCTTAAAACCAGAGCTTGTTTTGTCCATACGTCCATTGACTCCTTATGGGAATGAGTAAAGATCCTTTAGCCCTCCCTGAAAATTGCCCGGAATTTTGGGAACACTTCGCCCACTCTCTTCCTGTATTCAAAAAACTCCTCGCCAAATTTCTCTTCGAGATACTTATCCTCTTTCCCAATCAATATCTTAAATACAACATACATAAATACAGGAACAGTCAATCCGATCAAAGAATTGATGAGCAAAACGATGCCTGGAACAATAAATACTATCCAAGAGCCATAAATTGGGTGCCTGAAATAACCATAAATCCCCTTTGTCGCTAACTGGCCATCGTGAAAATATTTATGGATTGTCAATCCAGAAATTAGATAGATGGGAACACCTATTATCAGAAGAAGTATCCCCAAAACCTGACTTGCAATACGCGGGATGGGAATAGAGAGTTGAGACATCCAGAGAAAATGTGCAGCAAAGATGATTGATGTAAAAAAAATAGATATTATTGCGAATTTGAGACCGACTCCTATAAAAGACATCTGTTTGTTCATCTTTTTAGACATTCTACTCTCCATTAGATTCTTACGAAAAAAAATTAGAAGAGTTTATCGCGTTGTTCTGAACTGTAGATTGTTTGGAGACGAGGCCTGCTTACTCTATAACCTTGATCTTTATATACGAAGGATACTTTTTAGAGCGGTGCACCCTGTGAACCGCCTTCTGAAAATCCTCTTCCTTGGCATGATAGATATCCACAAACTTCTGGGGATTTCTGTCGATCACTGGAAACCAGGTGCTCTGAATCTGCACCATGATCCTGTGACCCTTCCGGAAACAGTGGCATTTATCTCGAAGGTCAAACTCAATCTTGGTGACCTTGTTCGGAACCAGAGGATCAGGATGTTCAAAGCTTTTTCTGTATTTGCTCCGGAAGACTTCACCAGCGAGAAGCATCTGGAAATCCCCCATCCTGACATTCTGGGAATCCGGCTGATTATCAGGAGCATTCCCGGGATAAACGTCGATCAACTTCACAATCCAATCCGCATCAGTGCCAGTCGTGGATACGTAGAGGCTGGCGATTATCGGCCCGGCTATAGTGATATCCTCTGTGAGCACTTCAGACTGATACACCAGCACATCAGGCCGGCGGGACGCAAACCTCTGGTCTTCAACCATCCATAGATGTCCCTGGCTTGTTCGAATTTCCGAAGACCAGGACACAGGTCTGTCCGGATCGCTCACAAAAGAATCAAGGGCCCTCTCTGATTCCTCCAAGGGAGCGTTAAAGGAAAGTTTCCCTTTAGCATGAAGATAGATATTTCTCTCTTGAGCGCTTATTGGCGGCCATTGATCATAGGATTTCCATTCATTCGATCCTGTCTCAAAGACTAATGCTTCAGGCAAATCCAGCTCTCCCTTGTCTTTCAGGTAATAATTAAAGAAGGGCAATTCCACGTTTTGTCTGTAATATTCTCCTGTCTTTGTGCCGAATCGAATGTTTCCCAAAGCATCACCGTCCATTCGCGACCATCCTCCATGGAGCCAGGGCCCCACCACAATAATGCTCTTATTGCCGGGATTTTTCTCTTCTATCGTGGAGTAAATACTCATCGGGCCATAGAAGTCTTCTGCATCAAACCATCCTGCCACATTCAAGATTGGATGTTTGATGTTATCCAGATGCTGGAGGACATCCTGTTTTTTCCAGTATTCGTCGTAATCGCCGTGTTCCATGTATTCATTCCAGGTGGGAACGCTGTCCTGGAAATAGAGTTTATTCACATTGGAAACAGGCCCGAGTTCCAGGAAGAATTTGTAGCCATCCGGCGTTCCGTATCTGAAACGGGCAGCACGTTGAGCGGATGGGCCTGTTCTGACTCGGGCACTACCCGCCAGCCATCCGAAAGTATACATCAGACGAAAGGCTCCGTTGTGGTGAAAATCATCGCCGATCCACATGTCCGCCGGCGATGCCTGAGGCGAGGAGGCCTTCAGGGCCGGATGGGCGTCGATCATCCCCATCACAGTGTGCCACCCGGGATAGGAGATTCCCCACTGTCCCACACGCCCGTTATGGTTAGGTATGTTTTTCAGCAGCCATTCGATGGTATCATAGGTATCGCTGCTGTCGTCGACATCCTGCTTGGTGCGCTTGACCCTTTTGTGCGGCCACATCACGACAAATTCCCCTTCTGATTTATATTTTCCGCGGCAATCCTGGAAAACAAAGATGTAGCCTTCCTCTACAAAAGCCCAAGAGGGACCCAAGGAATTTCTGTATACATTTTCTCCATAGGGAGGGACGCTGTAAGGCGTTCGCCTCAGCATGACCGGGTATTCTTGAGATGTATCCACAGGAGAGTAAACCTGGGTAAAAAGCTTCACTCCATCCCTCATCGGAATCATGACTTCTTTTTTTGAATAATGCTCCAGAACGTAGGCGAATCTGTCTCCGTTGACATTGTCAGGATTCAGTTCCACTGATTTCTTGAAGTTTTTTATGGCCAGTTCCTTTTGGCCGTCCTCCATGTACGCCTCGCCTAGACTGTTGCAGGGATTAAAAGCATCGGGGAAAACCTCCACGTTCAACTTAAAAATCTCGATTGCATCCTTGATTCTTCCCGATCGCAGCAAGCGGTAGCCCACACTGTTCAATTGGTACTCATCAAAATTGTAGGAGTCCGGGTGGTTTTTCTTCAGACCATGATACTGCCTTATGGCTGCCTGGACGTTTTCTTTTGTTACGGTATCAAGCAGGACATCGACAATCGATCTTTTGACGATTTCTTGTCCTGTGTCTCCAGGGTAAGGACTCGGATTCTCCATCGCTGTTAAGTAGCCGAAACTCAACAGGATAAAAATGATAAGAAATAAATTCTTAGGCTTTATCATCTTTCCCTCCTGATTTTAGATGTGTAGGACTTCCTACCGTTCCAGTGCTCATTGAACAACAATGTTAAGGGCTTTTTCAACAGATTTTTACACTTATTTCTTTAGTCTTTCATAAACAAAGACGTATTCTCTTTTGGGATGGTTTACTGTTGGGAAGAATTACGAATAATATCTCCAGGCGTATCAACTCTAGCAGCAAAATTGGGGACAGTCTCCATTTTTTTGTCATTGCTGGATTTTGGGGATTCCTTTGTTTGGTTCGGAACAGACTTGGCAATCTCACCTTTGTGTCATTGCGAGTGAAACGCGGCAATCTTTTGCAGAAAAATGAAAACTATCCCCTATTCTGAAATGTTAAATGTTGAGATGCAAGTCCTTTGGAGAGAAAAAAGGAGCCTGCTCTTTTGGGTCATTGCGAGTGAAGCGTGGCAATCTCATAGAGTGAAATGAAGTCAGAATAAAAATAGCACCTCTTTAATTTATGAGATTGCCGCGCTGTGCTCGCAATGACAGATTAGATAGGAAAAGGTAATTTTTTCCTTTTTCTGAAATGTTATGTGTTAAGATGTGACCCTTTCACCGTTTAGGATCACCTGCACCGCTGCCAGTCAGAGTCAGAATAGAAGTGTTCAAGCTCTTTCCACAACTCTTTAATATTACAGACCATGATGATCAAATCCTGCTTTTTTCCAGCAATATCCCGCACGTAGTCTGGGATAAGGAGTTCTTCCCGAAATCCGAGTTTCCGGAAAATCCGCTGGGCCGCAACCTGTGGCCTCATCATCTTGACTACGGCCTGGTCCACGTTTTTCTCGACCGCAAGAAAATACAGCTCTCTCACCATGATCATTCCTAATCCCTTGTGCTGAAATGGCCTGGCCACAATCACACGGAGTTCACCCTGATGTTTTCGCCATTCTTCGCCGGAAAGCTCAAGAGCTCCATCTGCAACGATCTCATCATTGTGCAGAGCAATCAGACGAAAGACATTTCCTTCCTTGGTCAGTTCAATCCTCTGTTGAACAACCCCTCGGTTCGTGACGTCAATCCTCAGATATTTTCGATCTTCAAGTGGAAGGCCAGAGTAGAATTTCATCAATCTGTCCAGATCTTTGATCTGAAGCTCCCTGATCGTAACTTTTGTTTCGTCTTTTAAAGTCTCAATCTTTTCCATTGCTATAAACCTCACGCATTAGGTGCTCAAAATATAAATGCGGATTGCGGAAATGTCAAACTTTAAGATAAAATCCGCCTATTTCTGTCTTTAATCCTCTTCTCAATTTCATCTTTAAGGTAGCCAATATTTCTGTCTATGGGAAAAAGGGGCCTGTCCCCTTTTTTACTTTTTTATTCGTATTTCAAGGCATCTACCGGATTGGCGACAGCTGCCTTGATAGCCTGAAAGCTGACTGTCAGCAGTGCGATGACCAACGCCAGCGCCATGGTCAGCACAAACGTAAGGAATCCCAGGCCGCTACGGTACGCGAAATCCTGAAGCCAGTTTCTCATGACAAAATAAGCAATAGGCCAGGAAATGACATTTGCCAGCAAAACCAAAACAAAAAATTCTCTGCACAGCAGCAGCGTAATTTGCGATGCGGAGGCGCCGAGCACCTTGCGAATCCCGATCTCTTTGGTCCTCTGTTCTGCCGAAAACGAGGCCAATCCAAACAGCCCGAGACAGGCAATAAACACTGCAAGGATTGAGAAATATTTGAGGAGGTCCCCCATTCTTTCCTCTGACCTGTAGTAATATTCAAAATCATCAACCAGGAATCTGTATTCGAACGGAAAGTCCGGGATAACCTTTTGCCAGGTCTCTCTCACAAAATCCAGCGAAGCCGATATGTTCTCAGACGGGATTCTGATTAGCGTGTAACTAAAACCTTGATTAGGCGGCCTCATGTATATGGCCAGCGGTTCTATCTTATTCCGGAAAGATTCGTAATGAAAATTCTTCATCACACCGATAATTTTGCCTTCTCTGCCCACAAACGAAAATCTTTCTCCCACTACAGACTCTTTTTCCATGAGTTTCGCCACCTCTTCATTGACGATAAAGGCTTCTGTCTGATCGGTGCCGTATTCTTTGGAAAAACTTCTCCCTTCTGCCAATTCAATCCCAACAGTCTCTATGTAGTCATAATCCACGCCGCTCATTCCGATCAACACAACCTGGTCCGGATTTTTCCCGTCCCAATCCGCTCCACCAGAATTACTCCCGATATTAGAAGGCCTGTGAATCGATCCAGACACGTTCAGGATTCGAGGATCCCTGACTAATGCATCCTTGAGCGCTGTGTAAAATCTTCCTGTTTGTCCTCTCATCGGAATATACACCAGTTGTTCCTTGTCATACCCAACATCTCTATTTTTCATGTACTGGAGCTGGTTATAAACTACCACAGTCCCGATAATCAAAAAGATGGAGAGTGCAAACTGGACAACTACGAGAATTCTTCTGAACAGAGAGCTCCCAGCCCCGGATTTCAGGCTTCCTTTGATCACCCTGACCGGTTGAAAAGAAGAGAGAAAAAGCGCCGGGTAGCTGCCCGCCACAAGCCCTGTAAACAGGGTCACTCCGATGAACCCAAGGATAATCTGCCAGTTCCCAAGAATGCCAAATGATAGCTCTTTTCCTGAAAGATTATTAAAAGGAGACATTAAAAACGCAACGAGCATGACCGCAAAAACGAGAGCAATAAACGCATAGATGATTGACTCGCCGTAGAACTGCCGGATTATATGGTTTTTGAGCGCACCGACCACTTTTCTCACGCCGACCTCTCTGGCCCGGTTGGCTGACCGGGCAGTGGATAGATTCATGAAATTGATACAGGCAATCAACAGGACAAAAAACGCTATGAGAGAGAAAATATACACATATTTAATCTGTCCCATATCTCTTCCGTAGCCGAAATATTGGTGAAGATGGATCCGCGAATACAGGGCCAGCTCAAGCTCTGTGACAGAATCCGGCACGTGCTTCTTGATGAAGCCGCGTATCTTCTCATTGACCTGCTGGAGAGAAGCGCCTTTCTGGAGCTGAACAAAGGTTGCGATAGAATTCGAACCCATGCTGTCACTGACCGCCCCCACTTTTTCCAGCAAGGCATAAGGAAGCACCATATCGAACTGGAGGTAGGAATTATTGGGGATATTTTTCATGACACCCGTAACTTTCATGTCGTATTTGTTATTGATTGAAAACGCTTTCCCGATAGGATCCTCCTCTCCGAAATACTTTTCCGCTATCTCTTCTGAGATAACCATGGAAAAAGGATCATCCAGTGCTGTGCGGCTGTCTCCTTTAACAAAAGGAAAGGTAAACATACGAAAGAATGCCGGAGCAACAGCCACCATACCATTTTCGAAAAAAGCCTTTTCTCCATACCGGATCAACTGCCCCCCAACTCCCACATACTGAGTGGCTTCAATAATTTCAGGAAAATCCTGTTTGATCGCAGGCGCCAGCGGATAGGGAGTGACCGTGACATGATAGATCCGTCCCGAATAATATTGATTCTCTTCAACCCTGTAGAGATAGGAAGCATTCTCATGAAACTTATCGTAGCTCAGCTCATCCAGGACCCAAATCAATATAAACAGGCAGCAGGCCAGGCCAATGGCCAGACCGGCAATGTTGATGATGGAATAGCCCGGGTGTTTCCTGATATTTCGTAAAGCAACCTTAAAGTAGTTTTTAAGCACAGTCTATCTCCTTTTTCTGGGAGTCGTCCGAATATACCTATATTTTAGAATTTTGATAATTTGATTTGTAAAAATAATTTCGATTCTCTGCCGCATAAGCCTTTCTCTATTATACGCAGCATATACAGAAAATGTTGTCTTTAAAATCGTCCTATCCAGAGAATTTTCAACATTTCTTTCTCAAATTCGCTGCTCAGACGATTTTCCACATATTTACTATCCGATGTCCTTCTTCGCATTGACCTCTTTAAAATAAAGACGTGAACACCCCAAAAAAGTTGCACAAAATGAGAGAACTGGATAAATGTTGAATGTTGAGACGCGACCCCTTCTACGGAGCCAACTTTAACTGCGGCCCCTTCAGACAATCCTTCCAATGAGAACTCTTTGAGATTCTCTACGTATAAATGGATGTGTTTCTTTATACCCAATGCCTCTTGGACTATGCTTATAAATATCAAGATGAGAGTGCGCAATCATTTTTAATAAGGAGTATTCGATGAGGCATATATGTGAGCGAATGGGGCGAGTGGGGGTCTTTGGCCTACTGCTAGCCATTCCCTTTCTCCTGGCACAGGAACGTCCGTTTCAAATCGAAGGGTGGGAAAAGGGGCTAAACAGCCGACAGCCCCCAGTAAAGATCATGGATGCCATCGGCATGAAACCGGGAATGGTTATCGGCGAAATCGGGGCTGGCAGGGGCCGGATGACAATGTGGATGGCTGACCGAGTCGGAGATTCAGGCAAAGTATACGCCAACGACATCGACAAAGCAGCTCTGGAACACCTGAAGGAACGGTGCAAGCGAGATGGATTTAAAAATGTAGAGATCATTGTCGGTGAAGTGGAGGACCCAAAGCTCCCGGCCAGTACTCTGGACATCGCATTCATGATCAATGTCTACCACCATTTGGATAATCCTGTACCACTCATCCGGAACATCCTTCCCAGCTTGAAGCCCGATGGCATCCTGGCCATTGTGGAGTGCGACCCCGATAAAGTAAATTGGGGGAAAGAGCATGGCTGCACAGGGAAGAATGACATGGTCAAAGAGCTAAAAGAGGCAGGATTCGAAGTCGTTCGGATCGAGACATTTTTAAATGAGGATAATATTTATATCGCTAAATCCAGCATGAGCAGAGAATAAAAAGAGTGGAATTGATATAGCATTCAGGTCATGCTATCGTCACTTTACCATCTGTCACTAGTTAAAGGGCAGCCATGAATGAGGAGAGGAAATGTTAATTAAAAGCGCACAACTTTTCACTAGCGTTCATCCCCAAAGTATCTTAGGGAAAATCATTCAATTTCCAATCGTGCGGATTCTGATCGTCGCTGTGTTCATAGCGCCATTTTTGCTGTTTCACAATAATGTGATCGCAGATCTCATCGCTTCTTCATCAGGTCTTCTTCATTCCTTTCTTGTCAATGCGGATGCTGTGGTTTCCATCGTGATTTTTATGCTCCTGTACGCCTTGTATGTCAGGCTTATAGAAAAGAGAAAAGCATATGAGGTATCCAGGGAAAAAAGCGCTGTGGAGCTTGGATGGGGCTTTCTCATTTCTTTCGCTTTAGTGGGTTTCATGGTGCTTTTGATGGTTCTTCTGGGATATTACAGAGTCATCGAGACAGGCTCTCCACAAATCATAGTCGACAGCTTTTTCTTTTTCGGGATGGGAGCGTTTATTCAGGTGTTGGCCTTCCGGGTGGTTCTGTTCAGGCTTTTTGAGGAATTACTGGGAACATGGTTCGGCTTTGTTTTGGTCGCAACCATATTCGCCGTCGCTCATATCCCGAATCCGAATACGAGTCTGTGGTCGACACTGTCCCTTATTATTACTGATATTCTGCTTGTGTCTGCCTTCATCTACACACGAAGAATCTGGCTGGTCTGGGGCATTCACATGGGGTGGAATTTCTTTCAGGATGGAATTTTCGGCATGCCAAACTCGGGAATCACACGCTTGCCGAGTTGGATTCAACCTGCGATTTCCGGGCCTGAATGGATAACCGGGGGAGGCCGTGGTATCGAGGCTTCGGTCATAGCTGTTTGTCTATGCCTTGGTGTGGCAGTAGTGATATTAAAAATGTCCATAAACAAAATGCAAATCGTTTCCCCTGTCTGGAAAAGATAAAGATGGTGTTAAATGATTCATTTTTAATACGCAAATCATAAGGAAGGGAGACAGTATGATGAAACGCACATTTTTCGTTTTTATAATGACCATATGTTTAATATCAGTCCCCGCAGCACAAAGGAGAAAATACGGATATAACCCGGCCAATTACCCTGAAGTCCTGCAGGAAAAAGATTTTGAAGACGCTTCCTATCTGGAGAAGCTTTACGGCTTTATCGACTGGGACTACCGGTCCAAGGATATGACTCAGCTTTCGCCTGCATTTTTAGCACTTCAGGCTTTTGATGAGCGGACGCAATGGCCAGTAAAAGCCAGAAGGCCCGAAGGTTTCCAGCCGGAGAAGTGGATGGAGATGGGCAAGGAACCAGGACTGGGAATCCGTGAACTCCACCAGAAGGGAATCAGAGGAGAAGGTGTTTCAGTTGCGGTTTTCGACAAGTGCATCAATCCAGATCATGAGGAGTTTTCTCAACGAATGAATTACTATAAAATTGAATCCCCCCTGGCTAAAGCTTTTCAATACCGCCTCCATTTTCACGGGATTGCCTGCGCCTCAATACTGTGCGGGAAAAGTCTTGGGATTACACCAGAGGCGACCCTTCACTACTTCGCTGTCCCGGATGACGCAAACAATAGCTATAATTATTGTCTGGCACTTGAAGAACTGCTCGAAATCAACGCCAAGCTCCCTGCTGGGAAGAAAATCAGAGTGGTGTCGATCTCAGACGCGATAAGCCGCAAAGACCCTGAAATCTATAAGAAATGGCAACATCTGGTTCAAAGGGCCCACAAGGAAAAAATAGCCGTGATCTACTCGGATAGCCAAACCATCCACGCCGTCTTCACCTGGGGAGGTTGTCCTCCATTCCTCGATCGGAACAATCCTGAAAATTATGACTATGCTTTCTGGCCCAGGAACAATGATGATAAGCACACCGATAAAATTATCCTTCCAGCAGACTACCGTACGACCGCACAAAATAGAGAAAAGACCGCTTTCGTTTACTGGGGAGACGGAGGCTTTTCCTGGGCTATCCCCAATTTTGCAGGGCTGGCCGCTCTGGCCTGGAGTATTGATGAGGATTTGACCATTGAAGATATTTATCGCTTGATTAAAGAGACAAAAACCAGGACTTCAAAGGGACGCTATGTTGTGAATCCCGTTGATTTTATAGAAGCTGTGAAAACGCAAATGAGATAGAACCTATCCCCTCTTTCGAAACATCAAATGTTAAGATGCAACTCCTATATCAATGAATTGGGGACTGTCCCCAATTTCTGGAATGTCGAATGTTGAGATGCGGCCCCCCTGATTTTAATCCGACTTACAAATATTAAATCTTAAGATACAATCCCTTTGCGTTCCTCAATAAAACAATTTAATTATTATTACCTGTGTTTCTAAGGTGGTACCTTAGGGAACGTCCCCAAAATTTATTTATTTTGTTTTCCGGACAACCTTTTTAAAAAAACAACGTATATATATATAACTTTAAATTTTTTAAAGAAACATACTAGAATCAATGAATATTTCATTTAGCCTCAAAATTTCCCTTAAAAGGATCAGATATGGTCATCCTCACCAAACACGAAGAATTATTCATGCTCACCATATTCCGTCTTGAAGAACCTGCCTATTTAGTCAACATACGCCATTTCTTACTTGAAAACGCAGGCAAAAACTGGGCATTCGGTTCTCTGTATATTACCCTGGACAAGTTGAGAAAAAAGGGATTCGTGGAAACCTACGCCGGTCAACCCAGACACACCCAAGGGGGTAAAGCCATTCAATACTACAAGCTGACGGAAGAAGGACTCCGTGTGCTCGCTGAATCCAAGAGACTCCATGATGTGATGTGGAAAGGATTTTCTTTTACACTTTCGAAAAAAATGGCGGCCGATGAAAAATAAACCGACTCCTCCCCGTCTGGCCTGGTGGCTCTTCCGGAAGTTCATCCCTCTGGATGAGCAGAAATACCTTCAGCAGGCTATGCTTGAAGTCTTTGAAGAGCGGTACAGAGCCAAAAGCAAAGGAGCCGCATGGCTCTGGTTCTGGGGTCAATTTCTTCGATCCTTACCCGCTTTATTATCAAACTCTTTGTATTGGAGTGTTCAAATGATTAAAAACTATACGAAAATCACTTTCCGAAACCTCAAAAAAAACAAATTTTATTCCTTCATCAACATCACAGGCTTGGCCATCGGCATAGCGTCTTGTCTTATCATTTTTTTATGGGTTCAGAATGAGCTCAGTTACGACAGGTTCCACAAGAATGCGGGAAAGCTCTACAGGATTTTCCAGGAATCTCCTCAGGGAGACAGGATATTCCGTTTCATGTCCACTCCTTCCGGCCTTGGACCATTACTGAAAGAACAATACCCCGAGATCGTCCATACAGCCCGACACACTCCCACCCGTTGGGATATAGGAAGGGAGGAAATTTATTTCAGGGAAAGCGTAGCCCTAGTGGATGATTCTTTCCTGAAGATGTTCTCTTTCCCTTTGCTTGAAGGCACTCCTCAGGCCGCCCTGGAGGATCCCTATTCCATAGTCATTTCAGAAGAAATGCGGGAGAAGTATTTTTCCGGAGAAGACCCTCTGGGCCAAACTCTGAGTGTGGAAGGAAGCCTTGATCTGAAGGTAACCGGTGTCCTTCAGGATATTCCCAAAGACTCTCATCTGCCATTTGACTGCCTTGTCCCGTTCAAATTGCTCGGAGAATTCGGATATGACATGAAGGACTGGGGAAATAACAATTACTGGACGTATGTCCAACTCACAGAAAACGCATCCGCTCAGGAGGTGGAAGCAAAAATATCCGGCATCATCCAGGAACATGTCCCAAGATCCAGCTCAATCCTCCATCTCCAGCCTGTTGTCAGGATTCATCTGTACAACCCTGGCGGAGGTGGTCTGATAACGTACATTTACATATTTTCCGGAATGGCTGTCTTTATTCTCCTCATCGCCTGCATCAATTACATGAATCTCTCTACGGCTCGGTCAACAAAACGAGCCCGCGAAGTCGGCATCAGACAGGTTGTGGGAGCGAACCGTATCCAGCTTATCAAACAATTTATGGGAGAGTCCGTTTTTTACGCTTTTATCGCCTTGATAATTGGCTTAGCCATAGTCCATCTGCTTCTACCGCTACTCAGTCAACTGGCCGGAAAACCGCTCAGCATGGATTATTCAATCAGTATGATTCTGGTCCTGATAGGGCTGACTCTCTTCACAGGCCTGCTCGCCGGCATTTATCCGGCATTCATCCTTTCCTCTTTCCAGGCCATCAGCGCATTGAAAGGGGTTTTTAAATCCAGAGGCGGACGTGCCCTTTTCAGGAGAGTCCTCGTTGTCACTCAGTTCTCTCTCTCCATATTTTTGATCATAGGCACTCTGTTTGTTTTTCGCCAGATGGACTTCATGATGAACAGAGAACTGGGGTACAACAAGGAGAATATTGTCTGTGTGCCAATGCGGGGTCAACTCTACAGAAATTATCAAGTATTCAAAACCAGGCTTCTGGAAAATCCGAGCATTATTAGCATGGCCCAGGCCAATACAACACCCGATATCAAACAAAGCTCCATTGCCGATTACGATATCACCTGGGATGGAAGAGAAGAAGGCGATAATTTTCCAGGCATCAACATCATGGGTGTCGATGCGGATTACCTGAAGACATTAAAAATGGAAATGGCAGAAGGACGGTTTTTCTCCGAGCAGATCCAAACAGATTCAACTGACAGCTGGGTAATAAACGAGGCGGCGGCTGAGGCCATGGGATTGAAATCGCCTCTTGGAATTGGCGTCTACTGGAGTGAATATAAAGGAAAAATCATCGGCGTGATCAAGGACTTTCATTTCAGTTCTCTCCATGAGGAAATCGAACCCCTTTTAATGAGAATGAATCTGTGGATGGATAACATCCTCGTTCGCATCCGTTCCGATAACATCCCGGCGACTATTGGTTTTATGCAGAAGACTCTGAAAGACCTTTTCCCCCACTACACCTTTGAGTATGAATTTCTCGATGCACGAATCGAGAATCTTTACCGCACAGAGCAACGGATGGAGAAAATTCTAACACTTTCGACAATCATTGCCATATTTATCTCTTGCCTGGGACTGCTGGGTTTGGCTTCATTCACGGCCGAACAGAGGACAAAAGAGATCGGGATCAGGAAAGTCCTGGGATCGACAGTTGCGGGTGTTGTCTTTCTTCTTTCCAAGGAATTCATAAAGTGGGTCTTTCTGGCCAACCTGATAGCCTGGCCTGTGGCTTATTTTGCTGTTCACAGCTGGCTCGAAAATTTTGCCTTCCGGACAAGGATCGGATGGGAGATATTCCTGCTGTCCGGGTGCCTGGCTCTGGTCATTTCACTTCTGACAGTCTGCTACCAGTCCGTAAAAGCAGCCCTGGCGAATCCGGTGGACTCCCTCCGCTATGAATAATTGGGGACGTTCCCCAAGGTACCACCTTAGATAAAGAAATATAATCCAACCTGCAAAAAAAAGTGCCTTCCCCCCTTTTTTGCTTTTTTTTGTATCACTGCGAGCGCATCATGGTCATCTCGCAGAATGAAATTGATCTCTTTCTCTTTTCTGAAACGCCAAAGGTTGAGATGCGATCCTTCTAATTTTCTAACTGAAGCTGATAAAAAATCTGCGTGTCTCTCCCATATGCCCATAAATAAGAGCCATGCGCAGCCACCATGCTGATATTATCATCCACACATTCATATCGCAGAATGAGTCCGCCTTTGTTATTAAATTTATAGAGAATCATTTTCTCTGAATTCGATATGAGCAGGATCAATTCTCCCTTATACGTTAAGACACCATCTCTCCAGAATCTTAAGGACCAGACTCCCGGAGAACCCTTCTCTTTCCCTTCGACATTCAGTTTCGAACATTTTTCTCTAATCTCATCGAACTCGGGCAAATCCAGGTGGACGACCTTCTCCAATTCACCCTCTGGAGAGTAAATTTTTATCAAAGGCAATGCTTGATAAAAAGCATAAAGTCTCTCCTCAGGAGAAAGGAAGAGTATTATTTCATTTTTCAATGAATCTGGAACTTCCTTTTTTATCAAAGCATCCCGCATCTGTATCATCTTATATATCTGGAAGGGATCTCCTTCTATTTTGCCAATCGGGGCCAGTTTTTCGCCGGCTATTCGATAATGGCTGATCAGATCCTCAACTCTGAAGCCATTCGTTGAGAAAAAGACATCCTCATTGACCCCAAAAATAAACGAACCAATTCCTACACTGAATTTCAAGGGAATCATGTTCAGATAATCTCCATCCAGTGAAAAATATTGTATGCGATTATTATTGGCGTCAAACACTTTGAGAATTTCACCTTCAAGCTTAATAAAGCGAGGCCTTTGAAATTCTCCCGGTCCTTTTCCTTCTCTTCCGAATTGATCGACAACATTTCCGTCCGTATTAAAGACAACTACTTTATTTTCCTGCGAATCACTCACAAAAATTTTTCCGTCCGGACTCACCACCATATCAGACGGAAAACTCAAAATGGCTTCTTCTGGAACATCGAGACCGCCAAATGTTCTGATCGGCAGCAGCTCCAATGTTTTGATTGAATCAGACTTCGGGAGGAATAATATAAGCGGGATTAATAATATGATTACGACACCCAGCAATATGAATATGTACTTTTTCATTTAGCTCCTTTAAAAGATGTATTATATCTTAAAATTGAAAATATTCGTATAAATTAAGACCCGCACCGGATTGGACAAATATTAAATGTAAAGATTTGTTCCCCTGATTTTTATCCGACGCTCTGATTTTTAATCCGAATTAGAAATGTTAAATGTTAAGACGCGACCCCTTTTTTTTCCTTTTATTTCTTTTTTCGTCGTTGCATGACTGTCGCCTCGGCCGAACAAACAGTCACACAGAGACCGCACCCATAACAGCCATCAGAATTGTAAACCATCCTCTCATTCTCCCAAACTCGGGCGCCAAAAACACAGCGCTCAACACAATTCCCACAATGAACGCATGCGTCCATATTTATTTGGGCAATGTATTCCGAATGGGCAATCAGGTCGCCTCTCCCGTATTCCCTGAGAAATTGAAGGTCGTGGCAGCAGCACAGACAGCAACTGCACACTGCAAAAACGTGCTGCTCAGGCTTATTGAGGGTGAGATGCACTAATCCTTTTTCATTAGCTTGACGCAGTACCTCTACGGCCTTTTCGATTGGAATGTGACGGGCTTCCCTTTCAGCCACGTATTTATCCGCTTCATCATTTATCAAAAAACAGACATCCAGAGGATTTTCGCAACGTTGATAGCGCTCCCGACACTCACATTTCGTAAGAGCAAAAGAACGGGAATTACGGAGGATTTCGATGACCTGCTCGGTCGGCAACACCCACTGCTGGGTGGATATTGACTCATTTACGGGAATCACTCTTGAGGAGAATGGGATCTTCCCTTCTTCTAACCACCTATCCACACGTTCCAACCGCTCCTCGAGGAATAAATCCCTTGTTTTATTCTCTTTACTTCGCTTCATCTTCAATCATGTGCCAAAAAATTGTGTCTACTAACAACTTGCTGGACGCAAGGCATAATACTATATAAACAACACTCCAACAATCCTTTCTCCAATCAGAATGAGGATGAAGATCTCAATAATACATAACAAAGAACGAATGGGAGCGCCGCAGTTCTCTTTCATGATTTTTCTCTGTTGTTAAGGAGGACTCTTATATTCCGGGGCAAAATTTCCAAGTATTCCATCATGTACAGCTCTTCTAATTTTTTTTCTATTTTGTCAGGAAGCTCATCCACCGGCAGCCTGTTTAGAAGTAGAGCTGTTTCGGCTTCTGAGAATGCAGTTTTGTTCTCGACCCAATCTCTAACGTCTTTGTTCTCGGGACAGATGGCTTGACAGCGCAGACAGCCCACAAGACAGTGATGCCAGGCAGGATCCAGCCAGGATGGGAAATCGCGTTGACTCTCATTGTGGAAAGTTATGCAGCGTTCAGCATGAAGAAGAAAGCGTTCTGAAGAAATCGCCCTTGGTGGACAGGCATTGAGACATGCTGAACAGTGGTGACATCTTTCCATGGTTTTATGCCTCTGCCAGGTATCTTCCAGAATAGGGAGGTCTGAATAAAACGCATTCAGCCTGAAAAAACTCCCCATTCCCTGCATGTAGGCAACATTGTTTTTACCGTATTCGGCTAACCCACTGCGCACGGCCAGGCTTTTTAAGGGAAGGATTGCCTTCGAGACATGAAATCCCTCAGGTTTTAAAATTCTCAAAAGAAGATTTTCTGCTTTTTCATCAGAAGAGTGGCAATACGTGGGAGGAATAATCACAGGGATTGACTTACCATTCACTACAAAAGAAACCTGGATTTTTGGTTGAGGAGAAGCCACGATGATTATCGATTCTGCTTTAAACAGATTCTCAGGCGGATTGAAATTGAACTCTGTCAGGTAACGTTGGTCAAGCTCTTCACAAATTGCTTTCTTCCTGCGCCATTTATTGATGTCTCGTCGGAGAGCGGAAACATGCTGCAATGAAACGATTCGCGCCTTAGAACCCTGTTCCTCAAGAGGGCTGAGGCTGAAGATTTAACCCAGGAGGCTTTAATCATGGCCTATCGAAAAATTCATACTTTTCTTTATAAGGCTAAATTTCGCACCTGGTTGAGCAAAATCGCTCTTAACCTTTTTCGACAGAAACATCGTCAGAAACGCAAGCATGAATCTCTGATCCTAGAAGAAATCATGATCCCGGGAGAAGATGGAAATCCCGAGCGAAAAATCATAAAGAGCGAACTTCAGTGGTGCATCATCCACAATCTCCAGCATCATTTACCGGAAAAATACAGGGTGGTCCTCGTCCTCCGCGATCTTCAAAGCTTCAGTTATAAAGAGATCTCTGAAACTTTGGGCTGGAGCATCAGTAAAACCAAGACCATGCTTCACCGGGGCCGTCAACTCTTTCGCAATACTCTCCTCAACGCTAAATGCAAGGCTCTTACTGACGATTATTGCTGTACATGCGAGGGAGTCCAAGACCTATGAAATGTCAAAAAGTCATATCGCTCTTTACAGAATATTACGACGACGAATTGAGCCAAAAAATCAGAACAGCGGTGAAAGATCACCTAGATCAGTGCGAGGAATGCAAGGCAAAGCACAAAGAGTTCAACAAAAGCATAAAGCTCCTTAAAAAATTGAAGCCGTTGGAGTAATTGAATCAGCTCCCTTTTTAATTGTGTGACTTACCTTATTGTCATTGCGATGAGTGGAATGATGTGACAATCCTGCATTATTGTCATCGTGAGGAACAAAGTGATGTGGCAATCTCGCAAGATAATTTGGTTCTTCCTTTTATGACTTATGAAGACTGCCACGGTGCGCTCACAATGGCACAAGGAACTCTAGCCTAACAATAAGGGAAAAATTGGGGACTGCTCACAATCCCTGCACAGCCCCCAATTTATAAAAAAGGGGCCTGGCCCCTTTTTCACTTTTCACCTGGCCCCTTATTTAAACAATTTTAGAAATGTCGAATGTTGAAACGCGCCCCCCACATCACAACCCCAACATCAATGCCTTTTTTCAAAAATGTTAAATGTTAAGACGCGACCCCTTCTATCTATCTACTCTCAGGCCCTTCTAAGGTACCCTAAATGCTCCAATTCCTTCTTTTTATTATAAGCCGGAATCTGTTCCTCTCAAAATTTCTCAGGAGTCTCCTACTCTGAAGCGGTGAGTATGCTCACCTCAAAAGGTGATGGAAATTAGCAAAAAATCACCCCCATAAATCCTCCTCTCTGATGATTGACAGCAAATCTGATAAATATACACTATTAGGAATAGGAAAATTATCAGCATCTCGACAGGGAATCGTGACCTAATGACATGCTGAATAGTGTTATAGAAAATTAATAGCGATTGAATCCTAAAATGAGTGAATCAAGGGCATTACACCAAATCCAAGTTCTGGATAATGACGAGGATTTCATTTCGCTCCTTCAAAGTGAACTGGGTGCATACGGATTTGAAATTCAAGCTGTAAAACCTGATTCCAACAAAATCCATGCGTTAGATTTGTACAAAGCTGAATTAATTCTTATTGCCGTCGAAGCTCCTGATGTGACTGGTTACACTATTTATGACATTGCAAGGAAAAAGGTTCGCAGGTCTATTCCGATTGTCCTCACTACAACCTCGCTCACCGCGGAAGATTTTGCCCTACACAAGCAACTCAAAGAGCCTGCGGACGCCTACCTGGATAAGAGACGCTTAGCACCTAAAGAAATACCGCCCGAAATCTACGAACTACTCGGACTAAAATTCAAGAAAGTATATCTTCATCAGAAGAATGACATCTCTTCTGCACAAAGCAAAAATATGGAGACTATTTCTGCCAGCAAGGAGGAAGTCGACAAGCCGGAAGAGCTCAATGCCCCAAAACCCACGATTTCAGAAGTGGCTGATAGCAAAAACAATGAAAAGCAAGCCATCCCATCCCAAGCGGATATTCGCCAAGATCAAAAAAATATGCAGGAATTAAAAATTATGAATGAGTTGAAGCAAGCGCTCGGTGATTTAGAGAGGGAGGTCTCTCACTTAACCAAACAATCGGACAAAGAAAGTCAAGACATAAGGCCTTCGCAGTTATTAAATCATGTGTTCAACCAGAAAGATCAAAATGGGCACAAAAACGGGGAGATAAACAACTTTCTAAAGAAAATTCAGGAAGACAACAAGAGAGTCCTTGCCGGAAAGGACAAGCTAAAAAATTTTATAAAAGAACTGTATGACTTCGTAAAGGAAATAGACCAGGATTTAAAGCGCAATAAAGAAATCGCTGCCCTTCTTGAAATCAAACAGAAAATGATCGATGAGGCAACAATGTCCGCTGAAAAGTTAACCAAGGAAAGACTTGCCCATCAGGAAACACGCAAGCAGCTCGAATCTAAAATTGCCCAACTTCAGGCAGAATTAATAGGCAAAGAAAAGCAATATCTTTTCCAGTTAAATGCCGCTGAAGAAAAATTCAAAACAGACAATCTGAAAGCTAAAGAAGAACAGCAACGTGCCCTTAGGGAACTCCATGAGAACTACACAGCAGAAATTTCTAAGCTTCGAACAGAGAAGAATGACGAGATAAACACGCTCAAGGAGAAAGTGTCTACGGAGATGGAAAAAATCACAGAAATGTTGACCGAAAAAGAGAAATCATATCAGGAATCATGTAAAAAATATGAATCTGAAATAGCCCAACTTCAAACAGAGTTAGAGGAAGCAAAAAAGCATCAAATTTCTCAAATCAACGCCACCGAAGAGAAACATAAAACCGAACTTCTCCATGCAGAGAATGTCCATTCCAGCATTGTTGACTCAATTGTAAAAAAATTTGCGGAGCAAATGGCTCAGGTCCGTATAGAATTGGATAATGAGCGTCAGACGCATAAAAAGGTCCGCGAGGATCTTGAAACTAAAATCACTCAATTATCAGATCATAACGATTCTACTCAAGAGCGAATGAATTCCGATCAGAAAAAAACACTAGACGAGCAGAAGGATACAGATTTGCTCACTGAAGATAAATAGGCACAAGGGAAAATCCGAAATCTATATATTCTTAAGAGGGTGTTTTTTTTCTTTCTTAAAATTCTTCCTCTTTTTTCGTGACAGTTGTCAATTGATATTCCTGCGGGATACTAACAAAGATTTTCATTTAAGAATATGAAATATTACGAGAGAAAGGAAGAGGCCTCACCTTGACAATCTTTTATAAATAGGGCTAATATCTTAGAGGGGAAAAAAGAGCAAAATGTCAAAAAACAACGACGCCCTCAAAGACCCAACTCTAATCGTTGAAGAAATCGTCAATGAGCTTGAAGAAGTCATAAATAAGAAAAAAGAAGAAATAGAGAAAGACCTGGAAAAAAGGATTCAATGGGAGAAAAACAAGGCAAAAGAGAAGTTAGATCAAATTGAAAAAGACCTTGAGGTTAAAAAAGATGAATTGATCAATTATCGGACTGCGTTTGCTGAATTTGAAAATAGTAAGGCCGATATTAAAAGTCAGAAAAAGCAACATCTTGAGAAGGCCATTCAATGCTTGAGAAAAATTGAGACGCTAACAGCTCAAGGTCTCGAAGAGCTAAGCAAGATGAGTGAGTTGGACCAGAAACTCGATGAAATCAATCACACGGTTAAAGAAAAGGCTGAGATTTTTAAAAGAGAACTCAAAGAGAAATTCGGAGTTGCGGCTGAAAAAATGGAGACACAAGAGAATGAAGAGACTTATTTAGAGCAGGAGCGGGAAAAACTAAGAAAGCTTAGAGAATTACTGACTTCAACAAATACATCTAACCGTAGAAGAGTCAAAACAAGAGGAAAAACAGAAAGCGAACCAGAAGCTGAAGAATCAGAAGTCAATAAAGAAAATGAAACTCATCCTGAAGAATCTGAAGATGAATGAAGCAATGGCAATCTCCCTATCCGGGATGATTGATGTAAGTGAATATGAAGCACCGGAAAAATTGAGTGATCAGGGATACAACAGATTTAACAGTTTTTTTTGGGATAGAAATGATTTCCCAAATACACTTAGAGAAGAAAAATAATCTTCTAAGATAGTTTTATTTTCTGTTGAAATATCTAAAAACTTTAATCCTGAATAATAAAGAGATAAATTCTCTCCGACTTTTTCAGAATACACAACATTTCCTTTAAAATGGCAAGCTTTGTTCTTCAAGACTATGATCAAATCAAGAGTTTTTTCAGTAGAAAGTCTTGATTCTGAAGAAATTTTTACTCCCACTAAACTCAAATTTACTGTTTGCGCCACGTTATGAGCACCATTATCTTTGTACAGAAGAGTCGTGGACGCATAGTATCTTTCAGAGCTCCTTCTTTCTTTAGCTAATTTTTTCCTGTAAGGTCTGATAACTTCTTCTTTTTCTTGCTCGTCGGTTGGCTTTCCGTAAAAGACGCAAACCCTGTTTTTATCCGTGACTGCATCTTTCTCTTCTTTGCCTTTTGCCTTTGCCAAGGCCATGTTTGCTTCATTGACCATTTTCTTTAAATCACCCTGGGTGATTGACTTAAGCGTATCAAATCTATCTATCGTAAAATAAGTAATGCCGAAGCTCATGGTCAGGTTGTTTCTGGGTTGAAATTCCTGGAATTCAAAATAATGTTCTTCGATATTTTTCTTAATCCTTTCAGTGAATAGACACGCTTCTTCCAGGTTTTTTAATACTGTAAGGAAAAACAGGAATTCCTCTCCACCATACCGACAGATCAAATCCTGTTCTCTGGTGGAAGATTTGAGGACACTCGCTAATTCTCGAAGAAGCCTGTTTCCTGCCTCTTGGCCATTTTTGTCATTATAGTTTTTAAACCAATCGACATCACCCATCACCATGGCATATGATTCCCTTTCACCTCGTCTCTTCCTTTGAGATTCAAGCTTACGAATAACACTCTTGAAGAAAGGGTCGGGACGCAGCAAACCTGTAAGAGCGTCATACTGGATGAGATTGAGCTTTGTAATGGCCAGGGATATATGCTCAGCGAGAGTGCGCATTATCTGCTGATCTTCTTTTGTGAAACCCTCCTGGCTAGAGCCTTTTTCAAGTATCTTGTTGTAGACTTCGATCACACCGATGACTTCCTTGTCGTGCATAATAGGGAGGCACATCATGCTCTTTAAAGGAGACACAAAATGCTCCAAATATCTTTTGCTCATCCGCTGGTCGCCTGATAGGGCGGTGACATTGATCTCTTGACGGTGCCGTGCAACAAAGGCGGCAAAATCTTGTTCATCTATAGAGACTGTGTACTTTGAAATATCAGGATGGAGCAAGAACACATCATCCCATATTATTGGTTTGAGGTGCCTTCCGAGAGGCTCGTCTTCATCCAGAATGTATATAGAAATGCTGCTGGCTCGGAGGAGATCTTTAATATCGTAGACAATATCCAGAAGATTGATAAAGTCATTAGCAATGTAAATATTCTTTAAAATTTCTTCTATTCTCTGTTTTTCATTTTTAAATCGAATATGTCTTTCCCTCAACTCAATCCGTTTTTCCAATTCTCGGACAACACTATCATTGATAACCTCTTCGATCTCTTTTATATCAGAATAAGTGTCCTGTATCATAATGTTAGTCTGCTCAAGATAACTCTTCAGATCTTCTGCTTCCATCTTCAGCAGAGAATGTTCTACGGCTTTATTAAGAGCTCGAAGAAAAGCTCTGTCATTCTGTTCTCCGGACAGAGTGATATGGTAATCGACGTAGCGGCTCAAAGGCCATTTATTCACGATTTCTTCAATCTTCTTTTCTTCAAGACCTGTGATAACGATGCTTATCGTTTTATCGAGCAAAGCATTGAGGGATAGATAACTGGCCTGAAGATAATCCACAACAAGCACATTGATATTTCGGGATTTCAGGATTTCGCCCGCTGTCTCAAAATTGGAAGACGCATAAATGGTGCCAACTCTACTGCAGAGCAGATCTAAATGCGCTCTTACTTCAGCATTTTCATTCAGGATGAGTATGTTTCCGTTAATCATAATTCCTGTTTAACAACTATTTTACGGATTAATCCCTTTTTTCCTGTTGAGACTTTGAATTTTTGGGGGCTTCCTTTTCCCCTCGTAATAAGCCCTTCATTCTTCCCCCTACGATGGCATCTTGGACTTCGCGAATAAACATAACACAAATAAAACGCCACGGTCAATAAAAATGAAACAGCAATAAAAAAAAATTTTTGCCCTTTCCTGCATCCTCAACTTTAACTATTCTCATGTAAAATTGGCTTATAGATAATCTCTCAATAAAAAATTTTCAAATTTTTGAAACCATTTGTCCCGTTTTATCGTACATATAAATGGAGGCAGTGATGAAAGACTTGAGCTTAGCCAATCAGAGCATCATGCTGGCCATCTGGCGACTTGGCGACAATGCCTACGGAGTGACCATCCGCAAACAGGTCGCCGGTGTTACAGGAAGAACCTACGCGTACGGAACACTCTACAATATCCTGAATCAACTCGCCATGAAAGGCTACATCCGGAAGACAGTTGGCTCTCCCACAGCAAAACGCGGCGGCCGGCGAAAGATTTTTTACACCCTGACTCCCGCTGGGAACCGGGCACTCAAAAAAGCCCGCCGAATGCAGAAAGCCATCTGGAAAGAAATCCCCGGGAGAACGTTCGAGGATGGATAATTATATGTGTTCTTTCCATAAGCCCCCGAGAATCGCAGAGTGGATCATGGCGCGCCTTTCGCTTTTGGACGATGAATTCTCTCTCACAGGCGATCTCCGGGAGGAGTTCGAGGACCTCGGCGGAGAAAGAGGCCTGGCTTATGCCCGAACCTGGTACTGGTTCCAGCTCTTAAAATCGCTCCCCAGCTTCCTCAAAAATTCCATTATCTGGAGTGTCATCATGATCAGAAATTATCTTAAAATCGCTTTCCGCAATCTCAGAAAACACAGAGGCTATTCCTTTATCAACATTTTCGGCCTGGCTGTCGGCCTGGCCACCTGCATCCTCATTCTCCTCTGGGTTCAGGATGAAGTGAGCTACGACCGGTTTCATGCCAACCTTGACAGCCTCTACCGGGTTGTATGTTACGACCGTATCATCGGCACAAGCGAAAAGTTTTCGGTCACCTCGCCACCATTCGCTCCGGCCCTCGAGCAAAATTTCCCGGAAATCCTCCGGACCACAAGGTACGATGAACAGAGAAACCGGCTGATCAAGTATGGCGAAAAGAAATTCCTGGAGAATTCGGTATCCTTTGCTGATCCCGCTTTCCTGGAGATGTTTTCCTTTCCTCTGATCAAGGGAGATTCCCAAACCGCCCTGTCTGATCCATACTCCGCCCTCGTGACAGAGTCAACGGCCCGTAAATATTTCGGCGCAGAAGATGCGGTCGGCAAAGTTCTGTCTTTTGGCGGCCGTTATGACATCCAGGTGACCGGAGTGCTCAAGGACCTGCCGTCAAACTCACATCTTCAGTTTTCAATCCTCATGCCTGTGGACCTCCTCAAAACCCTGGGTTGGGATCTCGATGACTGGGGACATTTTTTCATCCATGCCTATATCCAACTTCATCCGGAAAGTTCTCCGATCGAGTCATCGAAGCTTCTTGAAACTTACGAGAAAGGAACTGGTGAAGAAAGCAATATCCTGTATGAGCTTTTACCAGTAAAAGATATCCATCTGCGCTCTGCCGGGGCCTGGGGATTCGGAGCTGATGGAGACATTCGGTACGTCTACCTTTTTTCCATCATCGCGGCCTTTGTCCTGTTCATTGCCTGCGTCAACTTCATGAACCTGTCCACAGCTCGATCCGGAGACCGGGCCAAAGAAGTCGGTATGAGGAAGGTCGTGGGTGCTCGGCGGAAGGACATCATTCATCAGTTCTTTGGAGAATCTCTACTGTTGACTTTTATCGCTCTGGCACTATCCCTGGTTTTTGTGAGCATTGTTCTTCCTGTATTCAATAGACTGACAGCTAAAGATATGTCACTTAACATCTCGACGAACGGGTCCCTTCTCCTGTTTCTCGTCGGGATTGCGCTTGTCACCGGTTTCTTTTCCGGAATCTATCCGGCGCTTCTGCTCTCCGGATTCAAGCCGGTGGCTGTGTTCAAGGGAAGATCCATCTCAACGAAAAACATCCATTCCCTGTTCCGTAAGATGCTCGTCGTGGCCCAATTCTCCCTATCTATCGCGCTCATCATCGGGACCGGTATCATCTATTCTCAGCTCAATTACATGCAGCGGATGGAACTCGGATTCGAGCAGGAGCACGTAATCTGCATGAATTTAACACCGAATCTCAAGGAAAAATACAGTGTGATGAAGGAAGAGCTGCTGCAGCTTCCCGGTGTTTCGCGCGTGACAACCGCATCCAGCAGGCCTTTTTCCGGATCTTCCTCCATAACCTGGGAGGGACGGGATGGGGACAAGCACCTCGACTTGTTCTTTACAAATGTCGATTACGATTTTCTCGAGACATTCGGAATGGCTATGGCAGACGGAAGGTTTTTTTCGAAGGATTTTTCAATCGATAAAGAAAGCTTCGTCCTGAATGAGACAGCGGTCCGGCAGATGGAGCTTGCGAATCCTGTTGGAGAGCAAATTGAATTTTTAAAACAGAAAGGGACTGTCATCGGGATTATCAAGGATTATCACTTCCGTTCACTGCATTCGAAAATTGGGCCACTGCTCCTGAGGCTGTCGGAAAAAGGGCAGAATCACATGTCGGTCAAAGTAGTGTCCGGAAATTTAAGGGCCACCCTGGATCAGATCGGGAGTGTCTGGTCACAGCTTGAGCAGGACTATCCCTTCCAATACACTTTTCTGGATAGTGAATTCGACCGGATGTACAGGACTGATATACGATTCAGGAACATCTTTGTGTATTTTGCCGGTCTGGCGATCGTAATTTCCTGTTTAGGATTGTTCGGGCTGGCCTCGTTTATGGCGGAAACGCGCACAAAAGAGATTGGGATCCGGAAAGTTCTGGGAGCCTCTGTTGGCGGAATCGCCATTCTTTTGGCCAAAGAATTCACCAAATGGGTGGTCGTGGCCAATGCATTGGCCTGGCCTCTCGCCTACTGGATGATGAAAGAGTTGTTGGCCGTGTATGCGTACAGGATTGAGATAGGAATTGGAATTTTTCTGATTAGCGGAGGGGTGGCACTGGTTATGGCCTGGATGACTGTCGGTTATAAATCGGTGCGGGCCGCTTTAACCAATCCAGTGGACTGCTTACGGTATGAATAATGGGGACGTTCCCCAAGGTACCACCTTAGACAAAGAGATATAACCTAACTTGTTCATGCGAGGAACAAAACTACGTAGAAATTTCACCTTTGTGTCATTGCGAGAAGCGCAGCGACGTGGCAATCTCATAAAGAAAAATGGAACCTGTCCGCTTTTTTGTTTCATTGCGAGCGAAGCGTGGCAATCTCCTACAAAAAAAGTGACTGCTTATCTCCCTGTGGTGTCCCCTTAGGGAACGTCCCCAATTCCCAATTCATACTCCATTCGCAATGACATTTTTTACTGTGTCATTGCGAGCGCAGCGTGGCAATCTCATATGGAAGTTAAAAAAAAGGGGCCTGTCCCCTTCTTTTTCTTTTTTTCATTATGTTCGAAATCGGACTGAATTTG
>Ga0209636_10001072_pt1 | contig 27393 bp, 24 predicted proteins | sample DeeMarSWOR152_54_FD_187464 | JGI IMG/M metagenome (GOLD analysis project Ga0209636, IMG submission 187464) | Marine sediment microbial communities from White Oak River estuary, North Carolina - WOR-1-52-54 (SPAdes) (version 2) | ecosystem: Environmental > Aquatic > Marine > Intertidal zone >...
CCTCGAAGGTGACAAAGATGCCCGGCTCGCCTGCCGCTGCCCCGCGATACAAGAACTCCAGGCCTAAGATGCTCTTACCAGTCCCGGGTCCCCCGCTGATGAGCGTTGTTTGCCCCGCGGGTAAGCCTCCGTTCAAAACCTCGTCCAGTCCCGCAATGCGTGTCGCTGCCTTCCGGAGCCCCTTTGCTTTTGTTCGGGAAACTTCCGTTTCTTCCTTACGTCCTCGCCTAGCCATTTTACTTCCTCCTCGTTGGGGGACTGTGAACCGTTTACCCTAATCCGAGTTCACGAGAGAACTGCAGGCACTAATGAATATACCCAGGAGCTTCGAGCAGCAGAAAGAGCTCCTGAGATGCCCTTTTTCCCCTCGCACAAATTCCTACAGTAACGATTAATTATCATTCTCGCAATCTAGGCGGACGCGCCTTCTGGTAGCCTCCTCCAGAAAGCTGAAGTGATGAATTTCTAGAAATCCTTATACCACTATGGTGAATAAAGGCAAACCTTTTTTTAATGTTAAACTTAAGCTTCTCAGGATTTCCTGTTATCTTCTGGTCTCCTTGGGAGTCTATCTGTGCATCATGCCCATTGCATGCCTGTATTTTGATTCTCTGTTTCAAGATGAAATCGATCATCGGGAGGCGAGCCAAAATTATCGATTTGTGTTTAAATTAGTTAGAACCGTTCTATCGGACATTCCTAAATCGCCGCCAGATATTCCTCACACATCGCACACACCCTGAAAGTTAAAGTACATACCCCCTCAACGTATCCATAGCCTCTAAAGGGCGGGCCTTCCCCTCCCGGTCGCCTTCCATGGGTACCCCACTTCTCCAGCAAACTTCGCTCATGAACAACGGCGTTCTCGACGGAATTGACGAAACCCCGGACGCGTTTACCCTTGACAGAAGTGGACCACGTTCATAATATGTTAGTCGAATGTTTCCCTCTCGTTGAACGAGGCGGTAGGCAATCACTGTGCGTGTAGGAATGTACTATAGCAATCGCGATGTGAGGCTTGAGGAGATGCCCGTTCCCCAAATTGGACCGGGCGAACTGCTCATTCGGATCGAGGCCAGCGGCATCTGCGGGAGCGACGTGATGGAGTGGTATCGGCGGGATAAGGTGCCATTAGTCCTTGGCCATGAAATTGCGGGAGAAGTAGTCGAGGTGGGACAGGGTGTCGAGCAATACAAAAAGGGGGATCGTGTGTCCGCGTCTCATCATGTGCCGTGCAATACCTGTCGCTACTGTCTGAAGGGACACCACACCGTGTGCGACACATTGCGCCAAACACATTTTGAGCCAGGGGGGTTCGCCGAGTACGTTCGTCTTCCGGCAATCAATGTGGACAGAGGTGTCTATCTCCTCGCTGATGAAGTCTCCTTTGAGGAGGCGACCTTTATAGAACCCCTGGCCTGCGTTTTTCGGTCCTTGAGGATGGCTCGATTCCAGCCGGGACGGACAGTTCTCATCATGGGGTGCGGCATTGCCGGATTGCTCCATGTCCAATTGGCCAAAGCCCTGGGGGCGGGTCGAATCGTGGCAACGGATATTGTCGAGAGCCGTCTTGAAGCCGCGCGGAAATGTGGAGCGGACGTGGTTCTCCATGCGAAGGAGGATGTCCCCTCTCGGGTCAGGGAGGTCAATGATGGATGGTTGGCCGATTTGGTCCTGATATGCACTGGGGCGAAATCCGCTCAGATTCAGGGTATGGAATCGGTGGAAAGGGGAGGCACGGTGCTCTTTTTCGCCCCGACAGATCCTGGGGTCACGGTTCCTCTCTCCATAAACGATTTTTTCTTTCGAAATGATATCACCCTCACGACCTCTTATGCGGGAAGTCCGGGAGACCACGTGGAAGCACTTGAACTGATTCGATTGGGACGCTTGCGAGTAAAGGAGATGATTACTCACAGGTTTGGCTTAGCGGAAATCGGCGAAGCGTTCAGACTGGTTGCTGAGGCCAGGGATTCCCTTAAGGTCATAATCGAACCCCAAAATTAGGGGGGCGTGTTCGTTTTTCATATTTCAGAGGAGGATGATGTCATGGATTGGGGAATGGAAAACCGGCTGGGTCGGCTGATCCAACCAGACGGCCACTGTTTCTTTTTGCCCATTGATCACGGCTATTTTCAGGGTCCCACCACCAAATTGGAAAAACCGGGTGAAACCATCAAACCCCTTATTCCGTACGCCGATGCTCTCTTTGTGACGCGGGGAGTTTTGCGTTCCTGTGTTGATCCAAAGAACAGCCCGCCCATTATCCTGAGGGTCTCCGGTGGTACGAGCATCATCGGACAAGACCTCTCCCACGAGGGAATAACCACTTCGGTACAAGAGGTTGTCCGCCTCAACGTGGCGGCCGTCGGTATGTCGATCTTTGTGGGAAGCGAGTACGAGCACGACTCCCTCTTGAATCTGGGAAAACTGGTGGACGAGTGTGAAAACTACGGCATTCCCGTGATGGTCGTCACGGCTGTTGGAAAAGAGCTGGAGAAGAGAGATGCCCGCTATCTCGGGCTCTGCTGCCGGATCGGCGCTGAATTGGGTGCCAAGGTGGTTAAGACCTACTGGTGCGAGAATTTCGACAAGGTTGTCAAAGGCTGCCCCGTACCTGTGGTCATGGCAGGTGGGCCCAGGTGTGAGACAGAACGCGAGGTCTTCGAATTTGTCTACGATGGAATGCAAAAGGGGGCTACGGGCCTGAACTTAGGGAGGAATGTCTGGCAGCATGATCACCCGGTGGCAATGATGAGAGCCCTTCGGGCCGTCGTTCACGAGAATGCCTCTGTTGAGGAGGCCAGCGACCTCTTCAATTCCCTCAAGGGGAAATAACCCCCTCTCCCGGTGAGGGGAAAATCCACGGACTTTCGAGGGGGTTAATCTGTTCTATATCCCTTAATGCGTCTGAATATCCATTTCTCAACGGTTTCCTCTGTCAACCCCCGCAGCCTCTTCCTCAGATTTTCTAAGGGGATTTCAGCCCGGGCCGCTGATCTATGTCCCCCAGCGCTGCCCAAATCCCCGAAGAGCTTTGAGGCCATCTTTCCGGCATCTTTTCGGTACCCGTCGCTGCGTAGGATGATCACCAGATTATCGTCGACCAGGGATGATATGACGGTCCAGGAGATATTGTTCACCCTCATCAGGAAATCGGCCAGCTGAACACAGATATCAGGGTTGTCGATCTGGCCCATGTGAACGAAGATCTTGTCCTTAAAGATCTTCATCCTATCGAAGCCCATTTTGAAATAGTCGAGGATTTCGGGGGAGAGTTCGGAGAGCTCGATCTTACGGAGCACGTTCTTATTCGCCCTTACAAAGAGGTAGCGGAAGGCCCACACGTCCTCGGGTCTGGCGCCCCGTTCGAAGTTGTTCGTGTCTGTCTTAATGCCGTAGACCAATGCCGTTGAGAGCCTCGTGGTTGGTTTGATACGCCCGGCATTGAGGTATTCGGTCAAGATGGTGGAGGTTGACCCGTAAGTTGGGCGGATATCCTTAAAGGAAGCCTCATAACCCTTCGTGATGGGGTGGTGGTCAATGACCACATCGAATTGGCGGTCGTGAAGGAAATCGAAGTGGGTGGGTTGGCCATCCATGATAGCCGTTCGGTTGAACTCGGTGAAATCAATGTTCTCGATCCTCTCCATGGGGATACTGAGAAGCTTGACCAAGGCGATGTTCTCTTGTCGTGTAATCTCCCCGACATAGGCCGTCGTAGCGTATTTTATGGATTTCAGGAGCAAGGTCTTCAAAGCGAGACTGCTTGCGATGGAGTCGGGGTCCGGTTTGATGACTATGAGGAGCCTATCTTCGGGGGAGAAGAGCTTCCTCAACTCATGCAGCTTCAAACGCGTTGATTCGAGATCCGGAATTCCCGATGATCTCCTCGCCTTAACCCTCTGCATCGTTATCCTTCCGAGAACAATCCCTTGAAATCTGGGATAATTCTCCCGTCATGCGCTCGTCTTCAAAAGGCGCCGTTCTGAGCACCTCTTCGATTTGATGACATGTATGCCGAGCGGCCCTTTCCAATGCCCTTGATCGAGCATCTTTTTGGTATATGTGGATAACCCCTTGCCTTAAGATGGAAAGAGCAGGCTGCAGGTTCAACTCCTGGAGAATTGCCACGGTTCTCCTCCTCGCCAGTTGTTCCCGTTCGATCATGGCCGGATTGGGTTGCCGAGACAAAAAGGCGAGTAGCTGGAGGAACGTTTTCAAATCGAAGTTACGTGTCTCGGCATCATTGAGGGGCTTCTCGCCCCACAGTTTCCTCGGCCCCTCATGACCCCCTTCCGCCAGATACCAATCCTTCACGAGGCGAAATCCCGCGTGAAATAGCAGTTCACCTTGTGCGGTGCTGACAGGGGGAACTCCTTTGATGAGGCTTTCCTGGGTTTCCTTATGGAACGGGCTCTCAAATGAGACCTCATAGGCGAACATGAGATGGCCTCCGGCAGGAACGCACTCACCGAGAAGGCGAAAAATCCCTCGGTCCAAACCTTCCCGCGAAAGCTGGGTGGTCTTGGGTGACGGGCCTCTCCCCCTGAAATGGACGATGGGAAAATAATCCCCGACCTCGATCCAGCCCTTGACCCCCCTTCCTCCCCGACTATGAATTCCCTCAAGTACGGGCGTTGTCACCCACTCGCCACTGGGAATCCTCTGAGAGCTGGTCCTTCCGTTCTGGTCTTTGAGATAGAGGGAGAAATGGGTCCAACCTCCCCGATAGTGAAGGGGCTTCAGGTGCAGCTCGATCTCGAAGTTCCCGATTAATCGCCCATGGAGGCGAGCCAATGAGTCTCCATTTTCCTGAGGATTCAAAGAAGCCAATTCATCTCCTGGAGGTAGCTGGTCTTACCGAGATTCTATCCAAGGGTGTAATGACATTCAATATCACGGAGAGAAGTGGCAGTCAATTGTATTGGCTGAGGAGTTTCCGGAGTCTCAGGAGAACACCACCGTTCATGAGCGACTCGCGGGAGCAGTGGGGCACCCTTCGAGGGTGAGCAGGGACGGTGGTGTTCTCCTGCAAAGTGGAAAAGGGAAGATTATTAGGTAATTACGAAAATATATGGTCTGAAAGCCCGGAAACTCCGGTATAGGCTTCGCAAATTGCGGCGACCGCCGGGAAAACGAGCTCTGACGGGAAAATCATATAGTGCTGCGGTGCCGCAGTCAGAAGGGGGACAGAGGTTAAAGGTTAGAGGTTGGAGGCAGAAGCAGAAATGTCAAATGACCACTCGGAAATGTCAAATGTCAAAGCTCAAATGCCAAAAGGGAAAATCCAAATGACAAATGATGGGGCCCGAAACACGAACAAGGACAACGAGCACGGACACGAAACACGAACACTCAGCGAAGGGGAGTTTGCACAACAGCCGATTGTGTGGCGAGGAGCGAGTTTTCCGGTGATCTCGATAAGGCAGTTCGACAAGCGAATGGTGATTTCCTTACTCCCCCCGAAAATAGAATTGGGCCCGGTATCCCGGCGATAAATCATCGGAGGAAATAGGCGCGGATAATGACGTAAGCGATAAGGGCGAACAGGATAAATAGCCCAGTGATGGCTGCCCTTTGGAGGGTAATTCCCTTTCCTCGAGAGAGGCTATCAAGGTAATTGGCCAATTTCTGAAAGTCCATATCCGATATCTGGGCAAAACGCAATCTGGCGTGCACCTTATTCTTCAAGTCCTCTATTCCGAGGATCCTTCCCTTGCATCGTATTCTGGTACCATTTGTTAAAATCGCAAAGTCTATAGACTCCCCAATGGCGAGCTCGAAATTGGCCTCCAGTTTCAACCCCCCCAGGCTAATGTTTATGGTCCGCATGCTCATCTGTTTCCCGTAACGGAAGCAGATAGCCGGTTTCATGATGGGAAACCGAGGAGATTTCCGTTTTTCAGGGGTGCCGCCGTCCCCTCCCGAATTTCCCGTGGCGAGCGGTCTTGTCCCCCGGAGGGAAAGATTCATACCCATAAGTGCCCTTATTTAGATCTCCAAGACGTAACACAAGCCCTCCAATCAATTTAGTAAAACTGACCTACCCTTGTCAAAGGGGCTTTTCGGGGATATCGGGAAACCTGAAGCAACAATCTTCTATTATCGGGAAATTTCGGACTCAAATTATCAGTTTCGCGTGTATCGGCCTCGTTACGGACAAGTTCGAATAATGGTGGATCAGGGCAGAGCGTATTCCTTGACAATCGCCGCCCGTAATGGTACGAAATAATTGACCTCGGCTCAGGAATCCGGAAAATTTTCTCGATAGCTCCTTGTCAAAAATTCTTCTTATGGATTCCCGGTGCTTCAAATGGATGCAAGGGAAAAACTGGGCGAGTTGAGCGACCTCTTCGCATCGCGCAGATTGGTCGTCGTCTCCAACCGACTTCCCTATAATCCCGTCCGAACTTCCAAGGGAATTCGTTATGTTAAGGGAAGCGGGGGTTTGGTCACCGCGTTGGATCCCATCCTCCGGCTTTGCAACGGGCTCTGGATTGGTTGGGATGGGGGGACTGGTCCCCCCATGAAGGAGAAACGGGTTACCGTTTCCGAGCCCGATGACGAGGGAAGCTATCAACTCCGGTTCGTCAATTTGACGGAAAAGGAGATCAGTCACTACTACTATAGTTTTTCCAATAGGACTCTTTGGCCCCTCTTCCACAACTTCATCGGGAAGAGCCATTTCAATAGTGCCCACTGGAAGACCTACTTCAAAACCAATGCATATTTCGCCGGGGAAATCCTGGAGGAGGCCAATCCGTCAGATGTCATCTGGGTTCAGGACTATCACCTTTGCCTGGTCCCCAATTTCATCCGCTATCAGCAGCCAGAGCTAAGGCCTTACTTCTTCCTGCACACGCCGTTTCCCCCGTACGACACCTTCCGGGTTCTACCATGGCGCAGACCAATTCTGGAAGGACTCTTGGGAAGCGAGAAGATTGGTTTTCACGTTAAGAACTATGCCGATAACTTTCTCGACTGCGTTGAGAAGATCCTCACCGTTCCCGTGGATAGGGAACGGGGAATCATCGAGGTAGACGGGAGGAAGGTCAAGGTCAATTCGCACCCCATCAGCATTGACTATGATGCCTTTCGCGATATAGCCTTGACCAACCGAGTAACTGGACGCGTCAAAAAACACCGGAGTCAGATCGGGGATCGAATAGTAATCCTCGGGGTTGATCGATTAGATTATACCAAGGGGATAAAAGAGAGGCTTTTGGCCGTCGAACGGTTTCTCGAGAAACATGGCAAATTTAGGCATCGGATCCTCTTAATCCAGGTGGCCGTACCGAGCCGGACCAGGGTCGAGGAATACCGGGTAATGAAGAGGGAGGTGGATGAAACCATTGGACGCATCAACGGACGATTTACGGGAGAAGGATGGCCTCCGATCCAGTATATTTACAGGTCGCTTTCCCGGGAGGAATTGGTGGCTTACTACCGGCTGGCCGACATCGCCCTCGTTACGCCAGGACGGGATGGCATGAACCTCATTGCCAAGGAATATGTGGCCTCGCAAGTGGACAAGAAAGGGGTGCTCATATTGAGTGAATTCGCAGGTGCTGCCGAGGAACTGACCGAGGCCCTCTTGGTGAATCCGTACGATATTGAAACCGTCTCCGATGCAATCTACAAGGCCATCAGGATGTCTTCGGCACAGAAAAAGAGACGCATGGAAAAGATGCAAGATCTGGGAAGTAGGTGGGATATCTACTGCTGGGTAAGGGATTTCTTCGAGGGAGTTGAGTAGCGTGCGGGCTTCACCGCACCAGGGCCCATGCGTTTCCTTCGGCCGAAAACGGTTCGGGAAAAAATCCTCATTCCTATTCAGAGCTTTCCCTTTAACCATTCGTTGATTCCCTTACGATGAAATATCTATTCGATGACAGAGACCGTATCATTCAGGAGGTGAAATCTCGGGCTCGGCGTGCCTTCTTCTTGGATTATGATGGAACCCTGACCCCTATCGTGCAGGATCCGGAGAAGGCCTCCCTCTCTTCCAAATACAGGAAGGTCATTGCTTCGCTCCTCCGAAACGAGAAGAACCTCGTTTGCATCATCAGCGGGAGGGCAATCGAGCAATTGGAGGGGTTGATTCGCCTTAAGGGCCTCGTCCTGGCGGGAAATCACGGCATGGAGATAACCGGGCCGGGTATTCTCTACGTCAATGATGGTGCGCTACGGGCCAAAGTCCTGTTAACGGAAATTGCCCACATGTTGAAGTTGAAGTTGAGGGATTTTGAAGGCATCCTGGTGGAGGATAAGGGGCTCACGGTGAGCGTGCACTACAGGATGCTGGCCCCAAGTCAGCACGCTCATTTGAAGAAGTTCTTTTACCGGGAGATGGAGAAGTTCTTAACCTCCAAGACGGTTGTCGTTACGGGGGGGAAAAGGGTATTGGAGGTACGGCCGAATGTGGTTTGGGATAAGGGATCCGCGGTGAAATGGTTACTGGGCTATGTATCGAAGAACCTCTTGGAGGAGCCCTACCCCATTTATATGGGAGATGATGAGACCGACGAGGACGCCTTCAGGGCCCTGAAGGGTCGGGGGCTGACGGTCCTGGTTTCATCTAAAGAGAGGGAGAGCGAGGCCGCCTACTTTACCAGGAACGTGGAGGAGGTCTACCAGTTTCTTCGACTTTTCGTTAATTAACCCTTGATCTTCTCGACATCTTGGGGTTTTCCCAGGGCTATGAGGATATCGCTGTCCTTTACGGTAAAGGCTCCCCCCGGGTTCATGGTTATCGTTTCCGGAACCAGGCCCCTTACCGCAAGGATGCTGATGTGGTATTTGCTCCTCAGGTGGAGTTCGGCGAGGGTTTTCCCGATGAACTCCTTGGGCGAGGCGATTTCGACGATAGTGTATTCGTCGGTCAGGGGGAGATAGTCAATGACATTGGGGGATGTCAGGCTCTTCGCCACCTTTTTCGCCAGGTCCCTTTCCGGGAAGATGACCTCCGATGCGCCGATCTTTTCCAGTGCCCTCCCGTGGTCCTCGCTGATGATCTTCACGCGGATATCATGAATATCGAGATCCCTTAAATAGAGGGTGACCAGGACACTGGCGCTGATGTTGTCCCCGAGGCTGACGATGACCGTATCCTTTTTTTCAATGCCGATGGATTCTAACATGGATTTGTCGGTGGCATCCCCTACCATGGCGTAGGAGCAGGACTCCTGTAACCGTTGGACCTTTTCCTTATTGCGGTCCACCCCGATGACCTCCTTCCCATCCTCGAAGAGGCTTTTAGCAAGGTAATATCCGAAATTTCCCAAGCCGATGACGACAAATTTCCCCATCTTCGCTCCTTTCTATCCCACGATAATGTTCTCCTCGGCGTATTGAAATTCGGCTCTCCTCGTTCTCCGGGCCATGGCGAAGGCCAGGGTGAGCGGGCCTAGCCGACCGAGGAGCATCATGGCGGTAACAATGAGCTTGCCCCCCAAATCGAGTCTGCTCGTTACGCCCATTGAAAGGCCCACGGTTCCGAAGGCCGATACAGTCTCGAAGAGATACTCGAGGAAGAAACCCCTGCTTTCCGTATGGCTGATGTCGCCGAGTTGGGTTATCAGGAGAAGAATTGTTATGATGACCACGGCCAAACCGGAGGCAAGTATTATGGAAATGGAGCGGGCGACGGTCTCGTGAGGGATAGTCCGTTTGAACAGGTTTGCCCGATCCCTTCCCTTGTACCGGTTGATCGCCAGGGAAAATAGCGTGGCCAGGTTGGTGGTCTTGATCCCCCCTCCACATGAGCCCGGGGAGGCCCCGATAAACATGAGGATGATGAGAATGAAGCAGGTTGCGTTGCTGAGGTCAACCATGGGAATGGTATTGAATCCTGCTGTTCGGCTGGTGACCGACTGAAAATAGGAAATGAGGATCTGTTCCCCCAAGGTAAATTTCAAGAGGCTATTGTCCCGTTCGATGAGGAATACGAAGAGGGTTCCCAGGATGATGAGCAATGCCGTTGTTGTAAGCACTACCCTTGAGTGGAGGGAGATCCGAAAGAAAGGGTTTCTTCGAAGCCCGCTCTCGACCATCTCCCTCAAGACGATAAAGCCGATCCCTCCCAATATGATGAGACTGGTAATGGAGAGATTAACGAGGATATTGCTTTGGAAACCGACGAGGCTATCGGGGAAAAGGCAGAACCCGGCGTTGCAGAAGGCCGATATTGCATGAAAGAGGGAGAAATAGAGGGCGGTCATGGGTGGAAAGTGACCGCTCCATCCTACGAGGAGAAAAAGGGTTCCGAAAAGTTCGATAACCATGGTATAGAGAAAAACCGATTTTAGGAGCACAGAGATATTCTTAATGGGAAATTGGGAGAAGGTATCCTGAATGATTCTCCTGTCCCGAAAGCCGATGGACCGTCCCAGGAGGAGATAGAAGAAGACGGAGAAGGTCATGATTCCCAATCCCCCGACCTGGATCAAGATCAGAATGACCATCTGTCCGAACTGGGAATAGAAGCTCCCCGTGTCCACCACGATCAATCCCGTTACACATACCGCGGAAGTGGCCGTGAAAAGTGCGTCAATGAGAGAAGTCGATTGTCGCCGTGCGGCATAAGGAAGGCTGAGCAAAAATGTTCCGATGAGGATAATGATGAGAAAGCTGAGGATGAGGGTTCTCTCAGGGCTCAGAAAGCGTATTGGGAATTTCTTTAAACGGTCCCGAATCATTCCCTATCTGGATGGGCCTGTGCTTTTCCGTAGAGGTTCATATACTCCCTGGCCGCCCGCTGCCAGGAGAAATCGGCCTTCATTCCTCGAATCATCAACTCGTTCCACCTTTCCCTGTCCCGAAAAACGGCCAGTGCTCTTCGAACGGTATCGAGGAAATCCCTCGATTTATACCTTTGGAATTTGAAGCCAGTTCCCTCGTCGGTTTTGGGGTTGTAGTTCTCAATGGTATCCTCGAGGCCGCCTGTCGCCCTGACAAGCGGGACCGTTCCATACTTGAGGCTATACATCTGGTTGAGGCCACAAGGCTCGTACCGAGAGGGCATGAGGAAGATATCCGATCCCGCCTCGATCTTATGTGCCAGGGTGTTGTCATAGCCGATTTTGATGCCCGCTTTCTTTGGGTATCTCTTCCCGATCCGCCTGAAGAGCTGATGGTACCGCTCGTCCCCCGTTCCCAGGAGGACGAAGCCGAGATCCATCTTCATGAGGTCTCCCATGCTTTGAGCCAACAGATCGAACCCCTTCTGATCAGCCAAACGGGAGACGACGCCGAGGATGGGAAGCTCATGGAGAGACTTTGGAAGGTTAAACTGGGCCAGGAGGTCTTCCTTGCACTTCGCCTTTCCGGAGAGGTCATCTTCGTCGTAATGTGCCGCAATGAGCGGGTCGGCCTTGGGGTTCCACTCCTGATAATCTGCGCCGTTCAGGATGCCGTAGAGGTCATCGCTTCGATCCCGGAGAACGCCTTCCAGTCCGTAGCCGAATTCCGAGGTCTGGATCTCCCGGCTGTATTTCTGGCTCACGGTATTGATGATGTCGGAGAAGACGATGCCCGCCTTCAGGAAGTTGATCTTTCCCCAGTATTCGATGCCGCCCGGATGATAGATATCCCTGGGAAGTCCCGTAACCCCCAGTTTCTTCTCGTCGAAGAGGCCCTGGTAGGCGATGTTATGAATGGTGAACACCGAGCGCGCCCCCGAGAAAAAGGGATCTTTCCTATATACGGTCCTCATATATACGGGAACGAGGGCGGTCTGCCAGTCGTTGCAGTGAAACACATGGGGTTGGAAATTCAGCCTCTCGCAGAGGAGAAAGGCCATCCGGGAGAAGTAGGTGAATCGCTCCACGTTGTCGAAGTAATCGCCCTTGGGCCTTCCATAGAGGTATTCCCGGTCAAAATACTCATCCTTGTTGATGAGATAGAGGGGGACCCCTCCGTCTGCTTCCGTGTGGAATATATCGTTCTTCAGGACCTCTCCGAAAAGGGGTATTTCTGCGTCTTCGAGGAGCAGGCTAACGTTAAAATCTCCCTTCTTGACCATTCGGTAATAGGGCATGGCCACACGGATATCGCAGCCCATTTCCTTGATGGCCCTTGGCAGCGCTCCAGCGACATCCGCCAGCCCCCCCGTCTTGGCGAAGGGGGCTACCTCCGGCGAGAGGAAGAGTACTTTTAACGATTCGGGCATGGATGCACCCTCTGATTTGAGTTTCCGAGGGGAATTACTTTTCCAGGCAACAAAGTTCTCCGTGTCAATCAATGAGGGCTATCTTGATGATATTGGTATTTCCCGGAGCGCCAACGGGAAGGCCAGCAGTGAGGACGATTTTTTCGCCCCTCTTTGCAAAACCGATTTCCACCGTGATCCGCTTTGCCTTTTCAATCATATCATCGGTGTCATTAAATTGGTCCACCCTTATGGGGATGGCACCCCATGAGAGGCTCAACTGTTTGATGGTTTCCTCGTTTGGGCTCAATGCGATGATTGGATGGTTAGGCCTATATCTCGAGACGAGCCGAGCAGTCATCCCCGACTCCGTAGGGGTTACTATGGCCTTGGCATCCACCTCTCGAGCGAGGAGGCACGCTCCATAACTGATGGCATCGGGTATAGAGCCCCGCCGATCGTGTGTTTTCGCCTCGAAAACCTCATAAGGGAATTCCTCTTCGGAGGCCATGGCGATAGTGGCCATGGTTTTAACCGATTCGACGGGGTAATCCCCCACGGCCGTTTCCTCCGAAAGCATGAGGGCGTCGGTGCCATCGAAAATGGCATTGGCAATGTCGGCCACCTCTGCGCGCGTCGGTCTGGGGTTGTTGACCATGGAACCCAGCATTTGGGTGGCCGTGATCACCGGTTTGCCCAGCGTATTGGCCTTTCGGATGAGCATCTTCTGAACGAGGGGCACCCTTTCCAAGGGGGTTTCTACCCCGAGATCCCCTCGGGCAACCATGATGCCGTCAACCTCTTCCAGTATGGCGTCAATATTGTCCAACGCCTTGCGGGTTTCTATTTTCGCGATGACGGGGACTTTAGATCCCTCCGATTCCATAATGCTCCTGACGCCCTTGATATCCTTGGCTCTTCGCACATAGGAAAGGGCCACAAAGTCGATCCCCATCTTGATCCCGAAGGTGAGGTTTCGTCGGTCATCCTCCGTGAGGGAGGGAATGTCGAGCCCCCCTGATGGGAGATTGAGCCCCTTACGGGAAGAGATTTGCCCACCGGCCATAACGCGGCATCGGATGTCCGTGGTCGTGATTTCACTAACCTGCAGCTCCAAAGCGCCATCGCCCAGGAGGATCGCATCCCCCGGGTTAACCTCCGTTGGGAGATTGGGGTAACTGACTGAAACCTCATGTTCATCCCCAGCCACATCTCTGGTCGTCAGGGTGAACCAGTTCTGAGGTTTTAAAACAGCATAACCCTTCTGGAAGGTCCCGATTCTGATCTTGGGGCCGGCGAGGTCCTGAAGAATGGCCACATTTCTGCCGAGCCTGCCGGATATCTCCCTGATGGATTGGATCTTGGACTCGTGCCCCTGGAGGGTTCCGTGGGAGAAGTTGAGGCGAGCAACGTCCATACCGGACTGGATTAACTCCTCGAGTATTTCAGGCGACTCGCTGGCGGGACCGATGGTACAGACGATTTTAGTCTTGCGCATGGGCTTATCTATCCCACTAGGATCAACCTCAGGTCCATCACGTTGGTATTGGTGGGGCCGGTGGTGAGGAGGTCTCCGAGTTTTCCGAAGAAGTGGTAGGAGTCGTTATCGTCGAGGTAGGCGTTAGCGTCAAAGCCTAGTTCGAGGGCTCTCCTAACGGTATCGGCATCGGCTATCGCTCCGGCGGCATCAGTGGGCCCGTCGGTTCCGTCGGTACCCCCGCTGAGGATAACGACGCCCTCCAATTCCTGGATATCCAGGGCAGCTGCAAGGACAAATTCCTGGTTTCTACCGCCCAGGCCTTTGCCCCGAATGGTCACCGTGGTCTCGCCTCCGGATATGATACATGCAGGTGGGCTGACTGGATGATTGGTTTTTAGGATTTCCTTTGCAATGGCCGCATGGACTTTGGCCACCTCCCTGGTCTCCCCCTCAATAAAGGTAGAGAGGATGATGGTTCCATATCCCAATTCCCTTGCCTTCCCTTCCGCCGCCTTGACCGCGATAATGTTACTTCCGATGATCACATTGTGGGTCTTCTCGAAGATGGGATTCCCGGCTTTGGGGGTTTCCTCGATCTCCCCCTTGATGCCTCGTTGAATCCGAGCCTGAATGGATTCCGGGACTTCTTCCAAGAGCTCGTACTTCTTCAGAATGGCCATACAATCGCCAAAGGTACTCTTGTCGGGAACGGTGGGTCCTGACGCGATGACGTCCAGCGGGTCACCGACCACATCGGATAGGATCAGCGCGACAACGGTAGACGGATAGGCAAGCCTTGCAATACCTCCGCCCTTGAGCTTGGAGATGTGTTTTCGGATGGCATTGATCTCGTTGATGTTCGCCCCACACTCCAGAAGGAGGTTGGTCATCTTCTGTTTGTCCTCGAGGGAGATTCCCTCGGCGGGAGAGGGCAAAAGCGCGGATCCTCCCCCGGAGATGAGGCAAATAACCAGATCGTTTTCGCCCAGTTGATCGAGCAATTCGGCAATCTCCTCGGAGCCCGAGACCCCCTTTTCATCCGGGATCGGGTGTCCCACTTCGTTGAGTTTGACCCGCTTCAGCTGGGAGATATGTCCATATTTTACGTTGATAACCCCTTTTGTGATTCGATCGCCAACGATCTCCTCTATAGCGAGGGCCATAGAAGCCCCGGCCTTTCCGGCCCCGATGACGTAGATGTTGGCATAGTCTCGGAGGAAATAGGCTTTTCCGTCGACCACCAGGTTTTCCCCGTCTACCCGTAGGCATCTCTTGACGGCTTCGACGGGATCCACCGCCTTCAGTGCATGGGTAAAGATTTCTATGCCATCGCTTCTGAGTTTTTGTACGTTTCTAACATCTGCCATGATGTGCTTCGCTCATCGGGATCGAGGAGCGGATTATGTGGTGGAGATCACCTCCGTATCCGTTGTCCCCTCCTCCAGGGCCGGCGTTTCGTACTCCCTGGAAATTTGAGCCTCCTGGGCCTGCTTTAGCCTCTCCTCCAGTTTCCTATTCGATTTCTGGAGTCTATTGACGGTGTTTCCGAGACGGAGGCGAGCCCCAACTCCGACGAGGCTCCCCACCACGACTCCGATGAAGAAGGGGATAAACATGAGGAGGTACATGGGAAAGGACGGGGTCTCCCAGTTGAAATAGTAGCGGAGGGTGACGGATTGCGTGTTCTCCGACGCAAAGGAGACCGCTAAGATGAAGACGAAAACGAGGATGATCAGTTTAACGTAATTCATCGTTCTTCTCCTCTCCGTTGGGGGGGTCGATAACGGGTTTTTTTGAAAAGATGAAGCGGTAACGAGCACAGAGAAAGGTCCTCTGATAAGCCAGGATGGGGATGATCACGACACCAATGCCGATTTCTCCACTCGCTCTTCCTTCTCCTTTCGTTTCCTGCGCGAGTAACCAGCCCAGGTAATGAGCCATCCCAAGATGATGCCGATAAAAAGGGTGCTCAGGAGCACGAGAGCCTTGGAAATGGAGGTTTGCCATATGAAAAACTTGATCTCGACAACTTGGGTATTCTGGATGGTAAAGATAACGATGAGGATTGCCAACACGATGAATACAATAGTCTTAACTGGCATAGGGGATCCTTTCCTGGCGATTTACTTCTTCTCTCGCACGTCTTCGAATTTCAGCGTCTTTCCCAATTTTTCGAGGGCTTCGCCGGTCTCCTTCGTGAGCTTTTTCGTTTTCTCCTCCAACTTTTCCATCTGCTGGATGGTGTCTTTCTTCAATACATCGGTTTTTTTCTGCAGCGCTTTTATCTCATCGCTCACGCCGACCATCCCCCCCGTGCGTTGATAGGTGATGATGGAAAAGATAAGGGCAATGATGGCGATAATGAGAGCTAAAGTAGCCCTAAATCCACCCTTGACGATTTTTTCCGTCATTTGTCTTCGCCCCTTAAGGAAATTGGGATTTTAGAATGGCAGATATTATACTTAATCCCACAGTCAAAAGCAATCTCGGACTGAGGTTTCCAGAGCCTCAAGACAAGGCCTTTTTCCCTTTTCGACTGCAGGGCTGAATAACGTTCGCTCCTGGGAACCAGGACACCGGTCACCTCCGACGTTGTGAGTGAATCTCGCTTATGGACAGTAGTGTCCCGTAGAGACTCAGGAGGGCGGAGCAGCTGGATAGTGCGCGGATAGAAGCGTTAGGAGTATATACGTGAAAAGACGAAACTAAACTAAAGGATAGGAACGTTTCTCCCGTGAGTTATGCGGATTTGCGTTTTGGTTCCTTAACCTCCGCGAGGGGTTTGCCGAGGATCTTTTTCAGGTCCGCTTCGTCAACGACCTCCTTTTCCAGGAGTAGGTTGGCCAGTTCCTTTAATCTTCCCTTGTTCTGAGCCAATATCCTCTTTGATTTGGAGTAGGTTTCGTCGATGATGCGCTTTACCTCTTCGTCGATCTCCTTGGCCGTTTCCTCGCTATAATCCTTGGAGGATGGGAAGGGGGATTGGAGGAAGAGGGGTCTCTTCTCCTTTTCGAACGTGACGTAGCCCAGTTTCTCGCTCATGCCGTATTCCTTGACCATGCTGGTGGCGATATCCGTTGCCCTTTGAAGGTCGTTGTGGGCCCCGGTAGAGATCTCCCCGAAGATAATCTCTTCAGCGATTCTTCCACCTAATAACACGGCCAATCGGTCGAGAAGCTCCGATTTAGTCATGAGGTACCGGTCTTCCGTGGGGAGCTGAAGCGTATAGCCCAGGGCCGAGATGCCCCGAGGGATGATGGAAATCCGATGAACGGGGTCGGCGTTGGGGAGGACGGAGGCTACAAGGGCGTGGCCCGATTCGTGGTAGGCCACGATCTCCCTTTCCTTTTTGGACATCACCTTTCTCTTCTTCTCCAGGCCAGCTACGACCCGATCAATAGCCTCCTCGAAGTCATTCATCTCCACCTGATCTTTGTTTTTTCGGGCAGCCAGAAGGGCCGCCTCGTTGATGATATTGGCCAGATCTGCACCGACAAAACCCGGGGTCCGTGCCGCGATTACCTTAAGGTCCACTTCCTTGGCCAGCTTGACTCCCTTGCTGTGGACTTTCAATATCTCCTCTCTGCCCACGATATCGGGACGATCCACAAGGATATGTCTGTCAAACCGCCCCGGCCTGAGCAGGGCGGGATCGAGGATCTCTGGGCGGTTGGTTGCGGCCATGATTATCACTCCGGTATTGGGATCGAATCCATCCATCTCCGACAGCAACTGATTGAGGGTCTGTTCTTGTTCGTCGTGCCTGCCCAGAGGGTTGACCCCCCTCGCCTTTCCCAGTGCGTCCAGTTCGTCGATGAAGATGATACAAGGCGCCCGCTGTTGGGCCTGGGCAAAGAGATCCCGTACTCGGGCTGCCCCAACTCCCACGAACATCTCCACGAAATCCGATCCGCTTATGCTGAAGAAGGGTACATTGGCTTCACCGGCCACGGCCCTTGCCAATAAAGTCTTGCCTGTTCCGGGAGATCCTACGAGTAATACACCCTTGGGTATCTTCCCACCAAGCTTTCGGAATTTCCCCGGGTTTTTCAGGAATTCGATGACCTCCTGCAACTCCTCTTTAGCCTCATCGATTCCCGCGACGTCTTTAAAGGTGATCTTGTTTTCCTTTTGGGCAAAGATCTTAGCCCTGCTCTTTCCAAAGGAGAGGGCTCCAGCCTCGGGCCCCATCCTCGCAAAAAGCAGTCGCCACAAGAGGAAGAAGAAGATGATGGGGATCACCCAGGCAAAGATGCCGGTCACCCATTTGTTTTCCCGCTTTCCCTTATATTGGATCCCCGTTTTATCCAGCTCCTTGATCAATTCCGGGTCTTCCACCCTAACCGTCTGAAAGGGTTCACCCGAAAGCTCGATACCTGCACCGCCCTTTATCTTCCCCTTTATGTTCTCCGGGGTTATTACCAGATCCTCTACCCTGTTTTCCCTGACCAGGTTCTTGAATTGGCTATAGGAGATCTCATTCACCTTTTGGCTGGTTAAGTAGTTCTGAAGGAGGAAGATCAGAAGGAAGGCTATGACGATGTACCAAATGGTAAAGTGCGTTTTCTTGGAAGGGGGCGATGACCCTCTCTTTCCCGGTCCGGAGGAATTGCCTAACCCGAAGAAATCCTTCAAGTTGAGCTTTTCCTTTCTGTTATCTTTCCTGGGCATCTCAATTCCTTTTTTGCCTTTACGATGGTCCTGCAGTCCGTTCCCTAAAAACAAATGTAGCCGAAATAGGGATAGTTTTCAACCACCTTCCGTTTAGGCACTTTCCCCGAATACCCGCTTAAAGATCTCCTCCACGCGCCCAAGGTGGCCATGAAGGTCGAAACATTCCTCGATTTCCTCCCGGCTGAGCGCCTTGGTTATCTCGGGATCCTTCAGCACCTCCTGCTTGAAATCGGTCCCCTCCTCCCACACTTTCATGGCGTTCTTTTGAACCATAGCGTAGGCATTTTCGCGGGAGATATCCCTCTTGGTCAACTCCAACATGAGCCCCTCGGAGAAGATCAACCCCTTTGTCTTTTCGAGATTCCTAAGCATGTTTTCGGGGTAAACGAGGAGGTTATCGATGATAGTGGTTAGCCGGTGGAGCATGTAGTCCATCAAGATGGCGCTGTCGGGGGCAATTACCCTTTCCACCGAGGAGTGGCTGATATCCCTCTCATGCCACAGGGGAACGTTCTCGAGGGCAGCCAGCGAGTTTGCCCTCACCATGCGAGCCAAACCGCAGAGGTTCTCCGAGAGGATGGGGTTGCGCTTGTGTGGCATGGCCGAAGATCCCTTCTGGCCCTTCGTGAAGAATTCCTCTGCTTCGAGGACCTCAGTCCTCTGGAGGTGGCGGATTTCCACGGCGAACTTCTCGATGGAACTGGCGATGATGGCCAACGTGGTGAAGAACTCGGCATGGTGATCCCTCTGAATAATCTGCGTCGAAACGGGAGCGGGTTTCAAACCGCACTTGAGGCAAACGTACTCCTCCACGAAGGGGGGAACGTGGGCAAAGGTACCCACGGCGCCGGAGATTTTCCCGTAGCTGATAGCCTCCTTCGCCCTTTGCATGCGGGCCAAGTTCCTGCTCATTTCGTCATACCAGAGCGCCATTTTTAAGCCAAAGGTAATGGGCTCGGCGTGAATTCCATGGGATCTGCCGATCATTACCGTATGCTTGAATTTGAAAGCCTTTTCTTTGATGGATAAGAGGAGCTTGCGGATATCCTCGATAATGAGCTCCGAGGCTTCCTTTAAGAGCAAGGCCAGGGACGTATCCAGGATATCGGAAGAGGTAAGGCCGAAATGAATATATCGCGAAGCCTCCCCTACATTCTCTCCCACCGCCGTTAGAAAAGCCACCACATCGTGCTTGAGCACCTTTTCGAGCTCCTCGATCCGTTCGATATCGAACCGCGCCTTTTCCTTGATCTCTTTCAGCGCATCGAGCGGAATTTTCCCCATCTCAGCCCATGCCTCACACGCAAGGATTTCGATTTGAAGCCACTTCTTGAATTTGTTCTCCTCGGTCCAGATTCGTCCCATTTCCGGGCGGGTATATCTTGGAATCATCGTTTTCTCCTTATGATACTGGGATACAGATTAGGAAGAGAAAAACTGTCTTGAATGGGAACTTTACCTTGAGGCGATGTTTTCCAAGATTGAGTTCATGTTATTGTACCCCTTGCACCCCAAAAGTCAATACAGTTTGTGCAACAAACCGTTGTCCCTTCGCTTTGGTGGTTTACGGTCTGTTGTCCAGATTCCCTGAAGCGCAAAGTTATTCAGTGCTGCAGTCGGAAGGGGGAAAGAGGTTAGAGGTTGGAGGCAGAAGGCAAAATGCCAAATAACTGATAACCAGCACCGAGTAACGCTCCAAGAGCACGCGCACGAGACACGGACACGAAACCCGAACACGAGAGCGCGTGTTGACAAGAGACGGCTGAGTTTCATATGATGATTTCAATCTGCACCCTGAAAGGGTACGAGCAGAAGTCCAATGATCATCATAAAATCCCAACGTGAAATCGAGTGTCTCAGGAGAAGCAACCGGATCGTTGCTCATGTTTTCCGCAAAATAAAGGAAATGGTGAGGCCCGGCATAACCACCGTGGAGCTCGATGGGGAGGCGGAGCGGTTGATCAGGGCGCGAGGTGGCATTCCCGCTTTCAAGGGATATAGGCCCATGGGGTATCGGTCCGAATTTCCGGCAAGTATGTGTATTTCCGTGAATGAACAGGTGGTGCATGGCATACCCGGTCCCCGGAAATTGAAAGAGGGGGACATCGTCAGTTTGGATGTGGGTGTCTTGCTGGATGGGTATTATGGCGATGCCGCCATCACCCTTCCCGTCGGCGATGTTAGCAAAGAGGCGAAGAGGTTGATTGAGGTGACGGAACGGGCGCTCTATGTCGGGATTGAACAGGCCAAGGTGGGGAATCGTCTCTCCGATATTTCCCATGCCATTGAGGCTTATACAGAGGGGCGAGGGTTTTCCGTTGTGAGGGATTTCGTGGGCCATGGAATTGGAAAGTCCCTCCATGAGGATCCCCAAGTCCCCAATTTCGGCCCCCCTCATCAAGGGCCAAGGCTGAAGGAGGGCATGGTTTTCGCCTTGGAGCCCATGATAAACGCGGGAACGTGGCAAGTAACCAGATTGGAAGATGAGTGGACCGTCGTTACGGCCGATGGGAAGCTATCGGCGCATTTCGAACACAGCATTGCGCTGACAGACAGCGATCCAGAAATCCTAAGCAAGGAATAACACCCTACCAATGGGAAAAGGGAGCTCTGAACGCGAATTAAGATTTTTTCGTTAACCATTCTTAGTGAAGCGAAACGGCCGCAAATCTAATGTTTGAGCCTGAAAGGCGAGTTTTAGATTTGCAGTGAAGCGAACTCTAGAATGGTCGAAAAAATGTTCCTGAGCAGTGAAGAGCGACCTTTGCCCAAAGCTCAGAGCACCCTTTTCCGGTTCGTTAGCGCGGCCTCAGAGCTTATACTTGAATTTCCTGAGGAGGTCTTTTCGCCAGGCCACCCCATCCTCTTTTTCTACTCCCTTGGGAGGGAAGCCGTCGATTACCCCCATAACTCCCCTGCCCTGTTCGGTTTCAGCGATAACAACCTCGACAGGGTTTGCTGTGGCGCAGTAGATGGAGCAGACTTCCTGACACATTTTGATAGCGTTGAGCACGTTGATGGGGAAGGCGTCTTTCATCACCACCACAAAGGTGTGGCCGGCGCTGATTTCCATGGCCATGGTTTCCGCGGTCTTTTTAAGTCCCTCGTCATTTCCCTCAAGCCTCACGAGACACGCTCCGGAGGCCTCGCAGAAACCGATTCCGAATTTGGCATTGGGCACTGTGGACGCCATAATCTCATAGAGGTCCTCAACCGTCTTGATGAAATGGGTTTGCCCCAAGATTATGTTATGGCCCTCCGGAATATCGACCTTCACCACCTTCAATTCCATTTCACTTCCCCTCCCTTTCCCCCGCTTTGATCATCTGCTCGATGCGTTCCCTGCTGGGATGTTCTGGAAAAATCTCAAGGGCCTTCTTTAGAAGGCGCGTTGCCTCCTTGAAGTTTCCCATATCATAATATGTGATCCCCAAGTTGACATAAGGTAGGTAAAAGTTGGGGTCCAGCTCCAGGGCCTTTTTAAAGGCCTCGATCTCCTTCTCCCTCCAATCGAGGCTCCTCAGTTGTTCGTACTTGCCTCGATATGCAATGGCCAAATAGTTATATCCCACTGCCGAGCGGGATTCTCTCCGTAGGCCCTTCTTGTATTTCTTAATTGCATCGTCGTACGCGCCCTTTTTGAACAGCAAGGAACCTTCTTCAAAATAGTCTTCTGCGCTCTTCGTCTCCAATCCGGCACAAGCGGGGAACATGATGCAACAAGCCAGGACAAGGGCAATAGTCTTTCCGGCGGTCTTAGACATCCTCAATAAGATCACCCGCTATCTCCCTCATGAGATACGTTCGAACCCCTCGATTTATACCACGCACGCTGATAATGGTCAATAGACCAGAAAGCGGGGAACTAAGGCTTCAAAAAATGCCTCGTCGTGAGCTTTTTCCCATCGGTCTCGAACCTTACCGTTCCATTCCTGTCCGTCCTCGAGATACGACAGCCGAGATCCTCATACCGCTCAAGGACTTTCCGGTTGGGCAGGTTGAAGATGTTTCGGAAACCAACGGTGAATACGGCGTATGAGGGTTTGACGGTTTCGAGGAATTCCCCCGTGCTGGATGAATGGCTCCCGTGGTGAGGGACTTTCAGCACCTCGGCCCGCACGTCTTTACCCGATTGAATCAATTGAGCCTCGCCCTCCTCTTCGATATCCCCGGTAAGGAGGAATCGGTAATTCTTATAGGTGATTTTCAGGACGACGGAGCGGTTGTTGGTTTGAGACCATGGATCCTTACCTCCCATAAGTCCACCCTGCGGTGGATTGAAAACCTCCACCTTTACCCCGTTGACCCATCGGGGAGGAATTTCACTATGAACTGTGCGCCGGGATATTCGTTTCCTTCGAACGATGTCCGTGAGATTGAAACATGGCGTAGACGAACACTCCTCTCCATTTTCCCAGAACTCACAAATCCTGAAGGCGTTGGCGATGAACTGCAGGCCGTTGAGATGGTCTGGATGCGGATGGGTGAGGACGAGATAGTGGAGGGTTGCGATTTTCTTCTGCCAGAGCACGGGGGCGACCACGTTTCTGCCCACATCGAAGCTTTCGTCGTAAAAGCCACCTCCGTCGACGAGCATCCTCTTTCCCCTGGGAAATTCGACCAGAATGCTATCCCCTTGTCCCACGTCGATAAAGGTGACCCTCAACGTATTGATGAGGCGGGTCTGCACATACCAGTAAGATATGTCAGCGGCGATCGCGGAGAACAAGAGAATCGAAATCGCCGCATGCCGTTTTATCCTCCTTATGTTGGTTAGGTAGAGGATGAGAAGGTAGCATAATCCGATCTCAAGAAGAGTGGGGGTGACCAGGTACCGGGAAGCATGTGGTATTAACGCGAAGAGGTGAACCATCCAGATGGCGAGGAAGGAAAGGGAAGATGCAAGTGTGGCCAGCAGTGAACTCAAGGGTGCCGAGATGAGGGCGGCCAAGGAGGTAATCAATCCCAAAGGAACGATCAGGCCTACCAGGGGGACGACGATGAGGTTACTCAAAAAACCCGTGAACGATATCCTGTTGAAATGATATGCCACCAACGGCCAGGTACCCACCATGGCGGCAAAGGAGATGAAGGCGAAGTCTAAAAACTTGCGGGAGAGCGTACGATAGATGCTCGGTTTCCTCGCCAAAAGGGGATGGGGTTTTGGAACAATCGCCGATAGCCGGGGGACGAGATAGAGGATAGCCAGAACGGCGGTAAATGAGAGTTGGAAGGAGACGTCGAAGAGGGAGGGCGGGGATACTAGCAGGATGGCAAGGGCCGCAACGGCAAGGGTATTATAGAGGTTTCTGTGCCTGTCCAAAAGGATGGAGACCAAGTAGATGATGATCATAATGGCCGCACGGATGGTTGGAATTCGTGCTCCGGCGATAAAGGTGTATAAGATGAGCGGCGGGATTGTAGCCGCGGCCGAGAGCTTGTGGATGTTAAGGCTAAGGACGAGGGTTTCGGACCACCGGAGGCTCCATTTGGCCAGGGTAAAAATCACTAGGGCTATGATGCCCATGTGGAGGCCCGAAATTGCGATGACATGGGCCACCCCGGCGACGATGAATTCCTCCCTCATCTCTTCTGCAATCTCCTCCCGCTCGCCCAAGATCAGCGCCTTCAGGATGCCACGGGTTTCCGGACCAACGCTCGAATCCAGCAAGCTTCGGATCCTATCCCTCCACGCCTCTATGAGTTGGCAGAAGGCGTTTCCCTTCCCACGTGCGATGGTGGCAATCCCCCGGTCCTTTTCTAGGTATCCCGTGACCCAGATCCCGTTGCATGCCAGAAATCGCCGGTAGTCAAATGCCCCGGGGTTATTGAAATTTCTGGGGTGTGAGAGTTTCGCTATGAGACGGATTCGGTCTCCATACCGGAGGTTTCCCCGGTAATCATTAACGCTCATGATGACATTGCCCCGAGCCCTGAGAATTCCGTTGGGAAGATAAATTCTCTCTACCCGCAGGTAGAGCTTTGTCCTCCGCGGAGATGGGACGGGACTCCGGTAGAGGACTCCTTCCACGTTGACCCTTCCTTTCCCGGCGTAGGAGAAGATGTGGTTCGGGAGGAAGTGGGGACGAAGGAAAAGGCCGATGAGCAATATCCCTAGGAGCCAAAATACGATGAGGACGGTTACGGTTCTGACTTTCGGCCAGTTTCGGAGGTTCGACAGGACCGAAAGGAGTATCGAGGCGGTGATGCTGGGATATAAGACGGTGCGTGGAATTGCCAGCTGTTCCCCCGCCATCAGGCCCAGGATGTAGACGATCACGATGGGGATGAGGGGCATATGGATGGATTGCCGACTCCGTAACGAGTCCATAGGGATTGATGGAGATTAATGGAGATTAGAGGTTAGAGGCGTTTGTGGCGAAAAATAGCAAATTAATGGGCGAGAGTAAAGGGGAAACAGATACCTTCGGGACCGGTCAAAAAACCGGCAAGGACGAGAGCGAAGGAGTGGGGTCCTATCCCGAAACTCCAGGCCCTAGTAAGCGTTCATCAACAGTTCCTGCTTTACCCTGAACAATTTTTCGCTCAGGCTTACGTGATAGACGTGGGGGTTCTGGAATCGCTTGAACTCAGAGCCCAGACGACCAATGCCCTTCTTGGTGTTCTCTTGGATTTCCTTGAGGGGAGGTGTTTCGTAAACCCGCTTACCATTGACGAAGACGGGAACGAACAACTCCTCCCGCTCGAACTCCGGGGGATATGCCTTGTAAATGTGGGGAAACATCGGATGGTATGCCCTTGTGGGCTTGTCGGGATTAGGGGTCTCATCCTCGAGGAAGAGGACATCTCCCCTCATAATGCCCGATTCGTCGTAGAATCGAACCAGTTTCTTTATCCCTGGATTGGTGATTTTTTCCGGATTGTCCGACCTCTTGATCTTGGGCACCATCTTTCCGTTCTCGGCTATGGCGGTAAGTTTATAGACGCCGCCGAGGGCAGGACATGAGTAGGAGGTAACGAGCCTCGTCCCCACACCCCAGATATCGATTTCGGCATCCTGTTTCTTGAGGCTCTCTATCAACCACTCATCGAGGTCGCTCGAGGCGATGATCTTGGTTTCTTTAAACCCGTTCTGATCCAACATCCTCCTGGAGTTTTTGCTGAGATAGGCGAGGTCGCCGCTGTCGAGCCTGATTCCTATCAGCTGACCCTCCCCGGAATCCCTTAATTCCCCTCCGACCTTAATGGCATTGGGAACGCCGCTTCTGAGGGTGTTATAGGTATCGACGAGCAAGAGACACCCTTTGGGGTAGACCTTTGCGTAGGCCCTGAAGGCCTCCAGCTCGGAGGGAAAGGACTCAATCCAGCTGTGGGCGATGGTACCCCTGATAGGTATTCCCAACAACTTTCCCGCCAAGGTGTTTGAGGTACCCATGGCGCCTCCGATAAAGGAGGCTCGTGCTGCCCCAATGGCGGCATCAGGGCCATGGGCCCTCCTGAGTCCGAAATCGACGACTGGACTCCCCTCTGCGGCAATGCAGATCCGGGCTGCCTTTGTGGCGATTAAGGTCTGGAAATTCATGATGTTCAGCAGGGCGGATTCGATGAGCTGGGCCTCTGGTAGCGGGGCCGTCACCCGGATGATGGGCTCGTGGGGAAAGATGAGGGTTCCCTCGGGGACCGCATGCAGATCTCCGGTGAAGCGAAGTTGCCTCAAGTATTCGAGGACATCCTCGGGGAATATGCCCAGGGTTCTCAGATAATCTATGTCGTCATTTGCGAATCCGATATGTTCGATGTACTCGATAATTTGTTCAAGGCCCGCGCCGATACAGAATCCCCCGTCATCGGGCACACTGCGAAAGAAGTAGTCGAAGTTGGCCCATTGATCCTTTTTCCCGGTGACGAAATATCCACCAACCATGGTCAACTCATAGAGGTCTGTCAGGAGCGTTAGGTTTCGCATTCCATCCTCCCATGGAAGACCGAAACAGTATGTTTAGTTTATATACCTTATCATAAATTTCCTCGCGGGAAAAGCGTTGTTTTCATTGGGGTTTCCCTTGGTTTGGGGTTCGCTTACCTTTCCAGGGCCTTCTTGAGATATCCCAGGACTTCTCTCCTCACCATCTTCTTATACCGTTCGAACTCCTCGGGGTTTTTTATTTTCAGGTAAAGATCGGCTTCACCCCTTTCTGAGTCCTTTTCCACTAATTCCTTCTCCTCGCATAACCACATGGCGCAGCGTTCAATGGAATGGTCCTTGATCTTGAAGTTGAGGCGATGGCCACGTCCCTCCAGAAACCACTCCAATCCAAGCCTGTCCATGAATGCCTTTACCTCCCTCCTCACGCGCTCCTTGGCCTTGACGTCGATGACCTTATTCGCCGATCCCAAGGGTGATTTCATCATCCTGCCAATGAACTCCGTGCTTCGCTACCTTCAGTTAGCTGAGGAGAATGCGTTCTGAGTCGGGTATATGGAGCTTCATCTTTTCGTGAAGGCCTTTTAGCTGGACTTCGAAAGACCTTCTAATATCCAAATGACTTCCTGCGTATTGGTATATGGAATCCGAGATAACTACCTCACCGCCTCTGGCCACCTCTTGAATTCGTTGAGTGAGATTCACTGCTGACCCGACAATTCCATACTTGGCCCTGGCCTCGGATCCAATGTTGCCGACCACCACTTGACCCGCGTTGAGACCAATCCCCATTTCCAGCATGGGCAAGTCCTCTTTCCTCATTTCCTCATTAAATTGCCCCATCTCCTTTTGCATCTCCATAGCGCATCGAATGGCTCGCTGGATTGCTGGCTCAATAGGGCCGTCTAATGGGTCGAAAAAGACCAGAACCCCGTCCCCGAAAAAATCAACGATGATGCCCTTGTGTTTCTTTATGACTTCGATCATATGGGAGAAATAGTGATTCAGAATGCTGATGATCGCTTCTGGGCTCAATGACTCGGATAAGGGGGTAAAGCCGCGAATATCCGAAATCAGGATCGCCACTTCGCGTTTCTCACCGCCCAACCGTGTCGCTTTGGGCTGGCGTATCAATTCCCTGGCGATTTCTTGGTCCACATATCGTCCAAAGGTGTTGCTTATGAAATCCCTTTCCTTAAGGCC
>Ga0209636_10001075_pt1 | contig 27375 bp, 25 predicted proteins | sample DeeMarSWOR152_54_FD_187464 | JGI IMG/M metagenome (GOLD analysis project Ga0209636, IMG submission 187464) | Marine sediment microbial communities from White Oak River estuary, North Carolina - WOR-1-52-54 (SPAdes) (version 2) | ecosystem: Environmental > Aquatic > Marine > Intertidal zone >...
GGTCACTCCAGATTATGCTCTAATTCAATCACAATTCAATAATTGCGGCACCGGTTCTGGCTATCGAATACAGGTTATTTTTGCTACCATAGACCCAATGAGGGGGGGGCAGAGAGGAAGGAAGAAATGACTTCCAGAATAAAGAAACTTGGCATAGAGAAAAGAGGGGAAACCTCAGATCCCACCTGTTAAATTTACAAAAATAGGTATTTTTCATCCGTTTTTTCTACCTAATAATCCAGCGTTGACTTTCCTTTTACCTAATGTTATGTGAATCATAAAGAATTTCAATACAATAACTCGTTATCATTCAATGTATTGAAGAAAAGATAAAAAGGAGGGGCTGAGAAGAAAAGTGCATGAGCGTCTAGGGCAGACATAATGCGGACTTTTCTCTCTTTACCCCTCTTTCTTTCCGTATGAAAAACCGATGATGAAATCAATAACGATTGACTTGAGGAAAAAGATCGAAGAGGCGGGAGCCGTCGGGAAAGGGGCCGGGGTTGGCTACCTCGTTATGAGAAACGCCCGGTCGGTTCGCCGCCCTGCATAATCCGGGTCACGGCTCCCGCAAATCAAGCATCTTGAAGTTAAACCGAAAGGCCAAACCATCCGTGAGGGTGGCGAGAAAAGCCCCAGTCAGGGAAGGGCTCTTGTTGTTTATGTCCGGGCATTCTTTCTGATAGGCTTAACTAAGCTTCCAAAATGATTAAAGGGAGGGTAGCCTTATGAAAAAAGTGTTATTTCCTATTATTATTGGTTTCCTATTTGCCTGCACTCACCCTAATATTGGAAAACAGGTTCCCCCGGGTTATTGGAGGTATTGCACAGGCATTAATGGATCTGACCACCATACGGTAGTGCTACAGCATCTTATCGTGGATTTCAATCACTCAATCAATCCTTTAAAAAATAAAATATCGCTTGATGGCTTTATAAGATTAAGAGAGGACCAACTCGCTACCTCCGGATGGGTCCTTGCTGAACTTTTCATAGAGGTTTATTTTTTGGATTCCGCTAGAAAAGTGATCGAAGTGAAATCCTTTACGCTTACACCAATGAGGGTTGTCTCCGAGCCAATTCCATTCAAAAAGAATTTCCCTTACGATTCGAGATATTCTTTTATCATGTTTAATTATCGGGTAGAGAGTATTACTGGGTAAAGAGGGTTAGTTAAGAGAAAGGGTTATTACGCCATTTTTAAATAGGTAATTTGATAAATTCAAAGATAAATTCAAAGCATCTGGAAGGGTAAGAGCCGAAAGCTACGGGTCTTTGATTCTCAGGTGTGAAACCTGCGATTGACTTTTATCTAATTAGGTGAGTGTTATAGCGGGGTTGCTGGTAGAACTGCCGTAGCGAAAAAACCGAGAAAGTTTAGAGGCAGCCGGGGTGCCGAAGTGGTTGGATGATGTGGCTATATTTTTGTTATTGAAAGGAGGAAAGAAAATGAAAAGAATCTTGATCGGGATTCTGATAGTTTTTTTTCTCTTTTTTTGCCCGGGTGTAAATATTACATCAGTGATTTAGAGAAACAATGGGGCCCTCCCGGGAAAGTCGAGCAAATTGGAGAGGAATTTCATTATTATTGGTATATGGGGCCAGATGGAAAGCTGATATACAAAATAACTACAAATTCTGAGGGGGAAATCATCCATAAGACTAACTATTGGAAACAGCCAGAAAGCTAACTTCTCCTTCTTGTGACTTCTTTTCTCTCTCTATCCAATCCGAAAGCGCAAGTCATCCCACGAAGCTCCAGGGAGACGCTCCATTCTAATATAAAACAGGCCTAGCAAAGGGAGTCATAACTGATAATATTCAATTGTCAAAGAGCAAGGGCCGGGGCAGCAAATAGCCCTGCCGTTTTTGCTGATTAGGATGTTATCTATCAGCGGCCCTCCCTGCAAATTCTACTGATTAGCGTTTGAAATCAAGTATGAATCCAGCAATAGGCGAATCTACGGTATTCCAAGTTAGAAAGGTCCAACCATGGCTCGATCGCTGCGAGTCGGTAGGGTTAAAGTTGGTCTATTAGCACTAGCGCTTGGCGCAATCGTTCATTTGCTTTTGCCGGCGGCGCTAGTGTTCGGGGCCTATGGGCTGGACCGTTTGTTAGGCAACTCTCTCTCTTGGGTACTATGGGTGCGGTTGCCATTAGGAGCGGTCTTGTTCATCCTGTCGGTTGCATTAGAGGGAACCACACTGCCTCACTTTATCCGTGCAGGGGGACTGCCCTCACCGTTCACTCCGACCGAGTCGCTGGTGGTCACAGGTCCCTATCGCTACTGCCGCAATCCAATCTTTATTGCTTACATAGGCTATGTTCTCGGTCCGGGGATCATACTTGGGCTGCGATCATCCTTCCTGGTGGCGGCGCTTTTTTGGCTCTACTTGGTTGCGGTAACGAAGCTCTTCGAAGAACCTGAATTGCATCGGCGCTTCGGGGAGCAGTTTGAGCTCTATCGGCGGACAACTCCTTTTATGATTCCCCGATTCAGGCCGCATCGCTGAAGCACAACCAGTTTGTAGCAAACTTCAAGAAGCTTAATAGGGAGATGGAGGTGAAAAGGGAGAGGTATATGTTTCAAGATGTACCAGATAATTCGAGGTCACTCCAGATTATGCTCTAATTCAATCACAATTCAATAATTGCGGCACCGGTTCTGGCTATCGAATACAGGTTATTTTTGCTACCATAGACCCAATGAGGGGGGGCAGAGAGGGAGGAAGAAATGACTTCCAGAATAAAGAAACTTGGCATAGAGAAAAGAAGGGAAACCTCAGATTCCACCTGTTAAATTTATAAAAATAGGTATTTTCCATCCGTTTTTTCTACCTAATAAAACAGTGTTGACATTTTTAAAACTTTGTATTATCAAAATGATAAAGATTTCCAAAATAATTACTTGTTATCATTCAATGTATTGAAGAAAAGATAAAAAGGAGGGGCTTAAAAGAAAAGTGCATAAGCGTCTAGGGCAGACATAATGCGGACTTTTCTCTCTTTACCCCTCTTTCTTTAAATACAAAAAAATGATGATAAAGTCAATAACGATTGACATGAGGAAAAAAGATCGAAGAGACGGGAGCCGTCGGGAAAGGGGCCGGGGTTGGCTACCTCGTTACTTTTCGTACCCGTCCGGTTCGCCGCCCTGCGTAATCCGGGTCACGGCTCCCGCAAATCAAGCACTTTGAAGTTAAACCGAAAGGCCAAACCATTCGTTAGGATGACATTCAAGGAGGGAAACTGACAAAAATAGACCCTTAAATGCTCCTTACAGAACGCGATTCTCTTCCGGAGGGTTAGCATCTGTGGTAATTACACATCTTCTTCTCTACTCAACCTCCCTTTTAAGGGCCTACCAAAACAGGAAGTCCCCTTAAACCAAAGACCAATAAATGCAAAAATATATATGAACCTGGAATAAAAGATCATAGGGTAGAAATATTCTGATTTTGTAAGCTACTGAGATTCAACAACAGGTGTTCAATGGATATGGATGCCGAAGAGATGACCGGGTTGTTCTTAAGGAGAGGAGACATCAATTCTCCGGTGAAGTTGCAGACAAAATGTCTTTTTGCAGCTTGCAAGCGCTTATGTCGGCTTTGCTGTCTTTACACGGGATTGCTGCTCTTAGTTCTCCATGTGTCGGGTTGCGCCCATTATCCCGTCAATCAACCCCTGGATCGTTATAACCCCGACAAGGGCTACCGCCTCGAGAATATAGGCACACCGGGGAACTCTCGTAGCCTTCTGATGATAGTCACCTTTTCTGGAGGGGGGATGCGAGCGGCTGCCTTCTCATACGGGGTACTGGAAGAGCTTGCCAGAACAGAGATTTGGTGGGAAGGTCGTCAGCGGCGCCTGCTTGATGAAATAGATGTGATCTCGGCCGTCTCGGGCGGCAGCTTCACCGCTGCGTACTACGGTCTATTCGGTGATAGGATTTTCGAAGAATTTGAAGGCCGGTTTTTGAAGAAAAATATTCAGCGAGCACTCATTGCACGGGTGCTCCATCCTCTTAACTGGTTGCGCCTTGCATCGGCCAACTTTGACCGGAGCGACCTGGTAGCAGATTACTACGACAAACAGTTATTCGAAGGCAGAACATTCGGTGATATCGCAGGGCGCGGAGGACCGGTTATCTACATTAATGCCACCGACATAACATTGGGTACATGGTTCAGCTTCTGCCAGGAACAGTTCGACCCTATCTGTTCAGACGTAACACGTTTTCCTGTGGCCAGGGCTGTATCGGCTTCATCGGCATCACCTGCAGTTCTGAGTCCTGTCACCCTGCGTAACTATGCAGGACGCTGTGGTTATGAGGTACCGCAACAGGTTCGTGAATGCCTGCAAGAACGGAACGTGTCGAGACGGCAATTCCAACAGGCAGTTCATGCCACCTCCTATATGGATGCCCAAAAAAGGCCCTATGTCCATCTGGTCGATGGGGGGTTATCGGATAATCTCGGCCTGAGGCCTATCATGGACCGAATAATCTTTGTGCAGGACCCATGGATCACCCTGCAAATGGCTGGTCTAGAGGAGACGTGTAGAGTAGTTTTCATTGTGGTCAATGCGGAGACTGAACCGGATATTCGGTTGGAGCAGTGGGAGAAACCGCCCAGGATTGCCCAGGTACTCAAGTCGGCGACCAGGGGGGTGATTAAGCGGTATAATTTTGAAACCGTGGAACTGCTGAGGGAAAACCTGGGTAAATGGGCCGAGGAGATCCGTGCGAGAAGATGCGGTGCTCGAAGTGGGGACAACGAAGCAGGGGACACTTCGGAGGTGGATTCCTGGAACGATATCGAGTTTTATCTTGTGGAGGTCAATTTCGACGCCTTGCCGAACGAATCCGAACGCTCGTATCTAAAGGGGTTTCCAGCCTCATTCAAGTTGCCTCCTGAGACCGTGGACCAGTTGCGTGATGCGGCTCATCGGATACTAGCCCAGTCTGTTGAATTCCAACGGCTTTTGTGGGAACTTAAGGTAGGTACTGATATGGATATCATCCATGGTAAAAATTGACAAACTTTTAACTTGATGGGCTTATCGAATTCTAGGCTCCAGGTAGTTCATTTCATTTTGAGCGGCACAAAAAGGTATTCTTAGGTTTGATATTTTGGAGAAGAGATAGGTGCGATGCAGCGTTAAGCAGGTGGTTCTCCCTTCGGGCTTGTTGAGGTATCTGCTTGAGTTGTTCGATGCTATCTGTGGCTAACCACAGAACAAAAAAGAACTGCCGAATATGAACACAGCCCCTCATACAGAACATTCCCGTAAGATATCGAAGCAGTCCACGGCAAAGCAACGTCCGTCTCTTACCCAATACTTACGGACGAGGGAATGTGATTACCCATTTCAAAGCGAGCGCTACATGGCTTTTGAGCGGAACTTCGTCTCAATCTTTTCAAAGCTACGCTTCATTGAGCCAAACCACATAACGTATTTTCGGTTCTTGCTTTGTGTATTCACTCTGATGTTCTACCGGGAACTTGCCTATTTGCAAATTCTGGCAATAGCCGCCCTCGGGGGGTTTTCAGATTTCTTGGACGGGGCTCTGGCACGATCGACGAACAGAATAACCAGGCTGGGGATAATCTTAGACCCCCTTGCCGATAAGCTCTTCGTATTGACGCTCTTAATCCTTCTCGTTCTTAGGAAAATCCTTGATCCAACATATATTGTCTTGATGGCTTCTATGGAATTACATGTAGTCATTGTCCCAATTCTATGCTGGTTCTACGGTTTGCTTAAGGACAAAATCGATAGTCCCTGTTCAACGCCAAAAGAAAAAGAGGAAGATACTCGGTTTGTGAAAACGAACCCAGTGGCGATTGGAAGAGTGAAAGTTCATCTGTACGTTTACGGTATTTTAAGCCTCATCCTAGGGAAAAATTATAATTCTCAAGCTTTCCTGAACATAGGGCAATTGCTTCTTATTATTGGGATATGGGCCGGTGCAGTGGCGTTAGTACTCTATATTGTTAGATGGATAAGGCAACCACATTTATTTTATGACAGTTAAGCGTGATCTTGACAACCCATACTCCTATTTCCACCTGCTCTTTCTCAAGAACCAACTCTTGTACATAGTAGAAAAAATCTTGTTTAATGAGATAAATAAAAAATTAATTCTGGTTGAATCATTTCTTAGGAAGGGACGAAAGCATCGCGGGAGAAGTTGCTTCCCTGACACCCAGCCCACATCCAATCATTGCGGGCAAAATTGCCATTTCCCCAATTGTTTCTCGCATATTTCATTTCAAAATTTCTTATTTTCTGTTTCAAAATTGCGCATAATAAAAAAACCCCGAACATTTGCCTTCCGGACCACGGTGAACAAGCTCACAGAAAGACCGCCCTTTTTTCTATATCGGCCTTAACTGCCCAAAAATTATAGGCAAATCGATATTATTGACTATTTTTCGCAATTCAATAGAATGGATGCTAACAGGGCTCGGTAAAAAAGCTGAGTCGGTTCAGTATATCAATGTTAGGCCGCTAGAGGAGGACATTATGACTACCAATATAGCTTTCATCAAGAGGCATCCACTTCTTACTTACTACGCCCTGACCTTCGCCATCTCATGGGGCGGCGTCCTCATCGTGGTCGGTCCCGGCGGGATCCCGGGCACTAAGGAGCAGTTCGAAATGCTGCTCCCCATCGCAATCTTGGCGATGCTTGCCGGTCCGAGCGTATCAGGCATACTGTTGACCGCCCTCATCCATGGAAGGGCGGGCTTGCGCGATTTCTTATCCCGGTTGCTCAAGTGGCGGGTGAGCGTTCGCTGGTACGCGGCAGCGCTCTTAACTGCTCCGCTCTTGCTGGCAGCGGTATTACTTACGCTTTCGCTAACCTCCCCGGTGTTTCTTCCCGGCATATTCACATCCAACGACAAGGCGGCTCATGTGCTGTTCGGTATCGTAGTGGGGCTTATGGCAGGTTTCATCGAGGAGTTAGGGTGGACGGGCTTCGCCACACCCGAGCTCAGGCGGCGTTACGGTGTCCTTACCACCGGCCTCATCGTGGGCCTCCTGTGGGCAATATGGCACTTGCTTGTGGCCTTCTGGGCAAGCGGCACTATCTCCGGAGACCTATCCCTAACCAGTTACCTGCTCGATCCTCTCTTATTCCTGACGGTCTTCAGGGTGCTCATGGTGTGGGTCTACGACCGCACGGGGAGCCTGCTCATAGGGGGAATACTCATGCACATGAGTCTCACAGCCAGCGCGCGGATCATCAGTCCTCTGGCGATAGGTGGGGTCCCCCTCTTGACCTTTGACCTCGTATGGTTCGCTGCAATGTGGGCCATCGTTGCAGCAGTCGCCGCGGCCAACCGCTGGAAGCTTGAAAGTAGAGTCAGTTTAACTCGCTAGAATTGCCGCTTAACAACAGCATGCAGCGGACGGAGTATTTCCCCGCCGCTAATGCTGAGCGTTAGGATTCTTGATCTAGTAGATAAGGGTGTTTCATTATTTAGTTCAAGATGGAATAGATCACTGGTCAACCTAGCCAATCTTATCGATATGTGTTTGAAATATTGACTCTATCCAGACTCGGCGGATTTCCACACTTCAGTTAGGAACCATTCCCTCTTCGGGTTCCCTCGCGTTTCCCAAATCGTCTTAGAGCGAATATAGCATTTGTTGTCTGGCAAAAAGAGACCAGCTAGGATAGAAGAACTTTTGAGGCAGAGAAGCCTCACGTTTAAGGAAGCCGCTAGCTCGATTGACGACTGAAGGAATAACTCATGTCTTAAGTGAAAAAGGAGCTTGACAACAAGCATCCTCATAGAAGAAGAATTCGTTCAAAGCGTCCCCGGTTGTCACTTCGGTTGCATGCTTTACCTAGAAAGATTTCCAGCCCGTCAGTTTATTTCTGAAATGACAAAATGCTCTCTCTTTTTTTCTCTCAGAATTACTCTCTAAGATCTTCTTAATATTTTTTCCCTTTAATTTGATGCTTCCGGCTGCAGGAAGACCACTCTTTTGCAAAATCACAGAAAGAAATCCTAGAGCTTGCGAAAAATTGGCGAATCGGAACCTAAATAAATCATTTCCTCCACAGCGAATGCCGTCCCTTTGCTGGTGGAATTAAAAGTGTAATTTTTTCACAAAGGCAACAATTTTTGCCATATCGCAATGCGAAGAACTCATTTTCGGAAGTGATAAAATTGAATAATTTCCAACAATTTTAATATATTAAGGCACTAAGGCTCTATAAAAATACAAGTGCTTATTTGGCACTATTTTCGCAGCGGCTCTTACGCACAAGAAGTAAGAAGTCATAAACGGATGCTTTTGTGACTTGGAATATGAGAAGGGATGATATGATAAATGTCCTTCGTCATTAAGGGGACCATTAGACCAATAAGGGCGCACAATCGTGAGCGGGCGGAGGAGGCCCTGAACAATTTTGTCTATGGTTGCCTTAACAAGCCTTTTGATCTCGAAGGAGTGCTCAGGTTGCTTAAAGAAATCCGGGAAAGAAGACAGACGGCTTAGGGATTGAGAGAACTCGGAAAACGGAAGAAGAGATGGATGAGAAAAAGAGTATCCTGGTAGTTGACGACGATGAGAGCACTCTCAAAACCTTGGCGCTCATATTGGAAGAGAAGGGATATGAGACAGAGACGGCGCTGACGGGCCGAGAGGCTTTAGAGAAGGCGCGTGAGAGGTTCTTCAATCTGGCTTTCCTGGATATCAGACTATCCGACATGGAAGGGGTAGAGCTCCTGGCGCCATTGAAGAAAATGTATCCTAATATGGTAGTGATCATAATCACTGGTTATGCCTCTCTGGAGACTGCGGTGCGGGCCCTGCACGAGGGGGCAGCGGCCTACATTACCAAGCCCTTGAACATGGATGCAGTGTTGGCCACAGTAAAGGAAGGTCTTGAAAAGCAGTGGCTTGTGATAGAGAACGAGAGGTTGTTCGAGGAAACGCAGCGAGAACTGGCCGAACGCAAGCGGGCAGAGAGGGAAATTCAGCGTAATCTGGAGAAGTTGCGAAAAGCTATGGAGGGGACCATCCGTGCAATGGCATGTATAGTTGAAACAAGAGATCCTTATACAGCAGGCCATCAACAGCGGGTTACTCATCTGGCTTGCACCATAGCCAAGGAGATGGGCCTTTCAGATGAGCACATTGAAGGAATTCGTATGGCTGGGCTTATCCATGATCTGGGGAAGATTGGTTTACCGGCAGAGATTCTAAGTAAACCCGGCCAGATAAACGAGCCCGAACTGAACTTGGTTAAAACCCACCCCGAAGTCGGTCACAATATGTTGAAAACCATAGACTTTCCATGGCCGGTTTCTCAAATCGTGCTTCAGCACCACGAAAGGATGGATGGTTCTGGATATCCGTTGGGGCTTACGGGCACAGAGATTCTTCTTGAAGCAAGGATTTTGGCCGTAGCTGACGTGGTAGAGGCTATAGCCTCTCACCGGCCTTATCGACCGGCTCTCGGCTTTAAAAAAGCATTACAGGAGATATCCCGGAATAGCGGCATCCTATATGATTCTGAGGTCGTGAATGTTTGCCTGAGGCTTTTTGTCGAGCAAGGTTTTAGATTCGAGCAGGAGCGGGAAGTAATGCATTTAGCTAACACCCGGTTGAGGAAACTTAACAAGAGTTAAATAAGCGGAAATTATTTTGGGAATATTTTTGATCTTTTAATTTAAGATGAATTCGATAGCCCGGACTCAACTCTAATAATTCTATATTTCAATCACAAATCAATAGTTTCCCCAAAGCGGCCTATCTTCCAATAAACTAACTATTCGATACTCTTGAATTTGTTAGTGTGAAAGGGGGGTTTTTGCTTTGGAAAAGGAATCTTGGAATTTCAATAGCTTATGTGTTTCGAAAATTATAGGAAGATTGGGCATTTTCCAAATTCGATGAAACCCCAATTTGGTAGCGACCAACTTCTTTGTTACTGCTAGGTTGCCTTTGTTTACTACCTCTTCGAGGAAATCAAGCGCTAGAAGGCGTCCTCTCTTCGAAAACTGTTCTCTACCGTATTTATAGTGGAAATGCATATCGGCCTCTAGGACATATAGGAATTTTTTTAGGCAATTTCAGTTAATTAACGTTTTTACACAAATGTATGGCATTTTACACAATATACTACCTGGAACGAAACTTGCCAAAGGTATTTTCAAGTCTTTGTTGACTTTCATTTATTGTTCGCATGGTTCCTATGGTGGTAGGAACAATATAGGTGCAACTCTATCTATCAATCACAACACCGCCAGACTAAATAATAGGGTGAGGGTGTTTGCTTTCGGAAAAGTGTTCAACTGGCAATCCTTCCTGATCTTGTTGGATATGGAGATCAAAAGAGCACGAAGATACCAGAACTGCCTGAGCTTGTTATCCTTCACCTTTAGCCACCTTGCCCCCTCACTGGGGGGAAATACCAGCATTTCGTTTAAAACGCTTGCCAATCTCGTTAAAATGAGCTGATGGATTCAGATATCGTCGGCCAGAGCGCGGGAAATCGTCTCCTGGTTATGCTGCCTTATGCAGATATGGAGGGAACCCACAGAGTTAGGGAAAGATTAGAGAAAATACTTTACGAGTATGGATTGGGGAGAGAGGGGTTCACGTTTGAAATCAATGAGGTCTGTTTTCCAACCCATGCCACAAACTTTAACGATCTCCTTCAAATGGCTGGGAACCTGGAAACAATGTGCATGAGTCCAAATAATGCATCTAATTAGACGACTAAGTCGAGAGCACTCATAACAATCAGCAGGGTTAGAATTGCCCCTGCCTTTTATTTGGGGCGGCGGAAGCTCAAGAAGTTAGAAATGGTCCGTTCCGTGTCGATGCATTTCTCCTTAGTTTTCTTCCAAGGCCTAAGACCTGCCTCCAAGTCCACATCAACCAGAGTGTGTGAGACCGTAGAAAATAAGGGATGTTCCAAGCTATCTAGCAAGATCTTGTATCAATGTAATTGTGCAATATTTTCATATTGCAAGGAAAAAAATATCCAGATTTGACTGGAATTGTCAGGAAGGAAATCAGTTTTTATAGTAATTTCAACTAGATATCCGGTAAAAATGTTGGCATAAGATGTGCAAAAATATCCATAAAATAATTTTGCAGGCGCGTGTTGATATGATTTTTTTCGGTATTACATTTCCTTTTTTTATGGCGTTGGTCGTGATATTCGCATGGGCATTCCATGAACTCCAAAAGTAATCAAATTCCCTAATGAAAAAAGTTAATCATCTTTCACAACAACCACACAGACGACTTGAGGAGTTACTGTTAGGCTGAAGAAGGAGGCCCAGGAGAGAATGAGAGAGTTAAAGGAATCGGAGGAGAAATATCGAACGTGGTTTGAGAGATCCAAGGATGCCTTTTATATGACGACCGTGAAAGGGAAGTTTATCGACCTGAATCAGGCCACCGTTGAGATGTTTGGCTATGAAAACAAAGAAGAGCTCATGAAAATCGAATCGACAGCCCAGCTCTATTGCAACCCGGAAGACAGAAGGAAGATACAGAAGATAATGTCAAGGCAGGGCTATGTGAAGGACATGGAGCAAGAGCTGAGAAGGAAGGATGGGACAAAGATATACGCCTTGGTGACGGAGAATACGAGGAGGGATGATAGGGGAAAGGTCATCGGCTATGAAGGGATGATTAAGGATATCACCGAGCGCAAGCGGGCGGAGGAGGCTCTACGGGAAAGCGAGCAACGCTATCGATCTCTCGTGGATAATATTGATCTTGGAGTCAACCTCATAGATTCCGACCACAATATCGTCATGGTAAGCGCTGTGCTGAGCAGAAAGTATAAGAAATCCATGAATGAGCTCATTGGGAAAAAGTGTTACCGGGAATTAGAAAAACGGGATGAGGTTTGCCCACACTGTCCTGGGGTTCGGGCAATGGCTACTGGCCAACCCGTAGAGTTCGAGTCTGAGGGAGTAATAAATGATTCACACCGTTTTAATGCGAGGATTAAAGCCTTTCCAACCTTCGCGAAGGATGGCACCGTGACAGGATTCATAGAGGTAGTGGAGGACATCACGGAGAATAAGAAGGTAGCTGACGCATTACGTGAAAGTGAGAGACGGTTCCGTCTTCTGATAGAGCATTCAACAGATGCGTTCTTCCTGCATGATTTTGATGGCAGAATCATAGATGTAAACCAGCATGCATGTGAAAGCTTAGGGTATACCCGTGAGGAACTGTTAGATTTGTCTATACAGGATATCGATCAGGAAATTGTTTCCAGAAAGCATGTAGAAAGGTGGAAGCAGAGGGTCCCTGGCGAGCCTATAACATTGGAAGGAGTTCACCAACGCAAAGACGGGACGAGATTTCCTGTTGAGATTCGCCTCGGGGTTTTTGAGGCGAATGAGCGCAGACTCATGTTAGGTCTGGTGCGTGATATCACCGAGCGCAAGCGGGCGGAGGAGGAGCTGAGGGAATACTCAGAGCGATTGGGAGAGATGGTGGAGCAGCGCACCAAAGATCTCCGGGAGGCCCAGGAGCAATTGGTGCGCCAGGAGAAGTTGGCCGTGATGGGGCAACTGGCCGGTGGCGTGGGCCATGAACTGCGTAACCCGCTGGCATCCATCAAGAACGCCGCTTATTTCCTCAACATGGTCCTGGAGAAGCCCGATCCCAAGGTGAAGGAGACCCTGGAGATTCTGGAGAAGGAAGTGGCGACATCCGAGAGGATCATCGGCAGTCTCCTTGACTTTGCCCGTCCAAAGCCACCCATCCGGCGAAAGGTTGACATTAATGACGTTGTCCGAGAGGCGCTGTCTCGTACCAGGGTGCCACAGAAAGTCGAGGTTTTGAGCACACTGGACGAGGCGCTGGGGGCGATTCTGGCCGATCCCGATCAACTCGGGCAAGTCTTCAGGAACATCATCCTCAACGCTATCCAGGCCATGCCTGAGGGTGGCCAGTTGGTCGTCAAGTCCGAAATTGCAAGTCCAAAGTGGGTAACCGTCTCTTTCTCTGATACAGGGGTGGCTATCCCTAAGGAGACCCTGAAGAGGCTCTTCGAGCCGCTCTTCACTACCAAGGCTAAAGGGATAGGCTTAGGTTTGGCGATTGTCAAGACCCTGGTGGAGGGGCATGGGGGGACCATCGAGGTACAAAGTGAGCTGGGAAAAGGGAGCACCTTTACGGTAAGGCTGCCATTCGGCGGAGGGGAGGAAAAGTAGCATGCAGGAGAAGGCCAGCATCCTGATCGCAGATGACGATATAAGCCTCTGCAGGACCATGTCCTTTGTTCTGGAAGGCAAGGGGTATGTTGTTACTACTTCGCAAGACGGCTCGGAGGCCATCGAAAGGGTTAAGGAGAGGTCCTTTGACATAATCTTCATGGACATCAAGATGCCTATCATGGACGGCGTAGAGACCTATAAAAGCATCAAGAAGATCAGGCCTGAAGCCGTGGTGGTGATGATGACTGGCTACTCGGTTGAGGACTTGGTTGAGGAGGCGCTACGAGAAGGGGCCTACGGCATCATCTACAAGCCCCTGGATATCGAAAAGGTGGTTGCACTCATTGAAGAGGTCAGGGAGGCCAAGCGAGGGGCGCTCGTCTTGGTGGTTGACGATCATCAAGATACCTGTATCACCCTCAGAAATATACTTATCAGGAAGAACTATGAGGTAGGAATGGCTCATACTGGCGAGGAGGCCATCACCATGGCACAGGAAAGAGCCTATGACATCATCTTCATTGATATGAAGCTGCCATCTATAAATGGTCTGGAGGCCTATTTAGCTATCAAAGAGGGCAATCCGGAAGCGGTGGTCATCATGATGACGGCCTACCGCCAGGAGATGGCCGAACTGGTCGAAGAGGCATTAAATAATTCTGCCTATGGTTGCCTTTACAAGCCATTTGACATCGAAGAGGTCCTCAGGTTAGTTGATGAGCTCTGGAAGAGGAAGCAAAAGGCAGGATGATTGAGAATATTGGGGAAACGGTGGAAGAAAAGGACGAAAAACAGAGCATCCTGATCGTGGACGATGATGAAAGCATCCTCAAATCCTTGGCGCTCATATTGGAAGAGAAGGGATATGAGACAGAGACGGCGCTGACGGGCCAAGAGGCTTTAGAGAAGGCGCGTGAGAGGTTCTTCAATCTGGCTTTCCTGGATATCAGACTGTCCGACATGGAAGGGGTAGAGCTCCTGGCGCCATTGAAGAAGATGTATCCTAATATGGTGGTGATCATAGTCACTGGCTATGCCTCCCTGGAGACTGCGGTGCGGGCCCTGAACGAGGGGGCGGCGGCCTACATTACCAAGCCTCTGAACATGGATGAGGTGTTGGTTACAGTGAGGGAGTGTCTTGAAAAGCAGCATCTGACGATGGAGAACGAAAGGCTGTACCAAGAGGCCCAACGAGAACTGGCCGAACGCAAGCGGGCGGAGGAGGAGCTGAAACAGTCAGAAGAGCGGTACAAAACTCTGGTGGAGGATATTAATGACGGCTATTTCGTTATTCAAGATGGGAGATTCGTCTATTTCAACCAGGCTTTTGCTAATCTTTTGGAGGATAAAAAAGAAGTAATTCTCGTGAGGGAATTCTTAAGACTTTTTTCCCTGAAATACCCAGAGGGGCCATCGAAAGATGATCGAGAAGGGAAAGAGGATCAAGAGCATGGGGGCCAAAACGAATTCGAAATTTCGGGGAGAGACGGCGGAGATTTGATATTAGAGATTCGCTGGAGTCTCATTGATTATAATAGGAGGTCGGCCTATGCAGGGATCTGCAAGGATATAACGGAGAAAAAAAAGGCCGAAATAGCCCTACAGGAAAAGGTCAAGGAACTGGAGAAATGGTATCGGCTTACCGTAGACAGGGAGCTGAAAATGACGGAGTTAAAGAGGAGGATTCGAGAGCTAAAGTCTAGACGGAAACTTGTGAGGAAAAATCAAAACATTTGATGTTGAACGGAAATTTGAAGAAAGAATTTGGTGGTACGCCGATAAAGGTTGAAAAATTTGGTTACCGTCTCGAAGAAGTGAAAGTGCTAGACCAGATATGACGGAGGGGCGGTATATTCAATTGTCAAAGAACAAAAGCAGGAGCAAGCAATGGCCCTGCTTTTTTTTGAATATTTAATTCAAGATAGAATAGCTCACTGATCAGCCTAGCCAATCTATCGATATGTGTTTCTATATTGACTCTATCCAGACTCGGCGGATTTCCACACTTCAGTTAGTATTCGTTCCCCGGCGCTTCCCGGATGACCTGAAGGCAAATACAGCATTGGGTGTTTGGCAAAAGAAGCCCACACGGATAGAAGTTCGTCCGAGGTAAATACAGGCCTCACGGTTAAGGAAGCCGCTAGCTCGATTGACGGCCGAAGGAGTCCCCGTGTCGTAGTCGAAACAAGGAGCTTGACAACAAGCGGCCTCATAGAAGAATGAGATGGATCGCCACTTTTCCAAAAAAGGTGCAAAAAAAAATTGCCTTGACTTATGGATCTGCTATCATGGGTTTAAACTGCTTGCTGACTTGAAGCCAGAAATCGGTCAGAGTCGATAGTATCATTAATTTAGATGAATACTAAGCTGGAAGCCAACCGGCGAGCTCTGAACCCAGTACCTCGATTCCTCTTTCACCGGGGGATGGTCAACAGACGTGTCATTGACATATTTCTTCAAAATATCAATCACATTTCTAATAATCCTACTATGTGGCTCATTTACTGATTTTGTATTCCCTGCGAGAGCAGAGGAAAACATCTATTTAATCCATGTCAGCTCATTCAGGAGTCGTAAAAATGCTGAAATTGAGATTTCAAATCTTAAAAAACGTGGCCTACAGGCCTTTTATAGATATGAATCAGTAAAAGGCAAAGGGAAATGGTATCGAATCTACATAGGAACATTCGACAACCGACAGGAAGCGATGGAGAAAGGGGCGGAATTATTGAGAAAGGGAATAATCTCATATTACAAATCAAGAAGGGTGGACCGAGATTTTCTTGCTGGCGAGAAGAGCATTGAATTTGAAGAATTAGAAAAGAGAGATGCCGAGCCAGCAAGGAGAAAGGAGAGACCTCCCCCCATCGAAGTTCCCTCAAAACCTATTGAAAAAGCGATTGGTGAACCACCCTCAGAACCACGAGCTGCTGAAAGGGAAATGGCATTTCGGAAGAAAGAGGGGGGAGAAACCAAACCAAGGAAAGGATACCCCGCGAGTGCGAGCCCATTCTCCCTTTCTCTAAATATCGGTGTCTATACTTCGAGTAGTGCTAATGACTTCAAAATAACAGAACAGACACCGTCCGGTACCAGGGGATTTTCCTTTACGGGTGATACAGCTCAGACTTCACTTGAGTTGAGTATGAGAGTTTACAGAAATCTCAATCTTTATGGTGGCTGTGAGTATGCCTTTGCTGAGGGCATCGATCTGATTTTTGTGTCGCTCGGTCCGAAACTTAGGCTTGATATTTTAGATTGGGCTTTCCTTTGTCTCAAGGGAGGAGCGGTGTATGGAGATTTCTATTTTGAGGCTGTCCCCGGGGAATTTGAAGATAATTTCGGCTGGGAAACAGGTTTTGGAGTTGACTTGTTGAAATCCCAATTCAAGATTGGGCTCGATTTTGTTTACCGGGATATGGAATTCGATTACAAAGCCCCTAGCGTACCTGGGGTAAGTGCAAGCAATAGTTCGATCGATGTTTCGGGGTTTTCTATATCGGGATTAGTAACATACTTCTTCTGAATCTCGGGGTACTAGGGGGCCTGCCATTTTTCTTCTGACGTAAGCTGTTGCATTTAAGATGTATCAGGCAATTTAGCCCAGATGTAAAAAGGTAAAGATTTGAAATGTAATCTATTAGTCCAGGCGCTGCGAAAGCTAGTTAATACAGTCAGTACTATTTTCTTCATTCCTTTCATGCCAGAATAGTCCCACATTCAAACCAATCTTCCGGGGCTTTTTGACATTGGGAGAAAATCTGTAATAATCGGTGAAGATTTGCTTCTTCAGAAAATGGGTTTAGAGACCCATGGAAGTAGTTGGAAGAACATCATATAGCACGGAAAGGAGAAGACATCCTCGTCTCAAACTCTCCCAGGCTCTGGCTTACGAATGGGGCGAGACAGGGGGTACTGTTCGCACAGTTGACCTGAGCTTGGGTGGGATCAAGATCCAGACCGATAGTCCCATCCCTGTTGATGAGAGGTTGGACCTTATCCTCGTCCTGGATTATGAGGCTATCAACCCAGTGGGAAAGATCGTCTGGTCAAAGCCGTCTTCGGGCGGAAGGTATGACGTTGGGATCTCTTTCGAAACCATTTCCCATCGATGCCTGAACCGGCTTGAACGGTTTCTCGAAGAGATTGTCGTAAGAGAAAAGCTGGCGAGGCGGCAAAAGGACCTCGACCAATCAGGTCCAGAGGGTCTGGAATCGAGATCTCTTGAGTCAAATCGATTGAGGTTCAATTTCCTGAGGTGGCTCCATAAATCATATCCGTGGGATTATGAAAGTTATACCGATCGTCCACAAATCGGCGAGAACGAAATAATGGACTTCCTGAGGAGCAAGGGATTTGATCAGGTTGATACCGATTATCTGCTGAAGTCCTTGAAAGGTGGGTATGCTGCCAAGCTCTGATTATCCGGAACCAGGCAGTTTGGTTATGAAAACTGCAAGAAACGCCATCGTGAAGGAGAGCCCATGGGATACTGTAAAAGTGAACGGAGGAAACATCCACGCTTTAAGGCGGCAATCCCCATTCATATAGGCTTAATCAATCTCGAAAAGAGGAAATCCATTCAGGGTCAGTTTGAAGGGGTGAGCATGGACATATCGATGGAGGGGTTGGGCGTGGAGGTGTATTATCCTCAATCAGAAATCCTTCTCTTGAGAAACAAAATGGTGGGGGAAACCAGGCAATTTGACGTAGAGATTAAGGCGAGACTTGGAGTTAAACAGGTGCGGAGTGTTGGCGAGGTTAAGTGGATCGCCATAGCTTCGCCATCGGTATTGAAAATGGGCGTTTTCCTCAGGGAGATGATCAAAGAGGAACGGGAGAAGTGGACCAATTTTGTGACAAGCCGAAGCAGAGAAATTTTTCAATAGGCTTTCCTCGAATAAGACCGCAATGAAATGGGATGACAAGGTCAGTAAAGGCCTCGGCTTTCTTCTTTACCCCGGGGAAAGATTAAAGATGAATCAGGCAATCCAGGCGAGATGCCAAAGGGTAAAGATTTGAAACGTTAATCGATAGGGCCAGGCGCTGAAAAAGTCATCTAATAAAAGGATCAAAATCCCCATGGATCACATCAGCTAATCTTCTCCTTGATGCGTCAAGGCTGCTGAGCTTCAGCGACGTGTGGACAAAAGGGGTACTTTTTTAATTTGGGCTTTGGCTTAGATTTGGGTGAGAAAGGCAGGCTGCAGGATGTCTGTAGGAGCTTTTGCTATGGAGCGAATTCCCCCAACATGAGGAGAGAGAGCTACCCTCGCAGTTGTGAACGATTCATCCGAGAGATTCGAAGGGATAACCGTAGTTAGATCTCGGCTGAGGATTAAATCAGGCCTCTGGGTCCTGAACACTTTAAAACATTACCCCTATCTGTGCACCGACTCTTAAGTTACTTAAATCAAAATCCTCGTTTCTGAAATCTTCAGTTATCTGGTACTTCGCGTTGACACCGATGGAGAACCAGCGAATTTTATAGGTCAAGTCTCCGAAGAATTGTCCGCCAAACAGCCAATCATCTTCGTCCCTACCGGACCCAAAAGGATCTAGATCCCGAAGTTCAACATAACTGTAAGAAATACCAGCACCGAAATCTATAACTAAGTTACGGGCAGCCTCTATTGCGTATTTTACGTTTAGCTCAATTGGAACAAAAGATATGTCTTCTCCCAATATTCCAATATTAATACCCTGCCCGAGCTCTCCACCGAGGTATAAGTTCGGGATGATCTCGCCATATCCTTCAATTCCAATATACAAACCATCATCCTCATTACCAGGATCATCAAAATGGCCATCAGTAAAGACGATATAATCCAGCTTCAGTGCAACATTACCATTTCCAAGACGGGCTCTTTCTTCCGCATATACAGATGTAAATGCCATAATAAAAACTATGATTATTAAAAACAAAAATAATCTTTTCATGACCTTCCCTCCTTTCATCCGCTTTGATGTTTGCAAAGCTCCCGATTGCGCGTAATCGAGGTAAAAAGTCTAGCTCACTATAGGCTCATCCTTTGGCAGTTCGGCAATATTATTCAAGAGCCATCGCTTTCTGTCTCATTCTCACGGAGGATTTGACTATATCGGGTTGAACAGTATAGATGATTCAAATACAACTAAATGCCTTGTTTGTCTACTAAAATATTAATTAAAAAATATTACTGCCTAATTATCAATACTTAGTAGAAAAAATCTTGCTTGAGGAGATTAAGCGGAAAATACTGATTCTGCCCCAGCCGGAGAAACCGGTATCGAATTTTTCCTCCCTCCCCAGAAAGGTATGGGATTCAGGTGAAACTGCCAACGAAACCTGTAACTAAATTGTAACCACTACAACCGAAAATAACCCAACATAACCCAACGTATTCCAACATGGCGCTGATGTACGGCGTGAATTCATCTGAGTGTGCCAAAGGTCAGGCAACCCCGTATTCAAGACTGCCAACCCCGAATTGAATACCTCGGATAGATTGCATGTGGTTTCATCGAAGATGAAAACCACGGATAGTAGACTGGTTTGGGATTCAATTTACCCCTTGACTCTGCACATAGTAGATGAATTAGGTAGACCGCCCTTGACTTGGGTTATTCAATATTTCAATCACAAATCGATAGTTTTGGGCTACCCTGATAGTGGACTATGATCGCGGGGCTCCGTTATTAGCCGACCATACCTGCAAGCATCCCTTCACTTTTTCCCGAAATATTGATACTTATTAACACAGGGCCGTACGAACGGAGGGGAGGCGGTTCAACTGGCCATCATCAAATGATTCGGTGATACCCCCCCGAGACTTAGCTTATAGGTGACGGCCCAGGCTAACATACACAAGAAAAGCCCAAAAATATTGATTCCTAAATAGGTAAATGGACCGCATAGTGTCAGGATATAGAAAAAATGTTGTACGGAATTAAGAAAATATGTGCTTTGAGCAGCAAACAAATAGCGGCACGATATGCCAGAATCAAGAGGAAAAGTTTTTTCGACACGGAAGACGAAAAAAACCAAGAAGTATTCGTTCAATTAAAAAATAGAGCCGAAAAATTATCCAAGAGGCATAGAATCAACATGTGCTATGAACCGACAACAAGCAGGGTGCGAAAAGCGAATGGGGAATGGATCGACATCATGGGTTTTGTTCAATACTTCAGTAAAGAGGCTCCCCTTCTGAGCGAGTTTCTTAATGAATTGGGAGGGATGTTTGAAGTTGACTCAGAGGTGGGAACAATCAGGTTCTTCGGTATCCAAATGCGTGGTCCATCTGACTTTTGCTCGGCCGAATATTTTGTCAGCAGCGAAGAGATTTATGCTTTGAATCTGGCTAATGAGGAGATCTTCCAATTCAAGGGACGCCAAACAAGCGCGGTTACTCAAGGACCGGATGGAAAAGCAGTAATAAGCCTAAACCTTGAACACGAACCATCGTTGTGGGATTTAATATATGAGGTGATTCGCGCCAAATGGCCAGAGCAATTATCCCAGCAGAGGCTATCCCATGAGTCGATAGATCAAATAAGCGTTCAAGCTGAGAAACAGCTTAATCTTTCGGGCAACCCCCCAATCGTAGAGGTAGATGCCTTAAAAGGAGAGCGTTTGCAGATCTCAGATAGATTCAAAGCTTTTGATTTGGCCCTTACTAGCTGCCTTCGAAGCTTAGGAATTTCTTAAGCAAAAGTGAAAGGTCACTAGGTTTTACGAAAGAGTGTATTCCATGAGAAAAAAATGAGCGAAAGGGAAACTGAATGTTTTAAGATGTATCAGGCAATTTAGGCGAGATGCCAAAGGGTAAAGATTTGAATCGCTAATCGATAGAGGCACAGGTTGGGAAAACGATCTAATTTAGTTAGCAAGGGACGGACACTGAGATGTGGTGTCCGTTACACACGGAAGAAATCGCTCGATCTGGTTTTTTCTTTGACATATATTCCCATCCTGCTAAAATGGGTTCAATCGACAAAGCCAAACCATCCGTGATGGTGGGGCTGAAAGCCGAAAGAAGGTGATATTATGATTTCCATCCGTTCCCCGAACTAAAGGGGTCTTGCAAGAGATATAGGGCGGTCCGCTCCAGAATATCTGAGCAAGAGTGAAGAGCAGACTTTGATCCTTTTGCAGAGGGAGTCTAGCGGAAGAGGTCTTGAGAGAATACCACTACCTCACAAAACCTGGGTCGATGCTGCATAAAAGTCAAACGGAGACCTAACTGCTTGTGTAAAGGACCTGAAAAGAGGAGATGGATAATATGAACAAGATAAAGAAATGGATTATGATATCAATATGCTGTATGGTTGGGTTCGTTCCAAATGTTTTTGGGGCACAGGTCTTATCAGAGTTTCAGATTACAACTGATGCAAATACTCAATGGCGTCCTGCAGTCTATGGTGGTTATGTGGTGTGGCAAGATCAGAGGAACGGAAATGCCGACATCTACGGGTATGACCTCCGCACAGATACAGAGTTTCCCATATGCACAGACGCAAACAACCAAGAGCATCCCTCGATCTCTGGAAATATTGTTGTCTGGTATGACTGGAGAAACGGGAATGCCGATATCTACGGGTATGACCTCGCCACGGATACAGAGTTTCCCATATGCACAAACGCAGACAACCAGCGTCTGCCCAAGATCTCCGGCAATTATGTGGTGTGGAATGACTGGAGGAACGGCAACTGGGATATCTATGGGTACGACCTCCGCACGGATACAGAGTTTCCCATATGCACAGACGCAGCCCACCAGTATTTCCCGAAGGTCTCAGATAGGTACGCCGTGTGGTGGGATGAGAGGGCCGGGATAGGAAACTGGGATATCTACGGGTATGACCTCTCCACGGATACGGAGTTTCCCATTTGTACAGACACAAACAACCAGGGGTATCCCGCCGTCAGCGGTAATTATGTGGCATGGATTGATGATAGGAACGGCAACTGGGATATCTATGGGTATGACCTCTCCACGGATACGGAGTTTCCCATATGCACAAACGCATCAGATCAATTTCGGCCCCGTGTCTATAACGACATTGTCGTGTGGTTTGATATGAGGAACGGGAATCAGGATATCTATGGGTATCGTGTCTCCACCGCAGAGGAGTTTCAGATCACGACAAATGCGAGTGACCAAAGGTGTCCCAAGATCTATTGCGATACCGTTATGTGGCACGATAGAAGGGATGGAGATTACAATATCTATGGTGCATATCTTGATACCCAACAATGTTTGATCCCGGATGACGATGATGATGGCTGGTGCTTCATCGCCACCGCGGCCTACGGGGCCGGTATGGCAAAGGAAGTGCAGATTCTCAGGAAGTTCCGCGACGATTTCCTTTTGAACAGTGCGCCGGGGAGGAGCTTCGTGAGGTTCTACTACAGGGCATCTCCTCCGGTGGCCGATTTCATTGGCAGGCATGAAACCCTGCGAGTGGCGACGTGCTGGAGTCTGATGCCGCTTGTTGGAATGAGTTGGCTAACATTGCAGATCGGCCCGGTAGCCACGCTGGTGCTTGTAGCTCTGTTGGTTGCTATAACGATTACTGGTGTGGCGTGGCTGATCAGACCCAGAAGGTTCTACGGCACAATGGCTTAAGGTAAGGTTGACCTAATCATCAGAGCAACAAGGCAGGGCCATTACCGGCCCTGCTTTTCTGTTTGATTCAAGATGTTATCGATCATCGAGAGGCGAGCCAAAATTATCGATTAGTGTTAGAAATCTTGCATTAGATCCCACCTATTGAATCTACAATAATTGGTATTTTCTATCCGTTTTTTCTACCTAATAATTCAGTATTGGTTTTTCGTTTACCTTGTGTTATGTGAATCATAGATATTTCCAATACAATTACTTGTTAGGCAACATATAGTCAATTTAGTTTCAGAGAGACTACACATTCAGAAAACATATATTGAAGGGAGGTGATGCCTATTGAACAGGAGGGACTATAGGATCATTTCATTGCTTTACCCTGTGCTGTAGGCCGAGAGGTGAAAATGAGATCTTAAAAAGAAAGGAGGAAATACCATGTCAACAGAGGAAAACAAAGCAAATATACGCCGTATGTCAGAAGAAGTGTTTAACAAAGGTAACCTGGCGATAGTGGACGAACTTGTATCCACCAACTCTGTCTCGCATATGGGTGGCGGGGAGGAGTTTAAAGGCCCAGAGGGCTTCAAACAAATGGTCACTATGATACGCACCGCTTTCCCCGACCTTCATTTTACGACTGATGATATGGTCGCCGAGGGGGACAAGGTGGCGCACCGTTACACATGGCGGGGTACACACAAAGGTGAGCTGATGGGCATCGCTCCGACGGGCAAGCAAGTTACAGTGACAGGGATTAGTATCACATACTTCGTAGGCGGCAAGGGAGTGGAAGCGTGGGGAATCTCTGACATGCTCGGCATGATGCAACAACTGGGTGTTGTTCCTCCTATGGGGCAGGGCCGGTAATGCTCTGCCTTTGTTCTTGTAAACCTTGTTTTTATCTACTACCATAAGAAAATAGAAACCTTATTTACAAAGGGGGAGGTATTTTAAATGAGCGCGGAGGATAAACTTTATCGAGATCTACAAGTGCATCTTGATGACCAGACTATTGGTTTTCCTGCCACTGAATCGGGATCAGATATACGGTTGCTAAAACAGCTTTTTCCAGCAGAACAGGCTAAAATAGCTATGTTTCTAACCTACAAGTATGAAACTCTCGAACAAATTCATGAACGTGCCAAAAAAAGCGGTATATCTATGGAAGAATTAGAACGTGGCCTCGACGAGACAGCGAGTCGGGGGGTTATTGGTCGTAGGAAAAAAGACGGTGCCAAAGAATACCGAAATATCCCATATATTGTCGGAATGGCTGAGGCAGCTGCTAGCAATCCCACTCCAGAGTTAATTCAAGCGCATACTGAATATTCCGAAGATGGGTTATTTTGGAACGCATTTTTGACCACTGAAGTCCCACAGATGCGCACCATCCCTATCGAGCAGAGTATTACTCCGGAACACCATATTGGCACCTACGATGAGATAAAAGAAATAATCGAAACGACAGATGATCCGATCGTGATAAATGAATGTGTTTGCAGAAACGGTGCTCAAGAACGGGGAGAACCATGCAAGCAAACATCCCGGTCAGAGACTTGTATGGCGTTTCGTGATGGTGCGAAAAATTGTATAGAATCTGGAAGAGGTCGACCGATAACCAAGGATGAAGCCCTTGAAATTATTAGAAAAAATGAAGAAGACGGATTAGTATTGCAACCTTCCAATGCACAATTACCGGAATTCATTTGCTCATGTTGTGGATGTTGCTGCGGGATATTAAATCTGCACAAGGCAGTCCCAAACCCCGTGGAATTTTGGGCAACAAATTTTTATGCGGAAGTGACTCATGAACTATGCAAAGGATGTGGCACATGTGAGGAGAGATGCCAGACAGGTGCCATGTTTTTGGACGAGGAGAAAGAGATTTCCACTGTAGATCTAACCCGATGTCTTGGATGCGGTCTCTGTGTTACTGTCTGCCCAGAGGGGGCAATTGAACTTCGAAAGAAGGAAGCAGAAGTAGTGCCTCCACTAACTGCAGAAGATATGTTCGAGGTTATTATGACCAATAAAAAATAGAATCTCATGGGGGGGACTAACCAAAGGATATTCCTAACTTTTCTTATCCTTTCATTCCTATTCGCCCCATTATCCCCCCAAGCCGCCGATTTTCAAAACGGCTGGGTAAAAGGGGGCATTGAATTAGAAAGATGAAGCAGAAAGGGGCAAGGTAAATATTTCAAGATGAAATAGATCATCGAGGGGCAAGCTAAAATTATCGATTAACGTTAGAAATCTTGATAACAAGCGGCCCCATAGAAGTATTGAATAGGCTTGACCCGCATGTCTATCTAACCCAAAATACCGTATTTCTCCCCATAAAATACAGGGATTCCCCCATTCACCTTTAATAGCTCTATTTCTATCATCATTTCAAAATGTCCCACATCTCCCGACCAGATTAAGAGGATATATAGACATGGAGGAAAAGCGGAAATTCCCTCGGTTTCCCGTAAAGGGACTAGTCACTTGCTCCCGCTACGGGAGGCAGATTACCATGCGAACCCTCAATATCAGTCTGGGCGGATTGAAAGCGGAGGCCAATTTCGATTTACGAATTGGTGAGTCTATGGATTTTGTCATTCTCATAAATGGCACTAGGATACGGTGCAGGGGAAAGATCCTTGCTATCGAGGAGTTTGGGAATAAGGTTCAGGCAAGGTTACGTTTCACCCGCACATCGGATTCCGAGCATAGGAAATTGTCCGCTTATTTACATACTCTTTATTGGGGACGCTTCCAGAAGTGGGTAATCGGTGGGATATTCATCCTTTTGGCTTATATCGCCTACCTCTTCATCCGCTCTTACCTTTGAAGATTTTGCTGCCCTCCTCCTTTATTCCAGCCCTCTCTTTGCTTTCTCAACACACTTATGCCTAAGAATACAAGATTTTATCGATCATCGGGGGGGTAAGCCAAAAGTATTGATTTGCGACAGAATCATTTCCCATTAAGGATGTCCATCCAAATGCAGCCAATACCCCTGCCATTTATCTCTTGTGAATCTTGTTCCATTCTGTTAACATAGAGCCATGAGGAAGCTGGCTCTGAGGCTCCTCCTCTCCCTGTTTATTTTCCTGTTACCATCTGCCTTATTCTCCCCGCAAGCCGCCGATTTCCAGTTCGCCTGGGTCAAAAGGGTTGTTGCCAGCGACACCTTCAAAGGGAAAGTAGTTGGAGTCTCTGACGGTGATACAATCAAAGTCATGAGGGAGGGTAGGGCCGTTAAAGTCCGGCTGCACAGAATAGACTGCCCTGAGAAAAAGCAACCCTTTGGTACACGAACCAAGCAATTCACGTCAGATATGGCTTTTGGTAAAGAAGTTATGGTCCGCATCCAGAATACGGACAGATATGGACGCACCGTGGGTGTGGTCATACTCACTGACGGCAAAAATCTAAACTGGGACCTAGTAGACGCAGGCTTGGCGTGGTGGTATCGCAAATACGCTCCGAACAATAAGACTCTGAAGGCGTTGGAAGCTGGGGCAAGGGCCGAAAAAAGGGGTCTATGGGCGGAACCCGATCCCAAAACGCCCTGGGAATGGCGGCAAAGGGATCGTGGTTGCCGTAAGAGATGAACAAAGATAGGATGGGGAAAATTAAAAAACTCAAGATCAAAAAAAGAAGGCCAACCATAGCCTTATTGTTATCATTTGCTACTCCTGGACTTGGTCAGATATACAATGGCCAAATCAAAAAAGCCATAGTACTCTATTTAACGGGATTATTTCTGGGAATAATATTATTCTTCCTTTTTATTACCAATGTTTATGTGATGATTTGTTGCTTAGTAATTTTGATATGCTATTTTTTATACATTTGCTTTGATGCCGTTCGTAATTCTTCAAAACTAAAGCAAATTATTCTCAAACCATATAATAAGTGGTATTTCTATATCATCATTGCCTTAGTATCTGGTTTCGTAATAAATCCCTCATACAGAAATTTTATCAAACACAATATAGTTCAAGCATACAGAATACGCTCCAGCGGTATGGAGCCAACCTTGTTGGTAAATGACCATATTGTTACAAGTAAATTCGTTTACAATTATAAGGGTCCTATTCGGGGGGATGTTATCGTGTTTGTTTATCCCGAGGACCCGAGGAAGGATTTTGTCAAGCGAATAATTGCCCTGCCGGGAGAGAAGGTTGAAATCAAGAATAAAAAGATTTTCATTAATGACAAACCCATAACGGATCCATGGGGGGTCTATAGGGAAAGGGATGGCCCCTTCGTCCCGGGCGATTTGCGGCCGAGGGATAACTATGGACCTAGGGTCGTCCCGTCCAACTCGCTTTTCGTCTTGGGGGACAACCGAGATAACAGCCAAGACAGTCGGTATTGGGGGTTCATAGATTTATCGGCAGTTAAAGGTAAGGTACTGTATATTTATTGGGCAAAGAATAGAATCGGAATGAATGTAAAATAGCCATCTCCAACATGCTTGAACTTGAGACGTTGAGGGAATTGTTATTTGAGAAAGGGATAATAACTGAGGAAGAGTATGTTGCTAGATTTAAAAAGG
>Ga0209636_10001076_pt1 | contig 27375 bp, 12 predicted proteins | sample DeeMarSWOR152_54_FD_187464 | JGI IMG/M metagenome (GOLD analysis project Ga0209636, IMG submission 187464) | Marine sediment microbial communities from White Oak River estuary, North Carolina - WOR-1-52-54 (SPAdes) (version 2) | ecosystem: Environmental > Aquatic > Marine > Intertidal zone >...
CCCGAAGCAGTGGGTGTGATGATCTTCTTTCAGATTGGGGAGTTTCTGCAGGACCTTTCCCTGAACCGCTCGAGAAACTCAATTAAATCCCTTCTCGATGTAAGGCCAAAAATTGCTCACCGAAAAAAAGGTAGACGCATCGAAGATGTGAACCCCGAAGTTGTAAATCCCGGTGATACAATCCTTATCAAACCTGGTGAAAAGATACCCCTGGACGGCACAGTGATAGAAGGGAAATCCCAGATCGATACCTCGCCGCTCACCGGAGAGCCAGTGCCAAAGACCGTTTCTCAAGACGATAATGTACTCGCAGGAATGATAAACAAAACAGGGCTCCTTACACTGAGAGTGAGCAGAAGGTTCAAGGATTCATCCATTTCTAAAATCTTATATCTTGTGGAAAAAGCAACTGAAAAGAAAACACCCACCGAACGGTTTATATCGAGGTTTGCACGCTACTACACGCCCTTCGTCGTTTCCATTGCTGCAGCCCTCGCAGTGATTCCACCTCTTTTGATAGAGGGGGCACGCTTTTCCGACTGGGTGTACCGTGCGCTGGTCCTGTTGGTTATTTCCTGTCCATGTGCGCTCCTTATCAGCATACCCCTTGGATTCTTTGGTGGGGTGGGCAGGGCATCCCGCCGTGGTATACTCATTAAAGGATCGAATTACCTTGACGCTCTGAACTCTGTAAAAACCGTGATCTTCGACAAGACAGGCACCCTCACAAGAGGAGTGTTCAAGGTCACCGATATAGTTCCGAGTAACGGTTTCACAAGGGATGAACTGATTAAGTGGGCAGCAGAAGCTGAAGCTCACTCTGAGCATCCGATTGCAAGATCTATTACTGAATCCTACAGCGCACCTATCGATCTGTCCCTTACAAGTGATTTTAAAGAACTATCTGGCACTGGTGTGAGGGCAACTGTCCGTAACAAGCTCGTGTGGGTGGGGAATGACCGCCTCCTGCACGACCTTAATGTTCCTCATGATATCTGTCATATAGAAGGAACCGTGGTCCACGTGGTCGTTGACGGCAGGTACGCGGGTTACATAGTCATATCCGATGAAATAAAGGAGGATTCTTTCGGGGCTGTGCATGAGCTGAGATACCTCGGAGTACGGAAGATCGGTATGCTTACAGGAGACAATTCCTACGCAGCAGAAGCAATTGCGAAAAAGCTTGGCCTTGACTACACAGCGGCAGACCTTCTGCCGGAAGGAAAGGTACGGGAGCTCGAAGCAATTATCCATAGTGAGGATAATAAAGAAAAAACGGTCTTTGTCGGGGACGGAATCAATGACGCTCCGGTCATTGCACGGGCAGATATTGGAATTGCTATAGGCCACCTCGGTTCTGATGCTGCTATTGAAACAGCGGATGTGGTTTTAATGGAAGGCTCCCCCCTGGATGTGGCAGAAGCAATACGAACCGCCAGGAAAACAAGGAAGATTGTATGGGAAAATATTGGGCTGGCACTTTCAGTGAAGGGAATATTTTTTGCTCTCGGCATCGCCGGGGTTGCAACTATGTGGGAGGCGGTATTTGCCGATATGGGTGTTGCCCTTCTTGCGATTTTTAACTCGATGAGGATACTGAATTGATTAACTACCTATCCTGAACCTATACTGGATACTATTTGTAATTTTTTCAACGTTCGCTCTCTTTGTATGAATCAATCAAGATCACTAAATTCTAAGCAGAAAAAATCTATAATTCATCCTACCCAATTTCTCATAAGACTGCTAAATTATTTAAAAATTATCCTTTACTGGAGGAAAGGATGAACTACAGAGTTCTGGGAAAGACAGGTTTTAAAATTACAGAAATTTCTCTTGGCACATGGCAGCTCGGCGGTAAGTGGGGCCAGCCCTATGACGAAACCAATGCCGAAACCACCCTTCGCAAGGCGGCAGACCTGGATATTAACTTTTTTGACACAGCCGATGTCTACGGGGACCTGCTCAGCGAACGGTCAATCGGCAAATTTATAAAAACCCGAAAAGATAGGATATATGTTGCGACGAAATGCGGTAGGAGGCTGAAACCCCACGTTTCTAAGGGGTATAATGATAAAAACATAAGAAAGTTCGTGGAAGAGAGCCTGGCAAACATGGATCTCGAGACACTGGATCTTATTCAGCTTCACTGCCCACCCACAGAGGTTTACTATAGACCCGAAGTTTTCGAAACCCTTGATGCATTAAAAAAAGAAGGAAAGATCCTCCACTACGGAGTGAGTGTTGAAAAGGTGGAAGAGGCACTGAAGGCAATTGAGTTTCCAGGGGTCGCCACAGTGCAAATAATCTTCAACATGTTCCGCCAGCGGCCTGTTGATCTCTTATTCCCGGAAGCAAAGCGCAAGAATGTGGGTATCATCGTGCGGGTCCCTCTCGCAAGTGGACTGCTTACGGGAAAGTTTAAAAAGGACACGGTCTTTAATAAGGGTGATCACCGGTTCTTCAACAGAGAAGGGAAGTTCTTTGATAAAGGAGAGACCTTTTCAGGAATCGATTATGAAACTGGTCTTTTAGCTTTGGAAGAGCTGAAAACTCTATTTCCCGAAACCTCAAGCCTCGCACAGATCGCGCTTCGCTGGGTCCTCATGTTTGATGAAGTGAGCTGTGTTATTCCAGGCGCCAGTCATGTAGGCCAGGTAGAGTCCAATGCCGGTGCCTCAGATCTTCCTCCGCTCACTGACGAGCAGATGAAGAAGGTGAAGGAGATCTATGAAAAATACTTCAAGCCCGTGGTACACCATTTGTGGTGATAGGAATCCCGGTGATTATAATCCCGGTGATTATAATCCCGGTGATTATAATCCCGGTGATCTAAATCCGGATAATTGAAATTATGATGATTAAAATCATGATGATTGAAGTCATGATAACTAAAGTTATATGGAAGAGTTCATAAAAATAACATCAGTTGAGAATGAAGTTGAAGCCGGATTATTGGAATCTGTTCTGAAGGATCAGCATATTCCCTATGTTTTACGCTCTTACTATGATTCTGCCTATGATGGAATGTACCAGTTTCAGAAGGGCTGGGGGTATGTGAGCGCCCCATCGCGGTACAGGGAGAGGATACTTCAAATTCTGTCGGATTTACGAAAAAGTGCAGAGGAGTAGGGAAAGATGTATTCGATCCTCTGCATCTCGGCCGGGAAATTTATCTACACTCTCATAACTTCAAACACTTTCTTCCTCCCCGACGTAAACCATCAATGTTTATATTGCGTATCGAATTAAATAATAGTACTATAACCACAATCAATCATGGAGCATCACATGATCATCGGATACGGCATCGATATTATGAGCACAGGGAGGATTAACAGGGCGATAACCCGTTTTCGTGATAGGTTTCTTAGGCGCATATACACAGACTATGAAATTGAGTTTACAAAGAGGCGGAACAGAGGAGACGTTCAGCTCTATGCTGCTTACTGGGCAGCAAAAGAAGCAGCGATGAAAGCCCTTGGAACGGGAGCACGCAGGGGAGTGCGCTTCAAGGACATTGAAGTTCGACACGAGCGATCCGGCAAGCCCCTTCTCCTACTCTATGGCATTGCTGGGGAGTTTGCGCAGAAACTCGGTGTTGACAATATTGTCGTGAGCATGTCCCATCTCAGGGATGTCGTAGTTGCATCAGTCATATTCGAGAAAAATCATAAAGGAGAACAATAGTGAACCGTGAAGAAGCGTATAATTTACTGACTGAATACACAAAAAAAGAAGGCCTCATAAAACACGCGCTTGCAGTTGAGGCAGGCATGCGGGAGTATGCAAAGAAGTTCGGAGAAGACGAGGAGAGCTGGGGTATTGTTGGTATCCTGCACGATTTTGATTACGAAAAATACCCTACTGCAAAGGACCACCCTTTCAAAGGAGCAGAAATTCTTAAGGCAAAAGATCTTCCTGAAGAGTGGATAACCGCCATACTTGGTCATGCAGATTACAGCGGCGTTCCCAGGGAAAGTCATATGGCCAAAACGTTGTTCGCCGTTGACGAGCTCACAGGTTTCCTTGTTGCTGTTGCTCTTGTGCGGCCAAGTAAGAAGCTTGCTGAAGTGAGCGTAAAGTCAGTGAAAAAAAAGATGAAGGACAAAGCCTTTGCTGCCTCAGTGAGCAGGGAGGATATTCAAAGAGGGGCAGAAGAGCTGGGTATTCCCCTTGATGAGCATATCGGATTTGTGCTGGAAGCGATGAAGAAGATAGCCGACAAGCTGGGGCTATAACATATAATGGGCCTGTCAATTTTTTATTCACCCTTTCATCTTTCACCCGTGTTGTTGCTCCTGGCGGGTCTCTGTGTTGGCACGATGAGCTCATTCTTCGGTATCGGTGGCGGATCGCTCATAACGCCGATTCTCCATATCCTTGGCCTTCCCACACCTTACGCAATAGGAACAAGCCTCGTATACATTGTCATCACTTCTATATTTGGAACGATCCGGCACCGAAAATTAAAAAATGTGAACTTCATCATCGGTATAATCATTGGTCTCTCATCTATTGGAGGTATCCTCTGTGGAAGACAGCTGATTTTATTCCTTGAACGACAGGGGTGGGTTGATACACTGGTTCGCATCCTCTATATGATCTTTCTTTCAGCCACCGGTACCTTTATGCTCATGGAAAAACCTCATAAAGAGGTTACGCAAAAGAGGGAAAAAAAGGGCGCTCCTCTTTCACCTGTGCTTCACATTAGAAACGACAATGCCCACACCATGGATATATCTGTCCCACTGCTGTTTCTCATCGGGATCGGGGTCGGATTTATGAGCAGCACCATGGGAGTGGGTGGTGGTTTTATTCTTTTTCCCCTTCTCATCTATGTGCTGGGCCTGCCGGTAACGCTGGCAGTCGGAACAAGCCTGCTCACTGTGTTGATCATAGGAATGCAGGGAGCCACTGTCTATATTGCTTCACAAAGAATTGACTGGAGTGGGGTTTTTTACATGACAATTACCACTATACCCGGCGCCTATCTTGGAAGCTCAGCGACAAAAAGAGTAAACCCCGACAGAATCAAAAAACTCTTTGCATGCACCGTGCTTGGCGGTGTTCTCGCCGTAGGATTCAAACAGCTTCAGCTATATATGTTTGACAGCATTACCATATTCAGTATCGCCGGGTTTTCTACCCTTGCAATCATATATTCTGCTTTTATTAAAAAATCCCATTAATCTTTTACTAAGCAATAATTGCAAAAAATTAAAATCTTGCAAATCACTCATTTGAATCGATTTCTCTATTCATTATCTTTTGAAGTAATGTGTGAGAGGCAACTCCGGAGATACAGTAGGAGAACGCGAGGGCAGCAAATATTCCCGAGACTCCCATCAACCTGGAACCAATGAACGCGAGTGGAACGAAAATAACAAACATCTGTATCACCTGCAAAACGGATGCATGGATAGGTTTATTCAATACATTCAGCGCTGAGGCGGCAAGGAGCAGAATGCCTTGAAGACCATACCCCAATGGAACGATCCGAAGATAGTGCGTAATTCCTCTGATCACTTCCCCATTGTCGTTAAACACCGATGCAATTGGCCGTGCAAGAAGCGCAAGCAGAGCCCAGAGAGCTCCACCCCACAGCATTGAAAACTGATTGCTGTACTTAATTCCCTCATGTACCCGGCCATACATACGGGCACCCCAGTTCTGTCCCACAAAAGGGCCAAGTACCACGGAAAGGGCTCTTACCACCGTAAGGGCAAAAAACTCAATACGGGATGAGACACCGAAGGATGCGACAGCCTCAGGCCCGTAGGATGAAAGCATACGGGTAATAATGCCAATCCCCACCGGAATGATGATTCTCGCCGCTGCAGTCGGCAGTCCGATGTATAAAATCCTCTTCCACGACCATAAAATGGCGGTAATTGGTACACGCTTCACCGTTATCATTTTCTCTCGATAGCAGAGCACATAAATCGAAACCCCTAAAGTCACAGCCCGTGCGATCACCGTGGCTGTTGCCGCTCCTGCAATCTCGAGCCGCGGGAAGGGCCCTAATCCGAAAATCAACAATGGATCCAGTATCGTGTTTACCACAGCAGCCACCATCATGATAAACCCCGGGGTTTTTGTATCCCCTATTGCGCGAATTGCATTGTTGCCCACCATTGGAATAATGACAAAGACCATCCCCGGATACCAGATCTTCATGTACTGCCGGATCAATGGGAGGAGGTCTTCCGAAGCACCTAGTGTACGAAAGAGTGGATCTATGGTAAACACACCTATGAGCACAAAACATCCGACTAAGATGAGGGCAAGCAGCAGACTGTCAGTGGTAAGCCGCCGTACATTTTCATGATTTCCCTCACCAACCGCCCGGGATATTACTGCCGATGCTCCCATCCCTATTCCCATAGCAAGGCTTCCGATAACGAGCACTACAGGGAATGTGAAGCTGAGCGCAGCAAGCTCACGTGTTCCAAGTTTCCCGACAAAGAAGGTATCGACGAGATTGAACGCCACAATGCCGATCAATCCAAAGATCATTGGAACAGTCAGCTTGACAAGCGTTTTCACCACAGGACCCTTGGTCAGTATAGCAGTTTTTTCTCTTTTCATTTTTAATGTAGTATCAGCAGGTTTTTCAATTTATGAATACTCTTGAATATAGGGATTTAAATCGGTCAGGTCAATCAGAGGAGGTGGGACTTGGAATCACTCCTGAGGGCCAAACCCTCCAATGATCCCATTTTAATGAATCAATCAAGATTGCTGAAATAAGGAAAAAAATAGCGGCCCAAACAGGAAATTGAAACCATTGAATTGTTATGGATTTAAGGAAAAGTGAAAAACTCTAATGGATAGTTCCGTTTTTCAACGTGTAAGATCTTTCAGTGACCTCATCAAGCAATTCACGGTCATGAGAGATAATAATATACGAATCCATCTCCTGCAATATATCGATAAATTGCGCCCTGTGCTCATCATCAAGCCCTATAACAGGCTCATCGAGCAGGAGCACCTCCGGCTCCATTGCAAGCACAGTCCCGAGGGCCACGAGCCGCTTCTCACCCCCTGAAAGTTTGTAGGTTATCCTGTCCTCAAAACCCTCGAGGCCAAGGCGGCTCAGGGTGTGCTTTATAATCTTTTTCGTCTCCTCTCGGCTCTTTCCCAGGTTAAGAGGCCCGAAGGCAATATCCTCGGCAACCGTTGGGCAAAAGAGCTGGTCATCGGAATCTTGAAAAAGGTATCCGATTCTCCTTCTCACTTCATGAAAATCGTTGTTCTTGTTTCTCTCCTCGCCGAATATGTTCACCTGTCCTGCCTGCGGCTTCAGCAGCCCCATTATCACCTGAAAGAGAGTCGTCTTGCCGCTCCCGTTTGGTCCAAGAAGCGCTGCTTTATCACCGCGGCAAAAGGTGAAGTGCAAATCTCTCAGTACATATCTACCCTGAGTATACCCGAACCGAATATTTTCCAGCTCGACTATCCGATCTTTATGATCCATTCCAGCCATATTATTCCAAGGATTAATAGTGATAGTGAGAATAAAAATATCACATCCCTCCGACCTATCTCAAAGTGATGGAGAAGGTAAAATCGACCCTGAAATCCCCGCAGGACCATTGCGTTGTGAATGCGTTCAGCCCGGTCGTAGCTCCTGACCAGGAGCATCCCGGCAAGATATGCAAAGGTTCTATAGGTGTGCACATTGGTTTTCGGTTTGAACCCCCGGACCCTCATTGCATTTTTCATTTTCAAGTACTCATCATGGATCACCTGAATATAGCGGTAGCTGAGAACTATGAGGTAGAGAAGCTTACGCGGGACCCTTAAATGGTGCATTGCATGGGCCAGCGCAAAAATGGTTGATGTTGATAGAAGGGTTATGATATAGAGAACAATCGAAAAAGATTTTAGAGATATTGTAAGTGCCCTTCGAATGCCTGCCTCACTCAAATTAAAAGGGCCTACAGTATACCTCACTTCACCATACATACCGAGCGGAAGAAAAATCCACAGCAGCGCAATGAAAACCAGGAGCACACGAAGGCTCTCCATGGCAGGTTTCCACCTGATCCTTGCAATAAATACGAGAAAAACTGCGCCGATCACGCCGAGCAGGATCGCGCTGTACCGGTTTGAAAGAGCAACAGCAAATACGAGAGGAAAGGCAATGCAGATTTTTACTCTTGGATCGATTCTGTGCAGGGGTGAGCTTCCCTCTGAAAATCTTTCGGTAATCACTTTTTCGCTTTGCTCTTGAAATACATGATAAGGCCCATGAGCCCGATGATGTACCCGATACCACCGAATATCTCAGTTACAGAGGGGCCGGTTTTTTTCTCAAGACGTGCTATTCTCTTCGAAATAGGCTCAAGCTCCCGTGAGATCTCTTCCTGAACTACCGTGCGTATATCCTCGACACTAATATCAGACACACTCTTAGAGGAAATCTGAGCCTCCACTGTGGGCATCTCTTCTTTACTCCTCACCACTTCGGTTTTCACCTCACTTGCTGTCTGAGGCTTTTTTGGTATCGCTTCTTCAGAAGACTTGACTGACTTTAACTGACTCAATTCTTCTGCTGGTATCTGGAAGGTCGCTCGGTGACCCATACCCGCATCGAGGACAATAGTCAGATCATCCTTCTTCGTGATTTTAAAACTGAGAAGACCCTCGTCATCTGTCCGCCCTGTAAACACGGTGTTTTGGCTGCTGTCAATAACCTCGATCTTCCCCTCAGTGACAGGAGTTCCATCATAAAAGTAACTTTCCGTATAAATGGTATCCCCTTCCACATATGCGAATATATGCACCCGGTGAGAAAAGGCAGGAAACGCAGGGCATACCAGTAACCCACACACGATAAAGAACAACAATAACTTTCCATGAAGAATTTCGGTTATCCATGAGCCCCGCATTGTGCGTTTATCTTGAATGTTTGTCCCCTTGGACGATGCGATATTACACATTCTATGATACTGCACGGGAAAACTCCAAAATTTCAGGTTTTACCTTTTTCAGGAGCGTCACTATGAACACATTTACCACGCCTTCAATAAAAACTACAGGAAGGTGGGCTGCCACCATGACCTTGGCGATACCTGTAAACTCCTCACCAGAAAAGACGAGGGAAAAAGCGGTAAAGAGGATTGAAAGCAGCACCGCGACTGCGCCAGCTAGAAATGCAAAAATCACCGTGAGTGCAGTATTATCCTTTTTAATAAAATACCCGAAGAGAAGCCACACGATGAGAGCCGGTACTCCCATGTTCACCGCATTGACACCGAGCACAGTGAGCCCGCCAAATTGAAACAGGAGTGCCTGGAGCAGTAGGCCGATGAGGATTGCCGGAAAAGCTGCCCAGCCAAGCAGGAGCCCGAGCAGCCCGTTGAGCGTGAGGTGAACACTTGTAGGACCAATGGGTACATGAATCAGTGATGCAACAAAGAACGCTGCCGTGAGCACTGCAACTTTCGGGATTTTCTCATAATCCATCTTCTTTAGTCCAACTGCGGTTCCTGCAGCCGCAACAGCAGCTCCTGTGACAAGCACCTGTGGAGTCAAAACACCTTCTGATATATGCATCTGTATTCTCTCTCAACTATTTCATTTAAAGAATTATTGACCCTCTATTGTTATGTATCCGGTTATCTTTCAAAGGACTCAGGTCGTCGGGGTAAACAGTTCAATCATCTATATACTTCAAATTACGGCATGTCATAGACCCTGATCCAGAACACAGCTCCTATCTCAACTGGATACAGCTTCCCATCGCTATGCCTGATCTTTTCCCTATCCTCACTCAGGGCCGCAAATCCCCACCATCCTGCTTTCGGGCATGCATAGGTGAACACTCCGTTTCCGTCAGCCTTTATCACCTGGGTGATAAAGGGGTCTGCAGGAGGCTGGAGTTTCCCATCAGCACGATATTCGACCTCGATCTCGGCATAGGGCACTGGCTTACCAAAGGCCTTTACGATCCCCTGAAACACATTCCCCGTCCAGATGCCGTAAGGCCGTGTGAGGGGAACAACTTCTGTTTTTAATCCAATTTCCTCGTCCCATCCCTCCTCAAGCCCGAAGGCATGAACAACAGTCTTGGTGTAGTGCACGATAAACCGTTCTTCTGCCGGCTCGAAATATGGTGCCGGTTCAACGTAAAAAATATGGTCACCAGGACGTTTTACCGTATAATTGGTGAAATAGGCACTATATCCATCAACTTTTTGTGTTTTAAGCGTGTTCAGGAGATTTGTATCGCTTCCCCGTGTAATTACTCCGAATTTTGCTGGCTTTGCCATTTCCATAAAATCTCCCTCAAAGGGATGCCCGAATATGAGGTCGACCCTCAGGGACCTGCTGTCACCCTGCATTACCATATCATCTGAGGGTATGAGATACTGAAAATGTGCGAATGCGCCAGATGTGAATAAAAATACCATACCCAGTAAGATTAAAATGAACATGGAACATTTTTTCATCGGAGTTACCTCTTGAAATAATCTGTTTAATTATCTTATAAACAATGTTTATTTATCGTGCTACGATTGTTAATAAAAGTAACACGATTATCAAGTTAGTCAAGCCTTTTTATGACAAATTTCAAAACTATTATTAAAAATTGAGTTAATATCTTCATCTATCGATAATATTTTTTATCCTTACTCTTACTGTCATTAATTTAATGTCATTAGGTATAATAAAGTATACACTAATTGTTTGATTTAATACAATATTGTAATTTTATCCTTACATCTCCATGAATTCTCTTTGCAATGCGTTATATTTAAGATAGAGAAATGAACTTTGGTATTATATTCATAATTAATAGATATCAATTTTAATTATGTAACTTATTAATATATAATCAATTAGAATATTAATACGAATATTTGTCTCTAAGAGACGGTCGTTAAGACTATTATCGATAAATTATGTTGTCTTGTTATTGAATGAAGAAGAAGGAATAAGCTGAATTTAGATACGTAATAAATATTTTGTTACTAAAAATGCTATGTTATAAAAAAATATACATAAATTTATTTTAATTGTAGAACCATTTTTAAGCTATTTTAATTGATTATATATCAATAAATTAAATAGCCAAAGAAAATTGATATTGGCATATTAATTGCTTTAATATAATTGATGTAAAATGAAGAATCGTACAAATATGAAAAATGTAAAGAGTATAAATATTTTTAGCCGGGAGCTATATGAAGAAATTACTCTTTACTTTAATAGTATTGCTTATTACTGCTTCAGCATTATATGGTTACACAGGCGAGGCTGGTCCGCCCATGCTCAAGCTCATCTACGGTTCAAGAGCGTTGAGTCTTGGAGGAGCCTATTCCGGTGTTGCCAATGACGTCTATTACATGGATTCCAATCCTGCGGGAGGAGACCCCAGCAAGGTGTTCAAGGTTTCCCTCATCCATCAGGAATGGATAGAGGATGTAAACTTCGAGGCGATCCGACTGTCCCGTGGATTCAGTGATCAGTTTTTCCTCGGCCTTGGTCTCACCTATCTCTACCTCCCTTTTACCTACTATGATTTTTATGGAAATACCGATGGAAAAACTTATACGATTTCCCAGTGCATGGGCATGATCAATGCAGGATACAAGTTCAGAAAAATCAATATAGCGATTGGCGCAAATGCAAAAGTCTTTTATAATTACGTGCCTGAAGATCTCTATGAAGGCCAGAGTTATTTTCTCTTTGCTGCGGATGTAGGTATAATTTCAAGAACAAGTATCCTGAAAACCTTTATAGGTCCTGAACCGAGCATCACCGCAGGAATTACCATAAAAAATATCGGCTACAGCGATTTTATGGAAAAGCTCCCTACAGAATTCCACTTTGGTTTATCCTACAGACTTCTGAGAAACCTTTTAATTACAGGCGAAGCGGTGGTACCGCTCTACGAACCGGTCTCCGGATCAGTGGGGGTAGAGTTTGACATAGCGAAGACTTTTTTCCTCCAGGGTGGTGTTCAGATAATAGAAAATCCCATGCTCGGAGTGGGATTTGGGTACAGAAGAAGGGATTTTAATATCTATGCTTCTTATACGCCAAGCATGGCCTTCCGGAACATGATGAGTGTTTCAGTTGAGTTTACCTTCGGTCAGACAAAGTCCATGGAAACTAAAAAGGAAATCGAACGGCTCATGGTTGCGGCGCTTGATAGCTTTGGGAAAAAAGACTATGAAGAGGCTCTTGAATACGTCGAGAAGGTGCTAGAGCTGGATCCCAGAAACAGAAGGGCAAGACTGCTGAAGAAGGTAATTTTTCAGGAATCGGATCTGAATGGAAACGGAGGAAGAGAGGGATAATACAATGCCTATATTTTATAGCGCAATTTTAAATCAGTTCATTTGATTGAACCATATAGAATTGCACGGTCTCTTACTTTGGAAAATCATATTTTTTTGGACTATACTGAATTTAGAGAAAATTAGTTATTTTATGCATTCTTGAAATCATTGATATTATGTCTCCTATGAAGCAATTGAAAAGGAGCTTTATTCGGGAAAGCAAGGAGGCTTACTAACCGAAGAACTATTATAGAATGAAACGCGTTTCGATACTAAAAATAACAATTTTTTCCCTGCTCGTTTTCTGCCTGGGGAGTAGTGCGCTCGCACAGGAGTGGTATAACTCCGCCTGGAGTCGCAGGCAAAAGATCACCATCGACAGCGACAATGCTGCCTACAACCTTGGAGGCGACCTCACAGACTTCCCATATCTCATTAAAATTACAAATGGTGGGAATGATCTCTTTTCCTATGCGCAATCCAGCGGAAATGACATCCTCTTTACTGCAGATGATGGAACAACCAAGCTCGCCCATGAAATTGAGGCATACAACGGTACGGATGACCTGACGGCCTGGGTGCGTCTTCCCACGTTTTACTCCGGTACCGATACAATAATCTACATGTACTACGGCAACCCGAACGTCGCAAGCCAGGAACAGCCCGAAAATGTGTGGGATGACAACTTTGCCGGAGTATGGCACCTGAAAGAAGATGGGAGCACCTCGGAGTTCCAGGACAGCACGAGAAACGACAACACGGGAGTCGGGGGCAATATCACATCAAATGGTGCCCCCACACAGAGCACGAATAGCATATCGGGCTACAGCCAGGATTTTGACGGCATAGATGATAGAATTGATGTGGGTGATGCTTCCAATACAACTCTAAATTTCGGTACGCAGAGTTTTACATTCGGTCTTTGGGTAAATGATGCAGTGACAACAAGTTATCATTGGTTCCTTTGGCGGGGCGGGCATTCGGGAGGTACACCCGGGTACTCTATATATAGAAGAGAGACAGGAGAGGCTACAATATGCGTTGGTGATAATGTTGACAGAGAAAAGGTCTCGTTTTTTACGACAGATAATACATGGTATTATCTTGTCGGTGTAGTAGATAGAACTACTCAAGAATTACGGGGCTATGTAAATGGTGTACAGGAAGGGCCTGCACTGGATATTAGTTATATGGGCAGTGTGGATTATTTTACCGATAACTTTAGGTTTGGCAGAAATTCTGATATAGATGGTCTTCTTGATGAAGCGCGCGTCTCTAACGTTCCTCGTTCAGCAGATTGGATAAAGACCCAGTACAACATGCAGCTGCCCGCAAACCATGGTGCACCTGTCAACATCTCAGGTCAGCCCGACACAATTGACACAACCAAGTTTATCAAGAAGAAAGGCCGCCAGCAGTACTACTACCAGTACCGCAAACTGATCACAATAAATAAGAACATGGTCGAAGGGACCCACACCGATTTTCCGGTACTTATCAGCATCACGCTAGATCCTTTGAAGGTGCAGAACTCTAACGGTTATGACATAATTTTCACCGATATATACGGTGAAAAGCTGGATCACGAAATAGAGTCATACAACAGCGGTACTGGAGAGCTAACAGCCTGGGTTAGGGTTCCTACCCTGAGCAGTCTGAAGGACACAAAGCTTTTTATATATTACGGCAACAGCGGCATCACCACGAGTCCATCAGCAACTGCCGTATGGGACAGTAATTATAAGATGGTTCAGCATATGAATGAAGATCCTTCAGGGACTGCCCCACAGCTGATGGACAGCACCGTAAATAATAACAACGGTACAAGTTATGGGACCATGACTTCGGGCGATCTGCTGGCAGCCAAGATCGGGAAGGGTATCGATCTGGACGGCTCTAATGACTACATCAGCGTAGCGCACAACGCAAGCCTGAATGCCACAAGCGGACTGACGATGTCCGTTTGGGTAAACCTCTCCAACTCAAGTGCCGACCAGAAGATTCTTGGAAAAACAAACAGTCCTGCTCCAAACAGAGGCTACCTCCTGGGGGTTCAGACCGGTGGACTCTATCCGGAGATCTGGGACAGTTTGGGCAGCCACGAGACTTTCAACTCCGGTTCAGTCTTATCGGGCCAGTGGGCGCACTTGGTCGTCACGCGGACCACCGGCGGAAACATGATCGGATACATCAACGGCGTCCAAGTAAACAGTATCGCCGCCACTGGTAATGATATAGGCACAAACACCCACTCTCTGATCATCGGGGCGGGCCCGTGGGATCAAAGCTTCTTTCTCGTAGACGGAATGATAGACGAAGTGCGTGTTTCAAACGTCGCCCGCTCGGCAGACTGGATCGCCACTGAGTACAACAACCAGAGCGACACTGCTGTAGGCTCTGACAAGTTTATTAGAAGCGTAGGTCCTGAAGAAGCTGTACCCTGGTGGGATTCGGGCTGGCAGAATAGAAAGACCCTCACCATCAATGCAGACATGGTGGGGGTGAATTCCGTTCCTAAGAATAACATTGATCTCACAAACATGCCGGTACTAGTCAGCATCACAGACACGGAAATCGCAGGGAATGCGCAAGTCTCCGGAAAAGACATAGCCTTCACACTTAGCGGCACATCTTCAAAACTTGACCACGAGCTTGTTTCCTTCAATAGCGGCACTGGTGAAATCATAGCATGGGTTAAGATACCGGCAATCTCATCATCGGTAGACACTGCGGTGGATCTCTACTACGGCAACAGCAGTGCTTCAGACCAGCAGAACGTTGAAGCGACATGGAGCAACGGCTTTGTTGGGGTCTGGCATCTAGAGGAGGAAGTCCGGGGCTCAAGCGGTAACTATAAGGACAGCTCCCCTTACAGAAACGATGGAGTAAGCGGACCTATCATCGTTTCCGGCCCGCCGACGCAATTCAGCGGCAAAATAGGTAACGCACAGGATTTTAATGGGACAGACCAAAACATAAAAATTCCTGATGACGATACGCTGGATCTTTCCAGCGCTCTTTCCCTAGAGGCATGGGTAAAATCCGGCGACAGTGGTTATAATGAAATATTTTCAAAGGGTTGGTACACTAACGCCTATTCTTTATGGCATTGGGGTCGTGATGTTGGATTTTATCTAAATAATGTCATCGGAGAGACGCAAACTGGAGATTTAATTGGTAATGATGTTTGGACACATGTTGTTCTTGCATATGATGGATCTGATATAAAAATGTATCTCAATGGTACTCAACAATATACAAACTCACAAACGGGTAATATTGCTACTACTGCTGATGATTTGTTTATTGGTTCAACGGATGGTACTGATTATTTCAATGGTACTATGGATGAGGTCCGTATTTCTGGCATTGCTCGCTCTGCAGACTGGATCAAAGCGGAGTATGTAAACCAGAACACTCCTGCGAGCTATATTACGTTCAATCCGCCGCCGACGCTATGGACATGGACAGGAATTGATCAGGCTGCATGGTCGAGCGGGGGGAACTGGGACCAAGGGACCTATCCGAACGACAACACAAAGTATGTGCTGATAACAGGCACGGGCGGGCCTCAACTCACAGAGGCCATCAGCGTCAAGCGCCTGACCGTCAATTCCGGGAACAGCCTGTATCTCAACAACCAGTCTCTAACTATAGCAGACACAGACGGCCTTGAGAACCAAGGCAGTATTTATTATTCAACAGGAACGGATAGCGATGTAAGCCTGACAGACACGGATTCAGGCACTGCGGTTTACAATGTCACACGGGACATCAGGGATTACGGAGCAGAGGACTATTATAACCTGACGATAGACGGAGCAGCAGTTACGGTCACCTTAACTGCGGATTTAAAGGTGAACGGAGATCTTACTTTTCTAAACGGGGGCACCCTGGATGTAAACGGCTATACTCTGACTGTAGAGGGGGATACAACCGGTACGGGGACACTGAATGTTGCAGATGGCACACTGGTTGTGAAGGGAGACCTCACAGTTTCCACTCTCACAGCTACGAGTGGGATAATACAGGTGGGAGGCAGCTTCAATACCAGTTTTACCGCCGGTAGCAGCACCGTGGAATTTATTAATCCAGGTAATCCTTCGAAGATATTCGGCTCAAATACCTTCAACAATCTGAACATAACGACACCGAGCAAGAGAGTGATCTTTGACAATACGGCCACACAGACGGTCGCAAACCTCACCGTGGCAGGTACCTTGAACAACGAAGTCCAGCTTATAAGCGATAGCGACGGAGCTGTCTGGGATATTTCGGCCACTTCGTCCTCGGTGCACTATGCCTATGTAAAAGACAGTGCTGCCGCTTCCAATATAGATGCGATCAACAGCACCGATGGGGGAAACAACAACGCAAACTGGACATTCAACCCTAGCAGTAATCTCGACCACTTTACAATCTCTACGATTCTACAACAGATAGAAGATCGTGCTTTTTCGATCACAATAACGGCCAAGAACACGGCTGAGAGCACGGTGACAGGCTTTACAGGTACTGTGACATTAAGTGAGAGGACAGGAACGATTACACCTGCAATCAGCGGTTCATTTACAGCAGGTGTGTTGACCATGGATGTGACCATAACAGAGCCTGACACGGATATTGTGATAACTGTGTCGGACGGTACTGTTGTGGGTCAGAGCAACAGCTTTGATGTGGTTGAATATGCGCCGTTCAGAGGGCTTGTCGGGCACTGGAAATTCGATGAAGGTAGTGGAACAACTGCAGTTGATTCTTCGTCAGGCGGAAATGAAGGGACACTGGTAAACGGGACTGTATGGACAACAGGAAAGATTGACGGAGGGCTAGACTTCGACGGCACGGATGATTATGTGGACGTTGAGAATGAAGCTACGTTTGATATAACAGGAGATATTACGGTTGCGGCATGGATAAAGGTTGATACTTTTACAAAAGCTTGGCAGACAATTATAGCTAAAGGGGATACAGCCTGGAGGTTGTCGAGGAATGACGCAACAAACACGCTTCACTTTGCCTTCAACGGTCTGACACCAAGGGATGTAAACGGGACAATAGATGTCAACGACGGGCAGTGGCACCATGTTGCTGGGGTGTATGACGGGTCAGATCTTATTCTGTATGTTGACGGCATCAAAGACAATTCTGCGTCACAAACTGGTGCTCCTGTGACAAATGATTACAACGTTTTTATTGGTGAAAACGCAGAAGCTGTTGGCAGGCAGTTTGACGGCCAGATAGACGACGTCAAAGTTTACAACCGAGCACTAAGCGCCGCAGAAATAATGGCAATGTACTCTGACGGCTCTCCGAGGGTGATAGACGTGAACTCGGTAACAGCGGATGGTAATTATTACGACACCGATACGATCGATATAACAGTGACTTTCACCACTCCGGTAACCGTTACAGGTAATCCTCAGCTTCTCCTTGAAACAGGCACAACAGATAGGTATGCTGTTTACCAGAGCGGCTCAGGCACGGACACGCTTATCTTCAGATACACGGTTCAGGCGGGAGATGAAAACAGTGATCTGGATTATAAGGCAACAGACTCTCTCGAGCTAAACGGTGGCACCATCAGGGACACAGGAGATACGCTCGATGCGGATCTGACTCTTTCTTATCCTGGCAATGCCGGCTCTTTGGGTTATAACAGGGATATTGTTGTTGGTGTGTCGGCAGTCTGGTACGACTCGAACTGGGACTACCGGATAAAGATCACCATTGACAGCAGTAATGTTACAAGTGATTTGAACAACTTTCCGTATTTGATACACATTGCGTCGAATGCAGGACTGGCAGCCAATGCGAGGGCGGACGGGTATGACCTGGTGTTCACGAGTGATGATGAGGTAACAAAGCTGAATCATGAGGTTGAGAAATATGTGGCGGCTACGGGAGAGCTGGTTGCGTGGGTAAAGATACCGTTTTTGAGCAGTAGTGTTGACACGGATATATATCTATACTATGGGAATCCATCTGCAACGGATCAGTCGAATGCGGCAGGGGTGTGGGATACCAATTACAACGGCGTTTGGCATCTTAATGAGGATGTAGCGGATGAAGGGTCTGGAGGGACGCATTTCGACTCGACCAGTAATAATAACGACGGCAGCCAGAGTGGAAACGTTGAAACCGTGGGTAGAATAGCTAATGGGCAGGAGTTTGATGGGGAGGCCTCTCCTAATAATGACGCCATAACGATAGGAGATCCAGCTAATGGAAGTTTGGATTTTGGTACTAGTTCATTTTCATATTCTGTATGGGTCTATGTTACATCAAGCGCGGGTCAATATGATATGCCCTGGTTTAAAGGTGGTGCTAGTGCGGCTACAACAGGGTATGATTTTGAACTGGGCACCGGTAGCTGGGATGCTCTTATATCGGACGGGAGCACAAATCCCGCCATCTATCTGGGTGATGAATCAAGTTATCTCAATCAATGGGTTTATCTGGTCGGTGTTGTGGACAGGAGTGCGAACCTTTTCAGGGCGTATGTTAATGGCAGCCCGGGTGGTACTACAGATATAACCGGTTTTGGATCAGTTTCCAACAATTCTTCAGCAACGATCGGTAGTCAATCTGCTGGTGCTGAACAATTTAATGGAAAGATCGACGAAGTTCGAGTTTCCAGCACCGCCCTTACAGCAGACTGGATTCTGACAGAGTACAACATCCTGTCCAATGCTTCGGGCTCGATCAGTGTAGGCACAGAGACAACCAATCCCTATCCATTCATCGAAGGCTGGGTCCTGGCACAAGACTTCAGTTTTGTTGATGTGACATTCAGCGAGGGGGTTTACAGCACATCAGGAGGGAGCGGTGCGTTAGATTCATCTGATTTTGATATTACTTTTACCCAGAATGGCGGTACGGCCACAGATGCGACGATAACCGGAGTAACAAAAACAGATGGTAATCCTCTTTCTGGAGGGGAGACGGTAATCCGGGTGAATCTGAATGTGAACGGTGCACCGAGTGGTGTGGAGACGATAGAGATAAAGCCTGCCGATGGTTCATCGATCTATAATGGAACCGGTGGAGCAGCTTCGGCGGCTACAACGACAGGTTTGATAACTTTGACAGCCTCCTCTTGGTATGACGGTGCGTGGGGATATCGGATAAAGATAACGATAGACAGCAGTAATGTTACGAGTGATTTGAACAACTTTCCATATTTGATAAGCATACCATCGAATGCGGGACTGGCAGCCAATGCAAGGGCAGACGGGTATGATCTGGTATTCACAGAAGATGATGAGGTAACAAAGCTTGACCACGAGGTAGAGAAATATGTAACCGGCACAGGGGAATTGGTTGCGTGGGTAAGGATCCCGTTTTTGAGCAGTACAGTTGATACGGATATATATCTGTACTATGGTAATCCTTCGGCAACTGATCAATCGAATGCTGCAGGTGTGTGGGATGCGAATTATGCAGGTGTGTGGCACTTAAGCGAGACTACAGGTAATCATGCTGATTCAACCAGCAATCCTGTTGATGCTGTACCGGAGGGCGATGTTGACCAGAATGTAACAGGAAAAATTGCCGGGGCGGACGGCTTTTATGATGGAAGTCCTACGGATGACGATAACTTGAAGATTAATGATCCTGGGCCTGGTTCAAAATTTGACATTATAAGTCAGTTGACTCTGGAGGCCTGGATATGGACCAATAATGATGGCGGTGAGACTGATAACCGCATTATTCAGAAGCAAATCGATATAAACAACCCAACTTATGGGCTCTTTAGACAACCTGATGAGACCATCAGCTTCCGAACCCATGACGGCTCTAATTTTACGCAATTTGATAGTACAAGTTTAATTACTGAAGGTGTATGGAACCACGTTGCCAGTACATACGATGACGCCACGGATACAGTAAAAATCTATATTAATGGTGTAAGCGGGGCAGGAGACAGCACGACGAGTCATACACGGACCATTACGGTCACTGATGCACATGTTGAAATTGGTGGAGTCAGTGGCAGGGATGCGAGAGGATTTAAGGGTAACATCGATGAAGTGCGTATCTCAAATACTGTCCGTTCGGCCGACTGGATACAGACATCATACAACAACCAGTCGAATGCCTCAGGCTCGATAAGTGTGGGCACCGAAACAGCCAATCCCTATCCTTTCATAGAAAGCTGGGCACTGGCACAGGACTTCAGCTTTGTTGATGTGACGTTCAGCGAAGGGGTTTACAGCACATCAGGAGGGAGCGGTGCGTTAGATTCATCTGATTTTGATATTACTTTTACCCAGAATGGTGGTACGGCCACTGATGCCACAATAACGGGAGTGACTAAGACAGATGGTAATCCTCTTTCTGGAGGGGAGACGGTAATCCGGGTAAATCTGAATGTGAGCGGTACGCCGAGTGGAGTTGAGACTATAGAGATAAAGCCCTTTGACGGTTCATCGATATATGATGGGTATGGTGCTGCAGCATCAGTGGATACGACAACGGGTTTGATAACTTTGTATTTCCCCGCGTGGTATAACGGTGCCTGGGGATATCGGATAAAGATCACCATTGACAGCGCCACGGTTACAGCGGATCTGAACAACTTTCCGTATTTGATAAGCATACCATCGAATGCGGGACTGGCAGCCAACGCGAGGGCAGACGGGTATGACCTGGTATTCACCGAAGATGACGAGGTAACGAAGCTTGACCATGAGGTAGAGAAGTATGTGACAGGCACAGGTGAGTTGGTTGCGTGGGTGAGGATACCGTTTTTGAGCAGTACAGTTGACACTGATATATATCTGTATTATGGGAATCCAACAGCCACTGATCAATCGAATGCTGCAGGGGTGTGGGATTCGGACTATGTGGGTGTGTGGCACTTGCACGACACGAGCGGTGCTACACAGGATTCAACTTCATACAATACGGACGGTGTTGTCTCCGGGACAGTAACACGGGGCGCAACCGGTAAATTAGACAATGCATTTGATTTCTCTACTGATGGTGAAGTTGATTGGGGAGACCCTGCTGATGGCCACCTGGATTTTGGTACTGGTGAGTTGACCGTCAGTCTATGGGCAAACATAGATCAAAATAGAGGGCAATGGGAGCAGATTTTAGTAAAAGGAAAGGAGAGCTGGCAGAGTGGTTATGAATTCGAGCTGGATGCCGGTTCAAATGACCTTTGGTTTGCTATTAATGACGGAAGCCACTCTGAATGGGGAGTAGCCGCTCCACTTTTACCGTTTACTCTTGACACCTGGACATATATGGTCGGTGTAGTTGACAGAACTAATGATAGAATTCGTTTTTACAAAGATGGTGTAGAAATAGGAAGTGGATCCGACATATCCACTGTTGGCAGCATAGATTCTACTGATGTTGTTTCGCTGGGTAGAGATAATTGGGGATGGCCGGATGGTCTTGTTGAGGAGGTTCGTATCTCCAAGACAGCCCGTTCTCCCGCGTGGATTATGACCTCTTACAATAACCAGTCTGACGGTCCGGGCTCGATCAGTGTTGGCACTGAAGAATTGAATAATTCTCCCTTCATCGACAGCTGGACACTTGCTGAGGACTTTAGCTATGTGGACGTAACATTCAGCGAAGGGGTGTACAGCACATCCGGAGGAAGCGGTGCATTGGATTCATCCGACTTCAGCATTACTTTTACCCAGAACAGCGGCACGGCTACCGATGCGACGATAACCGGAGTGATGAAGACGGATGGTAATCCTCTTGCGGGAGGGGAGACAGTAATCAGGGTGAATCTGAGTGTGACCGGTTCACCGAGCGGTGTAGAGACTATAGAGATAAAGCCCTTCGATGGGTCATCGATCTATAATGGAACCGGTGGCGCAGCGTTGGCGACTACAACGACAGGTTTGATAACTCTGTCAGTTCCCGCGTGGTATGACGGTGCTTGGGGATATCGGATAAAGATCACGATAGATAGTAGCAATGTCACGAGTGATTTGAACAACTTTCCTTATCCTATAAGTATACCATCGAATGCAGGTCTGGCAGCTAATGCGAGGGCAGACGGGTATGATCTGGTATTCACGAGTGATGACGAGGAAACGAAGCTTGATCATGAGGTTGAGAAGTATGTAACAGGTACGGGTGAGCTTGTTGCGTGGGTAAAAATACCGTTTTTGAGCAGCAGTGTAGACACAGATATATATCTGTACTACGGGAATCCTTCAGCAACGGATCAGTCGAATGCAACGGCAGTGTGGGATGCAAATTACGTGGCTGTACTGCACCTCAAGGAGAGCGGAAACGGGACAGCGGACGAGTACAAAGACAGTACAACAAACAGCAACGATGGGCAGGGCGGAGCAGGCACATCGACTATGGCTCCGACACAGACAACATCTGGAAAGATAGGAGACGCACAGAGTTTTGACGGTAGTGATGATTATATTTCAGTTCCGGACAGTAACAGTCTGGACCTGGAGTCCCATACAGTAGAAGGTTGGATATACTCGACTGATGGTGCGCCGACCGGACCGAATGGGTCGATCGCTTATAAACTGGGCCCTCAATATGGTATGACATTTGAACCAGACGGAATATGGTACTACACAGATACCGGTGTCGGTGAGTGGAATTGGGACACCAACTTGACTATCACATCAGGGTGGCATTATGTCGTTGGTACATTCGACGGGACTACAAGAAGGGTTTATATAGACGGTAGTTTCCAGCTCAGTTCGGATTCGGCTGGAACTATGGGTGCTAATACTAATCCAGTGGAGATCGGTAGAAATGAGTGGACAGGGTCTACAAACGGGTATATCGATGAAGTCCGCATCTCGAGCACAGACCGATCTGCGGATTGGATACAGACATCATACAATACTCAGCTGAATGCTTCAGGTTCTATAACTGTCGGCGGGGAAGAGGCGCAGTCTTTCAGCATTTCCGGCTGGTCTCTTGCGCCCGACAACAGCTATGTGGATGTAACTTTCACAAAAGGGGTGTACACGGACCTGTCCTCCAACCCGGTTGTTGCGTGGGACTTTGACTATGTGTTTTCGGCCAACGGCGGCACTGCAACAGGTATAACGATAAGCGATGTAACAAACACCAGTGATGGTGCATTGACCGGTGGAGAAACGACTGTTCGTGTAAAAATATCTGTAGCAGGGGCTGCTTCCGGTGTTGAGACGATCAGAATCAAGCCGTTTGACGGGGCTTCAATCTATGAAACAGGCAGCACCGCGCTTGATGCAGCTGAGCAGACAGGGCTTATAACTCTACGGGATTCGACTCTACCCGCGATAATGAGCAGCAACATAGGTTCTTACATATACGATGGAGAAACGGATGTAATTATACGGGGGAGTAACTTTGGAGCGGTTCAGGGCACAGGGACTGTGGAGCTGAACACCGCAGAAGACGGCTCCGGGACAAGTGTTGGGCAGACAGTGACAGCCTGGACCGATGATGAAATAACAATAACAATCAGCACAGGTGCTCTGGCTGACGGGGCTGTTTATATAATTGTAACAGATGATGGAAGTAACACATCCAACGGATATGCAACCCAGATACAGTCTCTTATACCTGGAATTAGCTATGATAATACGAGCAGCGGTGTTACAACTGCTCAAAATACTCTGACGTTCAGTCACACAATAGGAAGCGGCAATAACCGTTTTCTGGCTGTGAGTGCCGGTATCGAAGCTTCCGCAACAGGAGTAACTGTAACGGGAGTTACGTACAACGGGCAGCCATTGACCTATGCTATAGCCTCCGAAACATCCGCTGCAGGCTATATAGCACGTACTGAGATCTGGTATATGCTCGAGCAGGACCTTCCTTCTGCCGGAACATATAATGTGGTGATCAATCTTTCGGCATCTGTTGACGTGCTGATGGGCGCATCGGTATCACTGGAAGAAGTTAAACAGGCATCGCCTGAGGCGACAGGTTCAGCCGAAAACTCCGGTGCTACCTATATTTCATCAAACATAACAACCCTGACTGACAACGCCTGGCTTGTTGACGCCGTGACATGCGGAAACGAGTCGGCTGCAACTCCGGATGCGGGGCAGGTGGAGCGGTTTGATTTTGCAGGGAACGCTACTACTCAGCTTTCCGGGAGCACAAAACCTGTTACGACAGCCGGTGCAACGTCCGCGGGCTGGACTAATTCAGGTGCTAACAGGCTGTCACATGCGGTAATCGCGGTAGCACCGTACACATATAATCCTCCTCCGAGGATAACCGGAGGAATATTGGCCACTGACAACAGCTATGTTGATGTGACCTTCACCGAAGGGGTGTATACTTCAGGCGGAACAAATCCTGTTGTGGCAGGAGACTTTGGCTATGATTTTATGGCCAACAACGGAATAGCAACAGGCATTTCGATAGACAGCGTTACTAATACGAGCGGCGGGGCTTTGACCGGCGGCGAGACAACAGTTCGGGTGCACATAACCGTAACAGGGGGATCTTTAGGAGTAGAAACGATCAGGATAAAGCCTGCTGACGGGGCATCGATATACGACAGCGCAAATGCGGCCATGGAAGCGGCACAGCAGACACAGTTGATTGCGCTGAACGGAGCGGCTTGGTACGATGGCCCATGGCCTCACCGGATGAAGATTACAATAGATAGCACCAAGGTATCAGGTGCTGGCAGCCTTACGAACTACCCGATGCTGATAAGCATAGCGTCAAATGCCAGTCTTGCTGCTGCAGCGAGGTCTGACGGATTCGACATTCTTTTTACCAGTGATGACGGTATGACTAAACTGGACCATGAGATAGAGAAGTATGTTACAGGGACAGGTGAGCTTGTTTCGTGGGTTAAAATACCCTCACTGAGCGCCACGGTAGATACTATTATATATATGTACTACGGCAATAATTCTGCTGCCGATCAATCCAACAAATCCGCTGTCTGGAACACCGACTTCCGCGGTGTGTGGCATCTTGGTGAGCCAAGCGGCAACGCCCTGGATTCTACCTCTTACGGTCTCAGCGGTACCCCCGCAGGAGGGGTTACTCAGGGGGCAAGTGGTCAAATCGGGAGTACATATCATTTTGACGGGGTTGTTAACACAACAGTAGACTTTGGGGATCCTGCTGACGGGCATCTTGACTTTGGGACGTCAAGTTTTACATATAGTGCCTGGATAAACCTGGATGAATTAAATGGGGACCAGCAAAGACCAATCTGGAAAGGTGGTTGGGATGGCCTAGGCGGGTATAGATTTAGTACGACTGTCAATGTCGCAGATATACGTGGGATGGTTAATGATTTTGCTCAAACAATTAGTACAAATACCGTTACTGCAGTTTTGGATGATTGGGTGTTTTATGTAGCTGTAGTTGACAGAGGGGTAGATGAGTTCCGTATATATGATGACGGCACACTGTTTGGAACACCTGACTCAATAGCAGGATTAGGGAATCTAGACAACGATGAAAGCCTTCAATTTTCAGAAGATGGTAAACCTCTATATGGGCTTCTTGACGAAGTCCGAATTGTAAATGGTGTGCTTTCCGCAGACTGGATCTTAACGGACTACAATACCCAGTCGGACGCTGCGGGTTCTATTGCAGTAGGCCCTGAGGTAACCACACCCAAACCCTATATTGTCAGCGGATCTCTTGCTGCGGACAACAGTTATGTGGATGTGGCATTCAGTGAAGGTGTTTACAACACTTCCGGAGGAAGCGGTGCGCTGGAGGATACGGACTTTACCATTATATTTAATGCAAACGGCGGTACAGCGACGAACGCGGTTATCACTGGAGTTTCAAAGACCGACGGCAACCCTCTTGCAGGAGGGGAGACTGAGGTGCGTGTGAATCTCAGCATCACGGGCACACCGAGCGGAGTAGAGACTATAGAGATCAAACCTGCTGACAACACATCGATATATGACTCGCTGGGAAATGCGGCTTTTGACATCGAGACAACGGGACAGCTGACACTGAACGAGACGCCCTGGTACGACACGAACTGGGGCTACCGTATCAAGATAACCCTGGACAGCACCAAGGTGACCGCTGATCTCACCAACTTTCCTTATCTTGTATATCTCTCATCCAACGCCAGCCTGTCATCCAACGCGAGGGCCGACGGCTTTGACATATTATTTACCAGTGACGACATGGTCACAAAACTTGACCATGAGATAGAGAAATACGTTTCAGGAACAGGAGAGCTTGTGGCGTGGGTGGAGATACCTTTCCTGAGCAGCAGTGTTGATACGATCATTTATCTGTACTACGGAAACGCAAGTGCTGCTGACCAGTCGAATCCAGCAGGTGTGTGGGACGCCAACTATGCGGGGGTGTGGCACCTTAATGAAGCAGTAACAGACGATACTTCCACCACTAATGCTCACGAGGATTCCACCTCCAACAACAATTGGGCAGATCAAAGTAACAACAATGATGTTGCTGGCAAGATTGCAGAAGCCCAGGACTTCGAGGGAAATTTAAGGGACGAGTATGTCACTCTCCCCAACTCCGCATCGCTCACGAATGTCAACGAGGGGGACTACACCTTGGAAGCCTGGTTCCGGCCTGACGATGTGCCCCCGGGAATCCCTATCGATGCTAATGACCGCAGATATGCCCTCATCATTAAAAATGATCCACACAATGGACTCTACTATGACCACGACAAGATCTTCGTTTTCGAGCATTGGCTCACGGGGCCCGTGCAGACCGCCGCTACCAGCATCACGACCTTCGATCCGGGGAATTACTATCACGTCGTCGGTGTCGTCAGCAAGACGAATGGCTTCACTAAGCTATACGTCAATGGAGCCCTTGAAGCGGTAGATAACTGGACGCCAGGTTCTGCTTCTCATGATTACGGTTCGGTACCTTTCAGAGTCGGGATAGCCAACCCTGGTGTCGCCATATACCGATGGCCGGCCAATGGTCAAATAGACGAAGTCCGCATCTCGAATATAGACCGATCCCAGGGATGGATTGCAACAGAATACAACATCCAGTCTGATCCTTCAGGTTCTTCTAGTGTAGGAGGTGCTGTACCAGTACCTTTAACCATCACAAGCTGGGTGCTTGCGGCTGACAACAGCTATGTTGACCTGACATTCAG
>Ga0209636_10001077_pt1 | contig 27360 bp, 34 predicted proteins | sample DeeMarSWOR152_54_FD_187464 | JGI IMG/M metagenome (GOLD analysis project Ga0209636, IMG submission 187464) | Marine sediment microbial communities from White Oak River estuary, North Carolina - WOR-1-52-54 (SPAdes) (version 2) | ecosystem: Environmental > Aquatic > Marine > Intertidal zone >...
CTTACGCGTCGTCTTCTCACAAAATCACCTTTTCACCACAACATTTACTCAAATCTCATACTTAACTTTCTTCCACACACCCACGCCTAACCTTGACGGCTACGCCCCTCGTGAAGGCTATCATCTCTTCACCAGACAAAACAGCGCGTCCCACTGCCAAGACTTCACGCCTTTCATCAACTATAATGACCTCATCTTTTGGACGAATGTCACCATCAGCTTTTTCAACATGTTTTGCGAAGACGTCGCCGCCCTTGGCGATAAATTTTGAAACATCATCCCTGACAGTAACGAGGCACCTTGCTGAACTTGCATTCTCAACAATTCGTTTTGCCCCTGCAATACTTAGAGAGAACAACCCATTTGTTGGGCGAAGAGTTGCCAGCCTTTTACCACCCAAATAAACGTAACGGATTCTGCCAATTCTTTTGGAGCGAACTATCTCCACGCCTTCTAAAAATAGCTTAGCGCCTGTGCCTTTTCCAAACTGGTAGTCCGCCACACTCCTAATACGCCTAAGTGCGTCCTCCAAATCTGTTACACCATTCAACTTAGCCTTGTGTTTCGACAACTATAAAGACAACGAAGCAATAAAAACAATTCAGGTGTACCAAGTGCGATGTGAAGTCTGCGGACGCAAAATCTACGGCAAACAATACAGAGTCATGATTGAAGGAGCAAAACTAACGGTGTGCGGCAAATGTGCGAAACTTGGAACAACCATCTGGGAGGAGACAAAACCAGAAACATCGATGCCTGGAAAAAGAGCTCCCACGAGACGTGTAACATCAAAAACTAGAAGTAAAAAGCCACCGCAGGCTGTTGTGGAGAGTACTCTAGAGCTTATAGAAGATTTCGACGCAAAAATAAGACATGCCAGGCGAAAGCTAGGACTCTCACATAAAGAGTTAGGTAGAAAAATAAGTGAGAAGGTTTCAGTTCTTAAGAAAATTGAAACAGGAAAAATGACTCCAGACAACAAGCTTGCAACAAAACTGGAGCATGCATTAAAAATTAAGTTGCTCGTTCAGGTTTCAGAAGAAAAAGTCCCAGAAACAAAAATTCCCAAGCCCGTAAGCCATGAACTAACATTAGGAGACCTAATCCAATTGGACAAGAAGAAGGCGGAGGAGAAAACACAACGAAAGCAATCATAGTCCAACGCCGACAACGCTTCGAACCCTTAACGCTCCCTGAACTTAAAAGCCTAGCAGAAACCGCAGAATACACTATAGTCGACAAAATAGAACAGATCAGAAAAGCAGACTCCCGCTATCAAATAGGCGCGGGAAAAGTGAAGGAAATAGCTCAACTAATCAAAGAAAACGAAGCCGAAAAATTAATCTTTGACAACCCGTTAAAACCCGTGCAAGCCTACAATTTGGCAAAGGCCACGGGCGTCGAAGCCATCGACCGTTTTCAACTAATTCTAGAGATTTTCGCTAGAAGAGCCACAACGAAAGAGGCGAAACTGCAAATTCGATTGGCAAGACTGAGATATGAGTTGGCACATGCAAAGGAAAAGGTAAGACTGGCAAGGAAAGAAGAACAGCCTGGATTCATGGGTCTCGGAGCATACGAAGTAGATGTTTACTACGAAACTGTGAAGAGACAAATACAATCCATTCGCAGAAAACTAAAGAAAATTCGGAAAAAAAGGCTTCTACACCGTAAAAGAAGAGTAGAACTAGGGTTCCAGTCAATTTCTTTGGCTGGATACACAAACGCTGGAAAAAGCTCATTGTTTAATTCCCTTACAGAAGAGGAGGTTCCAGTGGACAACGCCTTATTCACAACGTTATCAACAACTACAAGGCTTCTGGAACTTTCAAGGAAGAAATTTCTGCTGACAGACACTGTCGGCTTTATAGACCGCCTTCCACTAACACTGATAGAGGCATTCCACTCAACCCTAGAAGAAACCATCTATTCAGACCTAATACTTCTAGTGGTGGATATAAGCGAGCCCATTAGTCTTATTGAAAAGAAACTTTCATGCTGCCTAGAAACAATAAGCCAAATAGGAGCATCCGGCATCCCAGCAATAACGATTCTAAACAAGATTGACCTACTATCAGAAACCAAGGTAAATCAAAGGCTTAAGAGCCTAAAGGAAAGGGCGCCAAACCTTTTGCCAATATCAGCGTTATACAAAATTAACTTTGATCTGCTAAAACAGGAAATTCTGAGAACTCTGAAAAACTATGTTCAAGCGTCGTTCACTATTCCATTGACCAATGAGTCCATGTCTTTCATCTCATGGCTATTCAGCAGTGCAGACGTGCAGGAATTAAAGTATTCGGACAGATTCGCCCACATGGTTTTTGAGGCAATCCCATGGTTCGCTGAAAAAGTGAAAAAACGCGTAGAGAAAGAATTCAACGGAAAATTCGAGGAAACTCAAACAATAAACGTCTAAAAAGGGACAAAAATGCCTAAAATCGTTGTTTTGAGGTGGGGTCACAGACTACAGAGGGATGCTAGACTTACAACACATGTTGTGTTGACGGCACGGGCATTAGGGGCGTCAGGTCTCATACTGTCAGACATAAAAGACAAAAGGATTAAGGAAACAGCTGAAAAGGTCACAAAGAACTGGGGAGGACCGTTCTTTTTCGAAATGGGTGTGCCTTGGAAAAAAGCTGTAAAAGAATGGAAGGAAAAAGGTGGCGTAGTTGTCCATCTCACAGCCTATGGAGACAACATCCAAACAAGCGATACGCTAAAGCGAATTAAGGCTTCAGAAAAAGACATTCTAGTTGTCATTGGAAGTCAAAAAGTTCCAAAGGAGTTCTTCTCAAGGTCTGTGTCCGATTTTAATGTAGCAATTGGAAATCAACCTCACTCTGAATGTGCAAGCTTAGCTATATTCCTAGACCGCCTTTTCGAAGGAAAAGAACTAACAAAAAGCTTTGAAAACGCAAAAATGAGGATAATTTCGCAGAAGAGGGGCAAGAAGCTAGCCAGAAAATAGTTTCTTTTGTTCAGAAGTCGTATCTCATTTGGAAATTTTTAAACTCGCCAGTATAACTTCCCCACGTCACATCTACATGCGTAACCCTTGCTCCAGATGGCCCTCGCCGACAAAATTCTATAAGTTTCTTTACAGCCTCTTCCTCTCCTTCGAAAACGGCTTCAACTCTACCATCTCGCAAGTTACGAACCCACCCCTTAACACCATGTTTTTTGGCTTCGTGTCTTGTTTCTGATCTGAAAAAGATTCCTTGAACTCTGCCACTTACAAAGACGTGTGCCCTGACTTTCATAGGCTTCAACTTACGTGTAATAGATAATCTTATGGTTTTTAGTTGTTCATTTTAACTTATCTCTCTCCACCGTGTAAGAGTGTCGTTTCATCGCGTGTTTTAAAACTGTTCAGGTATTGATCGTTTTTCTGGTGATATTGTTGGAGAACTGCAATGGAAAGTTGTTGGTTTACGCTTCAAATGTTGCACGAAGTGAAAGGCGATTGCAGTCCGTGAGTGTTGCTGCCGAAAAGATGGCTAAGTTGTTAAAGTTGCCCATGGAAGTTGTCACTTTTGGACAAGAGTTTGATCCCATATACGTGTATTACAAGAATGGTGATGAAGAGCCTATTCCAATCTACTGTGATAAAAGCGGGAAATCTGGCATGCAAGAGATTTACAGGGCTTTAAGAAACATGATGTTTGTGCTTTCGTTCCATCCGAAGCATTCAGCTTTGAAGCGTGTAAGAAAGGAGGTTATGCTGTTTTCTTGAATTCTACTGCTTGATTTTCGAGAGTTATTTCATAGATTTGGTTTACGTCAAAGTTTATTCCTAAGCTTTCGTATTCCTGCTCTGTCAAGAACAGAATTAATTTTGGAGTGGCAAACTGCCTTCTTGCTAGAGGCATTGGTAATTGCTGTTGCACCGCTTGAAGGACGTCTTGCACGACCTTTGCCTCTTCGGTTTTCGGTCTAACAATAAAACGGGGGACCTGCCGTTCTTCGATTAGTTCTATGCGTTTTCCAAGGTTTCCATCCAAGTCTCGAATAGACTCGATCTTATGCACCCTAACCCGAAACATGACTGCTCACACTGTAAAGCAGTCTCGAAGCACTTATAGGTTTTCTTGGTTGCGGTTACTCCATCTCAATTGTTGCAGGCGGCTTTGGAGTAACGTCATAGTAAACTGTGGACACGTTTGGGCATTCCTTAATCACCTTCTCTGCAGTTCTGTCCAACGTTGTCCATGGTATTTCTGAAACCCGTGCCGTCAAGAAATTCTTTGTTTGAACTGATCTTATGCCAATAACATAGGGTTTTTTCTCAGTCACGTCTTTAACTGCGTAAAAAACCCTTGCAACCGCTGGATTTTCAGTAATGATTCTTGCTTGAAGGGAGATGAGATTGTGAAGAGCTACATGATGAATCTTTCCGTTCATGGTTTGAACCTTTATGCCTACTATTTCACCATAACGCCTTTCTCCACCCTTTACTCCAGTCGCCTTATCCTTGAAGATTTTTACTTGAACGTTCCTCGAAGGAACGTTAAGAACCCGTGCCACAGTCTCTTGAATATGTGTAATACCGGACCGCTGCAATACTTCTTTGTTGTCGATTATCGCCGCAAAGTATTGGCTAGGCTTATGCTGCACAAGTTCACCTTCAACAATGACTGTGGCCTTCTTCACAGTCTCCAACTTATCAGGACGAATCTCTCCAACCACACGAACTGACAAGCCAGGTCCGGGAAAAGGTTGCCTTTCAGAAAACGCAGCAGGCAATCCCAAAAATCTGGCAACCATCCTCACCTGTTCCTTGTACAACGTCACGAGGGGCTCAACAACCTTGAATCCGAAGCGTTCCATGGGATTTATGCCCATCTGCTCCAAAACATTGTGCTGCGTCTTCACGCCGCCAACAGTTTCATCAATATCTGCACGTATTGTACCCTGCACAAGGAGCCTGCAACCTTCTTTCTTTGCTGCTTCGCCCAACGCTTGATAGAAGGTTTCGCGGAACCTTTTCCGTTTTTCTTCAGCGTCACTTAAACTTTTCATGGCTTTTAGGAAGCGTTCACGAACATCAACTATTTTCATTGGCACATTAAAAGGCGGCTTAGATAGGACTCCAGCCACATGTTCTGGTTCACCCATCCGCATGAAAGCGTCATCCAAAATCACGCAGACAAGGTTTTCACCTATGGCTTTATGCGTCAGCACAGCGCACGTTGTGCTGTCAACGCCGCCAGAAACAGCAACTAAAGTCCGTTCATTGCCAATTGTTTTTCTCAACTCTTCAATTTGGGTTTCAACAAAGCTTTTGGCGTCAAATTTCTCCAATTCAGCTTTTCCCTCTTTAAACTGTCAACTGATTTGCACTTTTACGATTTAAATATTTACCGCCTCGCGGCATCCTCGGAACGCCGAGAACCTTGCTTATGACATCCATTGATACAGGATTTTTAAGCTTATGGAAATCTGTGAATCTGATGAATGTTACAGTTTTTCTGCCATTAAGAAAACTAACGTATTCATCGAAGGATTTCAAGCAGGTTTCATCCCCATGAGCCTTCCAAAGTTCTTCATAGTCTCCAGCTAAGCGCTCGACGAAATCTGCAACTCCTCGAATCTGCATTATTGGTTTCTTAACGTAGAAAAACAGTTTTTTGGTTTTGAGGGGACCCACACGATTTCTTCGCACGAAGACGTGGATTTGATTAGGGCTTGCATTTCGCTCACACAGTCTTTTCCACCATTTCTCGGCGGATATTAGGATGTAGGCGTAACATTCGTTTGGCAAGGTTTGATGATCCTCCGGAAGCTAATCTTTAGTTGCGATATTGCAATAATAATTTTTGTGTACGTTTACCAGCTTAATGATTGCAACATTTCACTGTTAACAACAAAACAGCATGGAGCAGAATAGCGGATTTCAAGCCATTTTTAAAAAGCTGAGGCTCTCTCGAAAGGAAAGACCTTAAAGCTAGCGTTTTAGGGTGGTTAAAGTTTTTCTGCTGTAAGGGTTTTATTGTACAGAAGCTGAGTCGGGTTTCAATGAAGACGGATGAAGTCAAGACAATGGTTAATACTGTGAGGGAAATGAGTGAAAGCTACGTGGATCTGCTACAGTCCGTGAAAGGATCGATCAAAGAAGCGAAATCGACAAAGCAGCTGTGGCGTAACGGAAACAAGCCAAGGCTGATAAGAATCGGTTTAGCATTCATAGTATTTCCTGAACCCACGCCATTAAGCGAGACAATAGGCACATGTCTGGTAGCTGCTGGAACAGTTCAGAAAGCGATTCGAAGCCACGCCATTTACATCGACGACGTGTATAAAACGTTCCAAGATGTATTTACAGACTTATGGACGACAAAATATAACCTTCGAATGTGATGGATTAACCAAATTCTATATTTACCACATAATATCTACATAACATGTCCTAGGTGAAAGAAGCATGAAACTTGTAACGGTGTTGTTACCGGAAGCTTATCTTGAAGGTTTAGACGAACTTGTGAGGGCGAATATGTATCCGAGTAGAAGTGCAGTCATAAGATCTTCGGTCAGAGATTTGTTGAAAAAAGAGCTTTGGGAAAGAAAAGGAAGATAACACCCTCTGTTTTTGCTTCCCTACTTTTCATTTACACTCATTTGCCTGGTCTCTAATCTTCTTCGCCGTTTCAGCTGGATTTTCCGAAAGAATTATTGTTCGTCCCACAATTAGGTAGCGTGCTCCCGCTTTCAAAGCAGATTCAATTTTTCCGCCTTGAGCGCCTATTCCAGGTGAATAGATTGGGATTTTCTCGCTGAGTATTTCGTGTACCTCTCTGATTTTTTCTGGGTATGTTGCCCCAACAACAACGCCGTCAGCGTCCCATTTTAGGGCTTTTTTGGCAAAGGAAACGTATTGAAGCGTTTTCTCACCAGTTTCAGTATCATGAATTGTTTGTCCGTAGCCTTCCCATGCTCCCATGTGACTCATGTAAACGAGAAGAACTACACCGCGTTGCAGTCTACGCGCAACGTCAAAAACAGGTTTTAAACCTTCTTCCCACCCCACGAAAGGATTGGCTATTAGAGCATCGAAGCCGGCATCGTAATAGTATTCTGCTATTGTTTGGTTTGTTGCGCCTATGTCATTTACTTTGCAATCCATTATTGCAGTTAACCCTATGTCATGAACCTTTTTTACAAGTTTTTGAACGCCGTTAAAAGTGCCGAGAGGAAGAACGAGATGACGGTTAAACTTTACGGCACAAAGGTGTGGATGTACCGCCTCTAAAGTGTGTTCTGCTCTGGAGAAGAGTTTTTCCCGGTTTTCTGGTTTTTCAAAGGGAAAGTCCAAGGCTAAAATTATGTTTGATTCTTTGTTTTTTGCCGTTTGTTCCATCTTGAGGCGGAAAGACACACCTAAACACCATGTTCTATTTAGGCGTAGGACTAAAAACTTTTGCTTTTCTTTTGTTTGTATTGGCTAGTAAACGGTGTTAGGGAGTTGGTGGATGCGTTTGGGCTAGAAGTTTTTCTATGTTGTCCAATCTCTTTTCAATTGCGTCAAGTCTTTCGAGAATCTGTTTCAAGGTTTTTCCGATGTCCTCTGCTAGTACTGTTGGAAGGGGCGTAGGTGAGGGCCACCGTTGTTCTTCCGGGCGTTTAAGAGGTTTCGGAACACGGGGAGGATAAACCATTTTCGATTGCTTCCTAAACAAAACTGTCACACGACAAAATATTAGCTTTTCACGATTTTGATGGTGTTTTGAAAACCTTTATCGTTTCCGTTTCTCCTCCAGAAACCAGCTTAATGTATGATATGGTTGTTTCCACAGCCTCGTTTAGCTGCTGTTCTGTTATCCTCGGAGCCCCGTACCCAACTATCAGCAGGTTTCGTGTTTGCTCAGTAATCTTTGTATGGTCTGAGTCTCTGTAGGGGTAAATGCATAAGATCTGTTTTTCGTCAGCCAAGACGAGCATTTTGTCTGTTAGGGTCATGGGTTTATTCATGCCGATTCCTGTGAAGGTTTCATCGTTTTTTGCGAAGCGTATTTGGAATGGTGGGTTGAGGCGGTCTTTGTCAAATCCGCTTATTGGAATTATGGTTTTCGTTGAAGCTAAGTTGTAGGCGTCAACAACCGTGGATATGCGTGGAAGCTTGCGTCCGTGTAGAATTCTTCTAAGTAGAGCTTCACCTGAAGGTCTTGTCTTTGTAGGGTCTACGTCAAGTTTCCAGTAGAAGTCCCTGTAGGCTCTTACTACTGGGTTGTCTTTCAGTGTTTCGATGTTGTGTTTGGTTCTGACCTCTTCGAATACAGTTTTTTGAGCTTCAGAATTTGCTCGTTTTCCTTTTCCACATGAACCTGACTGATTATGCCTATACACATGAGCAATCCCGGGAATCTTGCTGAGACCTTCGGGCTCCAATGAACGAGAGGGGTTTGCATGTTTCCTCACCTCTGAGTGATCGTTAGATATTTAACATTCTATGAAAGACTTTCTTCTTTAAGTGATTAGATTAACAAAAACCGGAAAGTCCAATTATGATAGGTGAACTTGCGGCTTTGGGTGCGGCGGTTTGCTGGACAGTGTCTGCTGTATTCTATAAAGAAGCATTGTTGAAAGCCAAGCCTATTTCAATAAACATTGTGCGTTGTGCTTGCACAAGCATGGTTTTGGTTGCTTGTTTAGTTGTTATTGGCAAGTTAGGGATTTTGATGGCTTTGTCCTTGTACGCTGTTGTGGTTGCGTGTGTCAGCGGAGTAATTGGTTTGGGTTTAGGCGACACTTTGTATCTGGCAAGTTTGAAGCTTATAGGAGTGGCGCGAGCCGTGCCGATAGCGTGCACGTATCCACTGTTTAACCTTTTATTAGCGGTTTTCTTACAGGGCGAAACGGTCTCTCTACAGGTTGTATTCGGCACGGTTGCAATAGTTTTTGGGATCTGGCTTATTAGTCAGGAAGGGAAAGCTGCGAGTGGACTGAGAAAGAAGGTTTTGGTTGAAGGTGTTGCGTGTGCTTTGGCAACTGCTGTCTTATGGGCTGTAAGCATAGACATGATTAACACGGCTGTGACTCTTCCAGAGAAACTTAGTCTGGACCATGCTTTAGCCGTCAACACTGTAAGGGTCTTGGCAGTTGCGGTTTTTCTTTTGGCTTCAGCTCCCGTAATAGATAGGAAACTCAATTTTTTGAAAATGCAGAGGAGAACGTTGGCTGCCCTCGTATCTGGAGGCATAGTGGCATTAGCATTAGGATGGTTCTTCCTGACATTCAGTTTCCTACACATTCCACAGTCGCAGTCCGTTCCGATATCTTCGACAACTCCCCTTTTTGCCACGATGTCTGGAATCGTTTTTCTGCATGAAAAGGTTACGGCAAAGAATGTTGTGGGGTCGGTAGTAATTGTCCTTGGGATCTTTATGATCTTCATATTTTAGCGTGAACAGAATTTTTATTCTGAACAGTATATGGAGGCTGAATGGGGAAAACAAGTTAGGCTTAGTGGTGTTCTGGCTGATTTGCCCTCTAAAACCTACAGAAGTACAGAAGAGCTGCTTGACGAGGTAGAGTCTGCCACGAAGATAAGCAATTAAGACAGTCCTTTTTCTACATGTTTGTTTTTTAGTGCGTGGAAATCGCTGATTAGTTGTTCTTTGTATTTCGGGTGGTATAGTGCTGCAGCTGGATGAAAGGTTGGAAATACTATCACATTCGAGCCTAGTATGGATGTTTCATAGGACTTCCCGTGAACGTGGGTAATGCTTTTGAACGGTAATGCAACTTTGGAGAAAATGTAGGCTGTTGAATGGTTTCCGAGAGTGACTATTATTTTTGGTTGGATAACCTGTATTTGCCTGTTCAGGTATGGCGTGCACGTTTCAATTTCGTCTGATGATGGTTCACGGTTTTTTGGAGGTCTACACTTCAAAACGTTGCCGATAAAAACATTTTCTCTTGAAAGACCTGCTTCAGATAACAATGTGTCGAGGAATTTTCCAGCGGCTCCTACGAAAGGTTTTCCTTTAATGTCTTCCCAGTAGCCAGGTGCTTCTCCAATAAGCATGATTTGGCTTTTTGGATTGCCTTCGCCTGGAACAGGGTTTTTACGAGTTTTCCAGAGCTCACATTTACGGCAAACAACGATTTCTGCCGCTATGGTGCCCAAAAGCTCTTTCTTAGACAAGAAACGCATCTCCAGAGGTTTCTTTTTAGTTTTTCTGCTTATAAGCATCAACGAGAATCATGGAAGGTTTCTATGTTGTTTTCTATAGGCGGTCTATCCTAGAAGCTTCTGCGCGGAAAATCCACAAACATCCTTAAACGTATTTGAAGCCAAATAACGGCGATACACAAAAACCAGAGATGGTTCTAGTTCGTAAAGCTTACGCCGAAAATCTGCTGCAAAAGACGATAGGGGTATCCAATTCAGGTTTGGTGTAAAGCCAAAAACCGCCCCAAAGAGAGATTTAGAACAGATCAAGTCACTGTAACTTCTTTTTTCGCTAAACCCTCAACCATTAACGGAACTATCTTGCTGGCTCTAAGTATCTCCATAAAAAGCGGCTTACCATCCTCATCAAAATGAACTACAATGTCACCTACTTCTTCCGCATGAGAAAGCTCACCTTTCTCCCTTAGTATAACTGTCAGAACATCAGCATCCGCATCATACTTGATCTTATAAGCCATAACGCTCACGCCTAACAGGATAAAAAGTAATGACAACTAAAAAGCCTTTTCTCTTCTCATAAATTACCCTTAAAGCATGCTTTGAATCCATGAGCTTAACAGCAAGAAACTGATCATCCCTCCTATCGAGACGACTCGGACAAAGAACTGTCTCGATAACCTGTTCTTTACCAATTTCAAAACCATAATTCTTCAAAAAAACGAACTTCTCAACAGCATGTCTAGTAAACTTGACCGTCGAACCGTCAACCAAGACTTCTTTCCCCATCTTTCAATACAAATGAAACGAAGATATAACTTTCCGCAACGTCAACATTCAAAAAACCACACATTCGCGTTCGAAACCTACTAGAAACCCGGAGTTGAACCTATATATAAGGGAGGGACTAGACACACAGAGAGACAGCCAGCTCAGAACATGCGCTTCAAAGCCTCAACGCCCTTCATGCCAACCTCAACGCCTAACATTTTCGCCCTAGAAGTCACAGCCTTAGCATCTGCATTAAGCACGTCTTCGAAGCTCTTCACTCCACTAACCACTGCAGCAGCAACACCCAGCCTTTCAGCAGCATCAACATTCAAGAAACCACACATAACAAATCCCTTCTCAGCAACCACCAAAAGCAGAGGCGGCGAACCAGGCAACTCAACCTTAACACCCAAACCAATCTTGTCATAAACCTTCACAGACATGACACTAATCATGCGAACAGCTCCAAACACAAACTATCTATCTTTAAGCACCCAACTTAAATAGCAATCGCTACGGAACAGAACAGTCTTTTAACACAGACCAAAGCTCACTAATCCAAAAAAAACAAAGAAAAGAGGATAAACCATGGTTAGAGGTTTTTTACCACTCTTCTTCTTCCTCTTCCTCTTCTTCCTCTTCTTCTTCAAAGTTCATGGCTTTGTCCTCCGGTAAATCGCTTTAGCCTCTCACCTCAAGATAAACTTTACTACAGCTCTAAACACAGAAGAGTTAAAAGAATGCTCAGATGACTTCTCATGCAAAAAACAACACCTATGAAAACGCAAACGTGAAACGGAGAAGCCTAAACTATGCTGACTAAACTGAAGAAAAAGGTTCAAACAATGCTTACAACAGAAGCAGAGGTAGCCCACAAAATAGGATTAACACCAAACAAGCTAAGCGCCACAGGCATAGTTTTAGCCTTTCTGTCAGCCTTGGCATACACAGCATGGCAAACCAACACGCTTTACCTACTACTTGCAACCGCATTGCTCTTGCTCTCAGGGTTCTGCGACGCCCTAGACGGAATACTGGCTAGGCTCTATCACGAAACAACAATCTTCGGCGGATTTCTAGACTCACTACTAGACAGATACGCAGACGCAGTCATATACGCAGCAATAATAATCAGCGGGTTATGCGACCCACCATGGGGTCTAGCAGCCCTAATAGGCTCATTACTCGTAAGCTACAGCCGCGCAAGAGCCGAAGCAACTGGAATGAAAATGGAATCAATCGGACTAGCAGAAAGAGCCGAACGCATAATCATACTAGCCATAGCAAGCATAACAGCAGCTTTCTGGCAACCACGAACAGCAATGAACGCGGGCATCATCTTGCTTGCAGTACTTTCAAACCTAACAGTTCTGCAAAGAAGCCTACACGTTTACAAAAAAATGAAAAGCTGAAATCTACCTTCTTCTTCGCTTTCTCGGACGCGTATGCCGCTCACTTTTAGCTCTAACCTTCACAACCTTCCTGTGCACAGCACACGAAACACAATAATACTTAGTCGTCACCGGAGCAGCAATATACGCACCCTTCTGACGAAGCTCCTTCATCAAACCATAATCAACCATAGAAACCCGTTTAGTAACTTTCTTAGCCTTATCCCTAGGCACCATTGCACCACAACTAACACACTGAACAAAACCACCACTTCCCTTGCCACCCTTCGATCTTCCATGACTTTTCCTTTTATAAGGCATTACTTCCCACTTCTCTCTTATTGACTGTAAATGTGTGTCTTTCTTATATATCTGTCCATAAGGTAACCAATGGGAATCCTCCCCCCAAAACCTTTTTTTGTATGTGTTTTGTTTATTTGTTTTCTGAAAGCGCAAGTTCGATAGATTCTTCTTACGCCATACATTATGATAGCCAAAATTGAAAGGTCCTCTAGGGCATGTGAAAGCCCCTGTGGAGCAATAGTACGCTTACTACTATCACTGAGGAGGAAGCTACCCATTTCTGTTGGCGGCGGTCATCAACGAAGCGGTGGTCACGCTTGGAACAGTGATAAACGCCATTGTTTTCAACATAGCATCATTCGTGGCTCCAGCAACGATAATACTTGCAGCAAAGATCGACAAAAAACACTACGTGTGTCAGTGTCAGAGTCGAAGTAAACCACAACAAATAAAATTTCAGTAAAGAAAACAAAAAGAATCGATTGAATTGAAAGTGAATATAGACTCAATCCAACCAAGCCCGTACCAGCCAAGATTGATCTTTGATCAGGAGGATCTGAAGAGGGAAATAGAAAAAGACGGTCTTCTCAACGATCTCGTAGTTCGCAAAAATGGTGATTCTTATGAGTTGATTGATGGGGAAAGAAGGTGGAGAGCGCTTAAGGAACTTGGTTGGGAGCGTGTACCCGTTCGAGTGGTCGAGGCAGACGAAGCAAGGGTAAGGCTTTCAGTATACAAGTTGAACAAGATTCGCAAAAACTACACAATTGAAGAGGAAGCGCAATACTTCAAGAGACTTGCAGATGAAGGTATGACACCGCTGGACATAAGCAAACAACTAAGCGTTAACTTTCATTGGGTCTTAGCGAACCTTAACGTATTCAAACTTCCTAAAGACCTTCAGAGAGCCGTGTGGACCAAACAGATCAGCGTGTCACACATAAAAGCACTGGAAAATGTGATAGATAGAAACATCAAAGAGGCAGTGCTCGCTGTGACCCAAATCCTCGAGAGGAAACTAACAGTATCTGAAACCAAACGAATAGTCAAAAAGCGTGAACGAGAGCTCAAGGCAAGAATTGATGAAGCACGCATTGAGGCAGCAGAGAAGGTGCTACCTGCAATCGCACCCAAGGCTCCGAAGTTGGAAACACCAGAAGACTTCGAAAAAGCTGCAGAAGTTCTCAAGGACAAAGCCAAGAAAATCCGCAAGGGCGACTTAAAGCCCGAAGAGCTTAAAGACATGACAAAGCGTCTTGAGAAAAGAGAAGCAGAGGAAGCCTTCGAAGAAGTATCAATACAGGCTATAAAGAGATTACGAGACAAAATCGAAACATTAGAAAAAGAGAGAACAAGCCTCTTAGAAAAGAAGACGTTCCTCACAGACGCATTGAGCTTCACCTGTCCCCACTGTAATCATCCTTGCATTGTCTACCGTGAGGGCGGCAGCTACTGGGTAGAATAACATTTTATGACTAATACGGTGTGCAAATTAGGAAAGCGAGTCAGGAGTTTACATAGTAGATAGGAAGCGTCATTTCATCATTGAGGTTAATGTTCCCAATGTTGCCGAAGGCTGGAAAAAAGCCAGACAGAAAATGAAACGAGCCAAGTCATAGAAAAAGGAAAGTCCTCAGTGGAGGAAATGGGAAGTGAAGTTGCAACCGAAAAATATGTGTGCTGAAGTTCCCCGAGTTACCTTCCTAAAACGGCTATATATCTGTCCTCAGCTTAAAGATTGAAGCAATATTAGCCTTTGCGTCGATTTTTGGGGTTATCTTTCCCGTAGAAGACGTGAAGAGGGTTGTAACTCCTGGTCCGTGACCAGATGAAACACAGTTTGTGTGCACAACTATGCCCACTGATATGGCACCTTGCTTGTAAATTCTCCCGTAAGAGTGATCTGCATCCTTTATAGCTACGAGGTCGCCAAGCCTCAAATCGTCAAGACCAAACTCCTTCTTAACGTTTTCATCGAAAAGTTGAATGTCATAGTCTCCAGAATAGGTGTGGTTCGCTCCCAAACCTGAACCCATTATCGCGGCTGGAATCACATGCGTAACCGGAACCTCCAGTTTTTCACCGTCTGGCTTGGGATCTAAAGCCTCCAACAACTGTGGATCCATATTCATAACCTTTATGTCTGGAAAATCCAGAAGTTTCAATCCTACGCCGAAGGCTTTCACAAGAACTTTGTCACCAAGCATAAGCTTCTCAAGAGTTTCAGGCTGAAAGTCCACTAGCACATGATCTATCCCTCCATGTTTTCCCGTCACAACCCCCTTCGCGCCTTTCGCATCTCCTGCAATAACTACCGCTTCATTCCCAACGCAGGAAAGCACGTTGAACGCCGTGTTTGCGCCCCGTCCAAAACGTGGGTCATTCTCCTTATTCTCTACGCTTACACCAGGCTCAACATGGTCGGCTTCCCATCCACAAGCAAGGTCGCCTACCCTAACATTGTATGTTATTCCTCCAACACCAGGCAGGACAACTGGATTGCCCTCAGCCGAGATTCTATAAATTCCTTTCCCATAAACTGGACTTGCTACTTCACCAACAACCGAAATTTTCACCAACTTATCAACATTTGTTCTTAACACAACAATTCCTCACACTAGACTTGGTGCATTAGTCAACAGAGGCTAATAAAATTTCACCCTAGCCCAAAACTATTGTATCTACGTGAAACACAACAAGTTTTAAATGTGGGAGACTTATTTTCAGTTGATTGAAGCAAACATAATGAAGCAAAAATCATTCACGGGTTGAGAACGATGTCAGAAATCGGATTAAGGTCTAGAATGTTAGTTAAAGATGTTATGAGTAGCCCAGTAATAACCGTAGATGAAGAGGCACCAGCAAATCAGGTTGCAGGACTCATGGACAAGTATGGTTTGGGTTGCATAATAGTAACAGGTAAAGATGGAAAACCCCTCGGAATCATCACAGAAAGAGATTTGGTCAGAAGGGTTTTAGCGAAAAACATCAAACCAGACTCTCTTAAAGCAAAAGAAGTTATGACCTCACCTCTGATCACGATCGAGCCTGGAGAAAAAATCAGCGAAGTAGCCAGAAGAATGAGCAGGCTAAACGTTAGAAGGTTAGGAGTTATGTATAAGGGGCGACTCGTTGGAGTGCTTTCAAGCAAAGATGTCCTCGGAGTTATGCCTGAACTCATTGAAATCATCCAAGAACAGGCCCTCTTGGAAGGCGAGAACAGAGCCCAAGAAGCAGAGGAAGAGTCGACGCCTCTTGCTGGATATTGTGAAAGCTGTGGAGGCTGGTCAGACAACCTAAAAGAATCCAATGGAGATTTCCTCTGCGAAGATTGTGCACCTGAATTGGAAAGTGAGTAATGAGGCGGTTGCTTACGTGTTAAGGAAATTATGGATGAAAGGCATTCGTTTATTTGTGAGGATGAACTTACAGCAGAAGCCCGTGCAATGATACAAGATTTCGCCTTAAGAATTCTCTCAGTAGCAAATGAAAACAAGAAGAGGGTAAAGGAAGGTTGGCTGGTTCAGTTGACGTGAAGATATTGCCAAATTGCTTGTTAGATGAGAGGGCAGAAAATTGAGCAGAGAAAGTTTTAGAAGATCGTTAAGGGACAAAGGTCCACTCTCTTTGAACGCTCGCCCATCGAAAAAACGGGAAGGCGAGATACTACACGTTGCAAAAAGCCCCGTTGTCACAATGGCTTCTACAACACCCATCTACGATGGCATCCGAATAATGACTAAAGAAGGGTTTCGACGAATACCAATAGCAAATCCAGGAACAAGAACACTGGAAGGGATAGTGACAGCTACAGACATAATTGATTACTTGGGCGGTGGAAAAAAATTCCAGATAATCCAAAAAAGATTTGCAGGAAACATTTTCAAAGCCATAAATGAGCCGATAAAACTCATAATGACCAAAAAAGTTGTTTCAGTTCAGACGTCTGCGAAGATGAGTAAAGCAATAGAACTAATGACACGGCAAAACCTCGGCGGCTTACCGGTGGTTGATGGCAAAAACCGTGTAAAGGCAATAATTACAGAGAGAGACATTGCAAACATGTTCGCTGACAGAATAAGCGGTGTGGCAGTCGCGCGGTTAATGTCAGAAAAAGTGGTCACGGCTATACCGAAAACAACAATTTTTGAAGCAGAAAGAACAATGACGACGCAGGGATTCAGAAGACTGCCAATAATCTCCGAAGGCAAAGTAGTCGGCATAATAACAGCCATGGATATTATACGGTTTTTCGGAACTGGAAAAGTCTTTAGATATCTCAAATCTGGAACCATGACTCAGGTTTTGAGCACGCCAGCAGTTGAAATAGCAACAAAAGATGTTTCAACCATAGAACCAAATGTGGACGTAGGTCAAGCAGCAAAAATCATGCAAGAGAAAAACATAGGGGCTTTACCAGTGGTTAAAAGCGAAAAACTCGTGGGCATAGTAACGGAGAGAGATTTCTTTAAAATAATAGAATAGACTTAATTAAACGAGCAAAACGCGCACTCTGAAAACGATAATCAGTGGTTGATAAGAAAAAAATGGGCACCCACCTGGTGGAGCAGATGGATTGATGGGTAGAAAAGAACGATGTCCTCAATGTGGGAGTAAGAAAATTACAATAGCTGGAAATCTGAAAAAATGTAAAGTCTGTAAGTATGAATGGACGGGAAAACCCAGAAGAAAAACTCACAAGAAAGAAAAAGTCCGATTCTAGGCGAGAGTATTTGGACATGGAGAAGCACACGCAAGCAGATTTTACGGAATAAGTGTGATGGAAAGCTTTTGATGTCGTCACTAAATCTAAACTTTGATGCAATGATTGGCGCGCTTTTGTGTCGACTGTGAGTAGTCATCTCAGATAAAAATGATACATTATGGGATAAGCTTTAACATTCTATTCCACTTTATTCTAACTAAAAAGAGTCGATCAACTTGATTGTTGACTTAGTCCTGACCAACGCAAAAGCCTACGTAGACAACAAATTAGTGGACTGTAGCCTAGCAATAAACCAAGAAAAAATTCTCAAAATAGGCAAAGAACCAAACATGCCTAAAGCACAGACAAAAATCGATTTAAAGAATCTCCTGGTTCTGCCAGGTCTAATAGACGTTCACGTACATCTTCGAGACGAAGGAAAAGCATACAAGGAGGATTTCTGCAGCGGAACGGCAGCTGCTGCTGCTGGTGGAATAACAACAGTTTTGGACATGCCTAACAACAAACCAGTAACGATGAGCGTTGATGCCTTAAGAAGACGAATGAAAATTGCCGAAAGGAAAATTTTGGTTAACGTTGGCTTTTATTCTGAATTTCCAAAAAACACAAAGGAAACGGAGGAAATCATCGGGGAAGGCGCTGTGGCTTTTAAGCTTTTTATGGTTGAGCAGATTGGGGGATTAAACATAGATGATGATCACCTTCTGTTGGAGGCGTTCAAGATTGTTAGCGAATTGAGAGTTCCGGTGGCTGTTCACGCAGAAGACAAAGTAACACTAAAAAAAGTTGAAGATGAGTTGAGGCGAGACAGCCGCGATGACGTTGAAGCGTTTCTAATGGCACATTCAGAAGATGTTGAAGTCACCGCCGTGAAACGTTTACTGAAGATTGCCAAACAAACCAATGTGCACGTGCATTTTTGTCACATGAGCACGGAAAACGGGTTAAAAGCAGTAATCGATGGAAAGAAATCTGGAATTAAAGTAACTTGTGAAACAACACCCCATCACCTATTTCTGTCAGTTGATGATCTGAGACGAATTGGAACGTTAGCATTAACCATGCCACCAATTCGAGAAAAACATCACGCTGCAGGCCTCTGGAATGGAATCAGAAACAGTTGGATTGACATTTTGGCTTCAGATCATGCACCGCACATGCTGGGTGAGAAAAAAGCCAAGTCGGTTTGGGATGTCAAAGTTGGCGTACCAGGCTTAGAAACAACGCTTCCGCTGTTGCTCACAGAAGTGAAGCATGAACGGTTATCAATAACCGACGTAGTCAGACTGATGTCAAAAAACCCAGCTGAAATTTTCGGACTGAAAGGTAGAGGCTGTTTGAGGGAAGGAAATAACGCGGATCTGATTGTTGTGGATTTGGATAGAAAATATAAAATTGACGCATCAAAATTCCACTCAAAAGCGAAATATTCTCCATTTGATGGATTAAGCGTGGAGGGAAAACCCGTTAAAACCTTTGTTGACGGGCGATTAATCATGGATGAAGGAGAAATCATCGCTGAAGCGGGAAGTGGGGAAGTAGTTCGAAGAGAGTGAATCTTTGAAGTTTATTGCTGACGGGATGCTTGGAAAACTGACACGCTGGCTTCGAATGTTAGGACACAATGTGAAATATTCAAACAAACTCGATGATGCCCAACTAATCATGATAGCTAAAAAGGAAACAATAGTACTTCTTACAAGGGATTTGCAACTTTACCAACAAGCCACAGCGAAAGGCGTTGATGCATTCTATCTGGAAGGAAAAACAGAAACGGAAAAACTAGCAGAAATTGCAAAGAGATTCAAAATCAAATTGGAAATGGATGTGACAACGTCAAGGTGCCCGAAATGCAACGCCCAAGTGAAAACAATACCGAAAGAAAAAGTAGCAGACAGAGTTGAGAAAAGCACATTCGCCTACTGTAACGAGTTTTGGGAATGCCCAAAGTGTGGACAAATATACTGGCAAGGAGCCCACTGGACTAGAATCAGAGAAACACTTGAAAAAGCAAAAGAAATCCTAGAGAAAGATCAAAAAGAAATCAATCGCCTTTAGCTCTAACAAGTTTTGATAACAAAGAAAAAAGAGAGAAAATCTCATTCTTCACGAAGCCATTTGATGGGAATATCTTGGCAAGTTCCGTCAGGCAATGTCCGTCTAATTGTTATCGGTAGAATGCCTATCCCAAGTTCTTTCAGGGCTATGTCAATCGGACTTGAAAAGCCTTCAGACACCTCAACGAGTATAGGAGCACCCATGGATATTTGGAGCGACCTAGCCCCTACTATCCGAGCCTTCTCAAAGCGAGTGAGCTTAGGGGGGCCTATCAAAATTTTCTTCTCTGTTTTGGACGTGTTCTAATACACTCCAGCACCTGGCCCCATACCGCCCATTCCTGGGGGTCCGCCAGGGGGAGTTGGCGGAGTTTTCATCTTGCCAGCGGCAATTACATCGTCAATTTTGAGTATCATTGACGCTGCCTCCGTTGCCGACTTGATTATCTGTTTCTTAACAGCCAACGGTTCGAAGACTCCTGCTTGGGTCATGTCTTGAACCTTTCCGGAGTGAACTTCTATTCCAGTCCAAGTTTCACCCTTTTCATGTCTTGCCCTCAACTCTGACAGTACGTCGATTGGATCTAAACCAGCGTTTTCAGTTAGTGTTAATGGAACTGTCTCGAGTGCTTCTGCAAAGCATTCGACTGCAAGTTGTTCTCTTCCCGGAAGCGTTCCCGCATATTTCTTGAGTCCACGTGAAACTTCAAGCTCCGGTGCTCCGCCTCCAGCCACAACTTTTGGTTCTTCAACTATGTCTCGGACTACGCACAAGGCGTCATGCAGTGAACGTTCGGCTTCGTCCACTATGCGTTCTGTTCCGCCCCTTATCAGGATTGTAACTGCACGGGGGTTCTTGCATCCTTCTACAAAGGTCATTTTGTCGTCGCCTATTTTGCGTTCTTCGACGAGGCTTGCGTAGCCCATGTCTGTTGGGTTTATGTCGTCCAAGTTTGTTATTATTTTTCCGCCAGTGGCTTTTGAAAGCTTCTCCATGTCGGATTTTTTAATTCTACGCACTACAAGTATTCCCTTTCTACTCAAGAAGTGTTGAACCATGTCGTCTATGCCTTTCTGGCACAAGACAACTTTTGCACCTGTCGTGGTTATCTTGTCAACCATTTCCCGCAGCATTGTTTCTTCTTGTTTTAGGAACGCATCCATTTGTTCTGGACTTTCAATGTTGATTTTTGCGTCAAATTCTGTCTTCTCGATTTCAAGCGCGCTGTCCAGCAAAGCTATTTTTGAGTTTTCTACGCGTTTAGGCATTCCTGAGTGTACGACTTCTTTGTCTAAAACTATGCCGTTGATCAGTTTTGTTTCTCTTACTGATTTTCCTGGTTTCTTTTCAACTTTGATGTCATCTACGTCTGCCTTGTACTCAGCAGCTTCCTTTTCAGCAACTTGAAGAATTGCTTTAACAGCTAAATCAGCCAAGTATCCTCTATGTTCAGCTACCAGCTTGCTTGCCATCGATGTCATTGCCGCTTTTTTCAGGTAGCCTTGTAAGCTCAAATCCGCGGATATTGCTATTTTCTCCAAGATTTTCAGTGCTCTTTCAGAAGCTTTTTTATATCCATCGATTATTATAGTTGGATGAACATTTTTATTGATTAATTCTTCAGCCTTGTTTAACAATGCTCCAGATATTATGACGGCTGTTGTTGTTCCATCGCCCACTTCGTTGTCTTGTGTTTTTGCAACTTCAACCATCATTTTGGCTGCTGGATGCTGAATATCCATTTCATCCAAAATCGTGCGTCCATCGCTTGTTATTGTTACGTCGCCGAAGCTGTCAACAAGCATTTTGTCCATGCCTTTTGGACCTAAAGCGCTTTTTACGGTTTCAGCTACGATTTGTGCAGCCATTATGTTTGAGTGTTGAGCTTCCTTTCCTCTAGAGCGGCTTGAACCTTCTCTTAAGATTAAAACTGGAACGCCTCCAGCTTGTGTTGACAAACTTAACAAACCTCCTTTAATGCGTCAACAAGAAAAACAGCATTACAATATAAGTTTTTCTAAAAAGAAAAGCTGAAACTCAGATTTCCGAACGTAAGCTTTTAGGAACCACCATTAACTTGGTTTAAGCATAGTTTTCAAGCCCGTCCCTGTTAAGATTATCACAGTCTTATCACATTTTGATGATTCTTTGCTTTTGAGTTGTTTATTGTAAGCTGCGTAGGCAACGGCTGAGCTTGGCTCAACAAAGAAGCCCTTTCTGGCTAGCTCCGTGAATGCGTTGAATATTTTGTCTTCTTCAACTATAACAGCGTCGCCATTTGCTTCCCTCAGGCGTTTAACCATAAGATTGAGCAAAGGAGGATTTGCACTCACTAAAGCGTCAGCAATAGAAGTTAATTTTTCGGGCGGAGTGTAACTTAAGTTTCTGAAGAGATGGTAAAGTGGTGAAACTTGTGTTGTTTGACAAGCCACTATTTTCGGCATAGCTTCTATGATGTTGGACTCAACTAAATGCTCAAAACCGCTTATCACGCCTAAAAAGAGAGTCCCAGCTGAAACTGGCAAGTAAATGCGCTCTGGAACGTGCCAACCAAGCTGCTCAACTATTTCATACGCAAGGCTTCTTATGCCTTCTCTAAACAAAGGATGAAGTATGTGTCCAACATAGAATTTTCCTCTTTCAGGTTTTTGCGCTTCTTCTGCAACTCTGCTTCGACCGCCTGAAACCTTGACAACTTCTGCACCATAAAATTCGATTTGATTCAACTTTGGTCCAGAAACATCTTTTGGAACGTAAACCTTCGCCTTTAACCCTGCACGAGCAGCATAAGCAGCTATGGAAGCCCCTGCGTTGCCTGAAGAATCTTCTGAAATGTAACCACCAACTTTTTTCACCAACTTATGCAGAGTGGAGATCAACACCGTAGAGCCTCTGTCCTTGAAGGAGCCTGTTGGATTTAAGTGATCCAGCTTAAAGTATAACCTATCTGAAAACTTGACTAAGGGTGTCCAACCCTCACCTAAAGTTATGATTTCAGTTTCTTTTACGTATGGGAAGAATCTTGCATACCGCCAAACAGTATGATCTCTCTCTTGAATTTCCTCAGCTTCAAAATCAATGTAAAGTTGAACATCCAGCGGTTGACCACAAGAAGGACATTTGAAATCAAGCAAGCTAGGAGAAGATCGACGGCATACTGAACATTTAATTTCATAGTTCATGAAGACACCGATAATAGTTTTAGATTCTAGGAAGGAACGTTCCAACCTTCTTGTATTAATCGACATGTTTTAAAGTTGCCGAAGCCTTGCCATGATCAGATACAGACTTAACCTCGAAAAAATTTATTAAATTGTTGAACAAACGATTAGAGTCCTCATCGAGGAGACTTTGAAATGGTTAGAATCTTGGTTTGTGTAAAACAAGCCATTGACGTCTCTCAGCTGAAGGTTGACTCAGCTACGAGACGTTTAATCCTTGCAGATGCTGCTAAAAAGATAAGTGACTTCGACAAGAACGCCGTGGAAGAAGCTGTACGTATAATAGAGAAGCTCGGAGGCGAAGTGTTCACAGTAACTGTTTGTCCAGACGACGCCAAAACAACGTTAAGAGAAGCCCTGGCAATGGGCGCTGACAAGGCTTACATAATAAGCGACCCGATCTTTGAAAACTCTGACACATTGGCAACCTCTTACATTCTAGCTGAAGCAGTCAAAAAGATAGGCACCTTCGACATCATCTTCTGCGGCGAAGCCTCAATTGACAGCTTCTCAGCCCAGATTGGACCTCGCTTAGCCGAGCGACTAGATATTCCAGTGATAACTTATGCGAGAAAAGTTAGCCTTGAAGGAGACACCGTTACCATTGAGCGGAGTTTAGAAGACTGCTCTGAGACTGCGAAGGCAAAAATGCCACTTTTGATAGCTGTGACAAACGAAATCAACGAACCTCGTACTCCCTCTTACATGGCAATCATGAACGCATTCAAAAAAGAAGTTGTGATATGGAAAGCTACGGATCTTAACATTACAAGCGAAAAAGTGGGTGAAACCGGCTCAGCCGTTCAAGTGCTAGATGTTCTTGCCCCCAAGGTGGAACGTCAGAAAATCGTCATAAAGGGAGAAACTGCCACGGAGATTGCAGAGAAGTTGGCGAAAGCACTGATTCAAGAAGGCGTTATAACGAGGTGAAAACGGATGAGCGGACATTCTGAAGTTTGGGCGTACTCAGAACATAAGGACCTCATGTTTGAACTAGTCGGGAAGGGAAGAGAATTAGCCAGCAAACTGGAGACGAATCTAACAGCGATTATGTTGGGACACAATGTTAAAGACCACGCGAAAGAGCTAGTCGGTTATGGCGCTCACAAAGTCATCGTAGTAGACGACCCACAACTAAACGAATTCCACATTGAAACCTATCTAAATGCTTTAACCCAACTAAGTAAACAGCACCAGCCTGAACTGTTTCTGATTGGTTCTACAAGAAGAGGGAAGGAACTTGCCGCCCGCCTTGCCGCTCGGCTTGGTGCTGGATGTGTTGCGGATTGCTTGGAGTTGGAGGTTGATGAACAAGGCAAACTTCTCGCCAGGCGAATAGTCTACGGCGGAAACGCCATAGTAACCCAAGTTTTCCGTACCAAGCCGCAGATAGTCACTGTTCCTCGTGGAAAATTCGAGAAACCCAATTATACGGAAGAGCACAAAGGCGAAGTTGTTAACATAACTGATATACAAATTGAAACGCCAAAAACCGGAGTTGTCGAAGTTAACCCAGTTCCGATGGCAGAGACCAGAATTGAAGAAGCTGAAGTGGTTGTTGGAGGGGGAAGGGGACTCGAAAAGAAAGAAGACTCCAAGATCCTAGAGGAACTAGCTGAGACCTTGGGCGGGCAGGTCGGATACACCCGACCGTTAGCTGAGGACAGAAAGTGGTTTACGGAATGGGTGGGATTGTCAGGCCACACCATTAAGCCGAAGCTTTACATTGCATGCGGAATTTCTGGGGTGATCCAACACGTGGCTGGAATACGCGATTCCAAGACAATAGTCGCTATCAACAAAGACCCGGAAGCGCCAATATTCGAGATGGCCGATTACATCGTCATTGGTGACTTATACGAGATAGTCCCTGCTTTATCGGCGGCTCTAAAAAAATCTCTCGGTGTTGGAAAAGACTAACCCTTTTCTCGTTTTCAAAACTCTTCGCTATTAGACGAAAGCATTTCAAGTGGCTCAGTTGAATAGTTTGCCCCTTTGACTTGAGGATTGAATAAAAAGGAAAAGAGAAGTTACTTGTGGGCCATGTATTCCTTGCCTAATAACTCCCTGGCTATGACCACCCTTTGGATGTTAGTGGCGCCTTCTGCTCCGATACAGTAGGACATGACTCCTCTCCAACCCATCTCTAATGGACACTCTTTAGTGTAGCCGTAGGCTCCCATCCACAGCATCGCGTGTTCAATGGCATGTAAGGCGAAGTGGGGACATTTTAGTTTGCAGGCGGAAATGTATTGGGCCACTTCGAGGGGTGAAAAGCGTTTATGCTTGTATTTTTCATCCATCATCCACGCTGTGCGATAAACAAGTGATCTTAAGGCTTCGAGTTGTGCCCAGTCGTCCGCGAGTTCGAACTGTATGCCTTCAAATTTACCGATTGGTTGCCCGAAGGCTTTGCGTTCCTTGATGTAGTCCATACCGAGCTCTAGTGCTCTTTGAGCTGCGCCTATACAGGTCGCGCCTATCAAAAGCCGGGCGCCGTCGAAACCCTCCATGGTTACGTAGAACCCTTTGCCCTCTCCTCCTAGCATGTAGTCTTCCGGTAGTCGAACGTTTTTCATTGTAAAACCGCCTGTGGATATGCCCATTCTTCCCACGTCATCGAATCTTTTGGTGATTTCTACTCCTGGCGCATTTATAGGTATGAAGAACCCTGTCATGCCTTTATGTGCAGCTCCAGGCGGTGCTGGCGCTGTTCGGACAGTGATGAAGAAGCCTCCGTTCATTTTTGCAGCCTCTTCTGTTCCGCTGATGTACATTTTTTCGCCGTTAATTATCCATTCATTGCCTTCTTTTTTCCCTGTTGACTTGAAAGCAGCGACATCAGAGCCTCCGCTGGGTTCGGTTGTGGCTATGCCTACGAAGCCTTCGCCTCTCATGGCCTTGTTTACATATTCTTTTCTAACTCGTTCAGAGCAGTATCGGTCGACAGCAAAGCCCCATGACGATTGTACTAGGAAGAAGACTGGTATGGCTATGCTTATGTCGTGATAGCCCAGCTCTTCGGCGGCTATGCAGGCGGTGACCCAGTCAGCACCTGTTCCCCCATGCTCTTGAGGCGCCGTCATGATGTGTAAACCGAGGTTTGCCATCTCCTTGACTATTCCAGGCGGCATCAATCCCTTGGTGTCCATTTCTCTAACTTTTTCAAGGGTCAGGTTTTTCTGGCACCATTCATGCAAAATCTTTCGAAACATCTCTTGTTGTTCAGTGAAGCTAAATTCTACCATTCTGTTTCACCTTTAGAGAACAAAGTTCTCATAGAGATTAAGTATATAAGGTTTATCGGAACGAAATGCCGTTAACTCTGTGGAGAATTCGCGGTTCGTATTAAACCCGCTTTTTGGAGAAGCTCGTCTATGGGGCTTCGGTTCAAGTTCAGTCCAAGCCTCTCGCTTGAAATATTCATTGCCAAGCCAAGCAGCTGCGTATAATAAAGTACGGGCAAATTGAGTTTCACGCCCGTTGTGGCAGCCGCACTTTTTTGGCGCATGTCAAACATCATCTGACACGACGGACAAGACACCACTAGCGCATCAACCCCCCAGTCCTGAACAGCCTTCAACTTCAACCCAGTAAACGAGAACGCCGCATTTGGATGAGAAAGCAAAAGCATATACCCGCAGCAATCCAACTTCTCTGGATACTGAATGCTTTCTGCTCCTAACCACTCAACTAGCCCATCCATTTTCCTAGGATTCTCTGAGTCGTCAACTGGTTGAAGTGTGCTAGGTCTCAAAACGTGGCAGCCATAATGAACTGCAAGTTTTAAACCGTCCAAGGAATGCTTAACCACTTCTCTGATTTTCTCCTCTCCAACAAGGTCGTGGAGCAAATTGATGGTGTGCCAAATCTTGATGGTGCCTTCATACCGAAGGTTTTCTTCTTTTAGCGCGTTATTGATCCTTTCTTTTAGTTTGTTGTCTTGGCTGATGAAGTATTTGGCTTCAGAGAACGATAAGTAACAGCCGTTGCATGGAAGAAACAAGTTGTCTAGGCCGGTCTTTTCAGCTATAGCTAGATTTCTTGCCGCCAGATATAGTGATGCAAACATGTTAACGCTTTGGATTGGCGTTCCACAGCACGAGACATTGCTCAGCTCCACAAGCTCTAAGTCAAGCTGGGGCACAACTGCTCTAACTGACATCTCATAGCCATACTGAATTGTTGGAATGACACAACCCCAATAAACTGCAACTTTCAACTTCCACTACTCCTGGGAAAGCTCTAACACCTTGAAAAAAGCGGCCTTAAACTTATCATCAGGCTCACGAAACCTTGGCAAACCCAGTTTCTCTCTGTTCACCTTTTCCAATTTGCGCGTCACGGTGTCTTGCGGTTTTTGAATAAACCCTGCTTCAAGTATGGCGCTTAACGAACGCAGAAAACTCTCAGGAACCTTGGCTTCTTTTTCGACCGCTAGGTTTCTCAACGCAAATATGAGGTCGACTGGTGCCACGGCTTGGGGGCATCTTTCCTTACACTTTAGACAAGTCGTGCAAGCCCAGACCACGTCTGAAGCGATCAGTTCTTCAATAAAGCCGAGCCCGGCCAAACATACGATTTCATGAGGTTTCAGTTCCAGCATTTTCATGGATGGACAGCCGCTTGTACATCTAATACAATGAAAGCAATTGTAGGGCTTCTGCTCGCCAATCTTACGTAAGATTTTGAGGCGGAGAGCCGGATCAGGCTTTTTTGTGTTTGTTAGGTCTATGATGGACATGGAATAGGGAATAG
>Ga0209636_10001078_pt1 | contig 27356 bp, 25 predicted proteins | sample DeeMarSWOR152_54_FD_187464 | JGI IMG/M metagenome (GOLD analysis project Ga0209636, IMG submission 187464) | Marine sediment microbial communities from White Oak River estuary, North Carolina - WOR-1-52-54 (SPAdes) (version 2) | ecosystem: Environmental > Aquatic > Marine > Intertidal zone >...
TGTACAGGAAATACAGGGAAATCCTCCACGGGTACAACTCCCAGTGCGCCCTAACCATAGCCTTTCATTGCAGTCTGATTCACATTGTGTTGCTTTACACCCCAAATTTTCAAAAAGGCATCCCTGCTGACCATATTCTTCCGCAGACGCTTTAAATTCATAGTATTCATTCCTGGGACAAGCATGATGAGCTAACTTGGTATAAAATAAGTCAGGACGTTGATATTTATCCAGATTGTCTAAGGTAAATTTGCCCATAATAATAAAAGATAGGGTTCCTATGATCCAGTCTGGATGCGCAGGACAGCCCGCGATATTTATTACAGGAAAGCCTGAAGATGAGCGATAGTCCGAACCCAGTATCCCACCATGTTTTTTCCGAAGATATTGAAGACCCATCCAATTGATATTCTGAGAACCCGTTGCCATGATACCGCCAAAAGAGGCACAGGTTCCAACTGCTATCGTGAAAGAAGCCCTCTTTGCAAGCTCAACAATCCAGTATTTCATTGGATGTCCACAAAAGGTAACATAATTAGTTTTACCATCGTCTTCGTCGCAGATTGCGCCTTCCACCATCAAAAAATCCAGTTCCTCTCCATCTCGAATGAACTTATTGAGTATATCATGTACATATTTATCAGATTCAATACTCAAAGAAGGAAACCAGATTACTTTTATATTGAGCATTTTTAGGGCAGTGTAAAGGTCTGGCTGGTCAAGATTCATTAAGGATATACTATCCCCACCGCAACATCCACTTTTTAACCAGAGTAAAGAATACATAATATTCTATCCCTCCTCAAAAAGTGTTTCATTTTTTATTATTGCTCACATGTTTATCTTTCTAATCCAAGTAAATAAAAAATCTTATTTGTAATAATAGTTACAAACATGTCTTAAATATTTATTTTTATAATATATCATAATAAATTTATATTGTCAAGCATTGTTTGATAATATCCATAATATAAAAAACTTAGATTAGACTGCATTATTCAAACAACTCATAAATTATGTGCAGAAATAGAAAGAGCCCTCAGAAGAGGATGCTTCTGAAGGCTCTATATTGATTTCACTACTTGAAATCATGAGAGAACTTCTGATAGAATTTCATCAATTATTTCCTCATTTTGTTCCATAGAGAAACAGAATCTTTCATTCCCATATCCGCATTTATTTGTTTGTATTCCAATTACTCCTACTTCAGTTTCCATACCTACAGCATTTATCCAATTCACAATCTCTGGATAACCAATTTGGTTAATTCTAAAATCCTGCTTAGACTTATGTTCAATTGAAACATGTTGCTCATTTGTAAATGAATTATAAGAGAATTTCTTGACTTTCCCAGGGGTAGAGACCATTTCTATCCCATTGATTATAATAATTTTATCATTTCTCTCTATGTACGGCAAAATCTCTTTCCCTAAGAGTTCTCTACTGCCCATGTCCAAATTAACGGGCAGGTTCATTTTCTTCAACCTATCCACGAGGTTTTGACCAATACAATTATCTTTATTGAATACATTTCCTATTCCTATTATGGCTATATGTTTACCAGAACGATTGACTACCCCTATACTTTTGATAACCCTTGATAAACCAAACTTGTGTGGTTTCTCAACTATCCGCTTAGTCAATTCTGTTTTCACAAAGGCATTCCTGACAGCCAACTCAATCTCAGTTTCGTCCAGAGGTTTCAAGGCATGGAAAAATATATTATGTTCTCGCACTTTTACAGTTAATTCAAGGGAATAATCCTCAGTTAACACAATAATTGGAAGGTTTTTATCGACATCCCTAATATACTTAGCGGCTGTATAGACTGGTGTTCCGTGTACATTCTTTCCCAGAATCGCCACATCATAACGCCTATTTTTAACCCCTTCTGCGAGGTCTTGTAGATTTGCCGTATGGTAAATATAGTAGATATCTTCCTGGAAATATTTAATTAGTGATTCACGGGCTATTTTATCATCATCGGCAATCAATATCTTCCGTAATTTCAATCCTTCGATATCTCCGATGAATCTGGAAGGTGCCACTCTGATAAGCCAGCCGGAGTGAAATGGATCCTCATTTACTACATTTGTCCTTCTTACAGTAAGAGAATTTAATTCGATTACTTTTCCGGAAACCGGAGAACAAACCTCCTCCATCTGGATAGAAGATGATTCATTACTCGTATAAAATATCCTAAAACTGGGAGTATCGGTGTCTATTTGCTCGCCTATCTGCGGAAAATCAATAAATTTTACTTTACCCTTTAATTTAAAAAACAGGTCATTTAGTATAATTCGAGCAGTTCCATCCTTACCGATGCGCGCTCCCATCCATTCGGAGAAATATGCAGGTTTAAAAGGAACTGGATTCCACACACTATATTCAAGTTTTCTAATATCTTCATCAAGTTCATCTTTCTTAATAAATGCCTGCACAATATCACCTTCTCCAGCAATTACTGCTCTCTTTTTCAACGCTTCCTTCAGGGAAAGAGAAAGTTCATCTGGGGTAAAGGGTTTGGCAATATAATCAGAAGCCCCTAACTTCATCGCCTCAATAGCACTTTGCAATGAAGAATACCCCGTTATTATAATTACCGAGGCATGAGGCATCTTTTCCTTAATCACTTTTAAAATTTCCATACCATTAATATCAGGGATTTTCAAATCCAGAACAACAGCATCATATCTTCTTTCATTTATTAAATTAAGGCACTCCTCTCCACTTAATACCGTTGTTACCGAAAATCCCTCTTCCTCTAAAATATCCTCACAGCTCTGGCAGACAATTTTTTCATCATCTACCACCAGTACCTTATCTTTTAATGTACTCATCTTAATTACCTCCTTATTTTTTCATCTGAACATTTAATAAACAAATAGCATGCCACATATAACTTTTTATGGATGAGTATTAAATAAAAACTGATAATATATTGGTATTTTTAAACTTACAAAATTTCAATAACTCCTTCAAAGTATCATTTTATTTTTTCCTATACCTATACTGTTATATTTTTCACTACACTTTTATTAATCATATAATCTATTAAAAGGTTTAATGTAATGCTTGTCTTTCATTAAATTTCTTATTTCTTTAATATACAATATATTATACAAAAAATTTCCCAAAATTTATTTAGGTACAGAAAACTTTAATATGTATATATTTTTTATACATTGTAAAAAATAATAATTTTTTATTTTAAAGTACCCTTTTTGTGATGTTTTAAATTTTCTGTAAGAATAAATGAAGTTACTCTAAAAAGGAATAAAGGCTTTTTCTAATGCTTCATATTGTATATTATTCTATATGTAAAGATAAGTTCAAATCAATTGTAAATAAAGATTTAGGGGCAACTGTCTGGTCGCCCCTACATTAAAAACAACCCACAAAATAGCTTGATATGCGTTAATTATTTTCGAAATGGTTGTTTTCTAAAAGTCAAGATGATTTTATGATTGCTCCGATTATTCAGGTTCTTAAAGTTCTATTGAATGTTATTTAATACAATGTCAAATATAGTACCTTTCCCCACCTTACTAAACACCTTGATTTCACCATTATGCTGTTTCACAATCTGCTTAACTATTGACATCCCAAGTCCTGTTCCTCGCTTATCTATATCTCTTGCTTCTTTGGTTCTGAAGAAATCTTCAAATATCCTTGGCACATCTTCTTCAGAAATCCCTATACCGGAATCGGATACAACAACTCTTACACCGCTGTTTTTATTTTCAGTCTTGATTTCAATAGTTCCTCCTTCTGGAGTATATTTAACAGCATTACTTACAAGATTTATCAGAAGAATTTCAATATTTTCTCTATCACCAATTATGGGTTGGAGAGAAGATTGGATATTATACTGGATTGAGATTTTTTTATCTTCTGCCTGTGATGAAAAAAGGCTGACAGTCTTTGTGATAATCTCTTTTATTACAAGTGATTGTGCAAAACGAGTACTCTTACCCGCTTTTAAAAAAGATAAACTTAAAAGGTCATTTATCATAAAAAGAAGAACGTCTGCCCTATCTTCTGCACGCTGTAATAAGTTTTTATATTTTTCTGATTCAATGGGAACATATCCTGAAGTTAGAACTTTCAGACAATTCTTTATTGCCGCAAGGGGAGACCTCAATTCATGTGTTGCTTTCACAACATATTCTGATTTCAGTCTATCAGCCTCTCTGAGTTTCTCGTTTACATTTCTCAATTCCTTTGCTCTCGTTTCAAGCGAATCCTTCAACATCATCAATTCGCCTTCTCTCTCCCTAAGCTTTTTAACTATTGATGTCCCCATAAATACCGAAAGATAGAGCGTTGTGGTAAAAACAAAAAATATTCCCAGGTAATAGATATTTTTCTCGAAGATATTTTCTGGAATGAATCTCATGATATAATTTTCGGCTATGATATTATTGTACTCTAATATCATAATTACACTCATAAGAAATGTAGCAAATGACGCTTGAATATAAGCGGAAGCACGTGAAAGAATAATGCTGGCTATTATCATGTGGAATATGAAATAGAAGATAAATGGATTACCAATACCACCAGAAAAATATACAAGAAGAGATAATGAAAATATATCAAATGAGATTTGAAAATTCACAATCCGATTCTCAAACCTTATTGATTCTTCAATCTTGCTTTCATCCTGCTCTGAAATTATATCATAATGGTAAATCCTTTTTGAAATATATCTGAAGAATGTATTGTAACAGATGAGTATTAATATAACTATATATAATGGAAGAGGCTTTGTTATAACTTCAATGACAGAACTTGTAATCCAGATTGTTACCAAAGCAAAAATAATGAATAACCATCTTAAATTTATCAGCCATTTTATTCTCTCACCTAACTCTGTTTCTACAAGGGTGAGTTTTAACATTATTCTCTTTCTTTTATCTGTTCATATTTAATAATATTTTTATCCTTTTGATATTAAATTATAGAACTCATTGTCTCAAACATTTGGTAAAAGTTCTTCAATTTTAGATAGCAACATTTCAGGTTCTACTGGTTTACAGAGGAATTCATCAGTCGGTAACCAGGTTTCATCGCCGGCGACATTTTTAAATCCCATCCCATATTTTTCATCCACCGCAGTAATCATTAATATTGGAATATTTTGGGAATCTGCATCTTTTTTAAGTCTCCTGCACATCTCAAACCCGGATATTCTATCAGGCCACATTACATCGAGTATTATCAAATCTGGCTTTCCCTCAGAAACTTTCTTGAAACCTTCTTCGGGCCCAGATGCCGAAAGTACATCATATTCTTTACTTTCAAGAACAATCTTTGTTGTCTCCACAAAATCAGGGTCATCATCAACTATAAGAATTTTTTTGTTTTTACCCATTTCTCAATCTCCTTAATATATTTATATTTAAACCCTAATTATTAGAAACATTGGTTCGCCGATAAATCAAGGCATAAAAAAATTCTAATTCTTAATGAAACTTACTCAAATATTCTTGTATATCTCTTTTTATATGTTCCGATATCGGTTGTAAAGCATCCTTGATTTCCGGAGAAAAAGAATCATCAAAAGTAATGTTATCTAAAACATTCACAGCATAGACAATGATTTTATCAGGCATTTTTAGTCCTATTTTTCTACCCAATGAAACTGCATCCCATAATGTAAAAAAATGGAGTGACTGAGGATTCTTCTTATATTCTATTTCACTTTCTTCTATCTTATATAGTTCCCCGATACCATCATTTTCAAGTTTGATCGAATCGATAACAAAAGCAAAGTCAAAGCCTTCAAGCATGTCTATATATGTCATTCCAGAGAAAAAAGTCTCCTTAATTTCAACATCAGGATGATGGAGAGTCCTTTTCAACATTCTTGAAACATATATTCCTACACCGTCATCCCGCACTATAGTATTCCCAACACCTAATACAACTGCTTTCATCCTATTATTTCTCTTATCATATTTTTATTATTATCATAGATCTTTATAATAATTGGGATTCTTCCTGAGATGCTGTGTGTAGCACATGCAAGGCATGGGTCATAGGCTCGAAAAGCCATTTCGACCATATTTAGAAGTCCATCGCTCACATCACCGTTTTTTATCAATCCCTGGGCTGCTCGTTCAACCGACATGCATATTGCAGCCGCGTTGTGCTGCGTGGCTACAATGAGATTCACATCGGTAAGAATCCCCTTCGAATCAGTTTTATAATGATGAATAAGTGTACCACGAGGTGCCTCCACCACACCAACCCCTTCAGTGGGAGTTTCTTTAGGTATATTTCTTATGTCAGAACTCACTATCTCCGAATCGTTTGCCAGTTCTTTAATACGCTCAGCCGCATATAGTGACTCGATTAGTCGCGCCCAGTGAAAGGCAAGAGTATGATGTGAAGGTTTCCCTCCGAGAACCTCATACATTTTTTCATATTCTGCCTGTGCCAGAGGCGTTGCCATTCCATCAGAAGCATTCAATCGAGCCAGTGGGGCAACCCGGAACACTCCGTTCTCATTTCCATCAACGAACCCATTCCAGCCGACCTTTTTCAGATATGGAAACTTGATGTAAGACCACTTTTCCACATGCTCAGCAACATGGTCAAGGTAATCTCGCGGTGAAAACTTAACAAATTCATTTCCGTCAGGATCAACTACACGAATATCACCATCATAAAAATTGATTTTATTGTTATTATCCACTAAACCCATATAATATGTCTTATGATAATAGACATCACCGACAATAAGATTCACATATTCTTTATTTTTCAAAACGATGTCGTTAAAGAGACTCAAGGCAAACTGAGCAAACTCGACGCAATATTCAGCAGTTTTAATTATCTTCTGTTGTTCTTCCTTGCTTACAGGTTTCGATATTCCGCCGGGAACACCAAATACCGGATGGATTGTTTTCCCTCCCAGGTCGGTCATAATATCCCGTACTTCACGCCTGAGCCTGATAACCTTTCCGCCTATCTCTGGACCAACTTTTCCAAGTACACCAAGGATGTTCCTTTCGCCTGCTGGTGCTTGTGGACCCACTACAAAGTCCGGTCCACCTAAATAGAAAAAGTGGAGAATGTGGTCTTCCAGCATAAAAAGCGAGTAATATAGTTCTCGTATCTTTTTTGCCGCAATGGGTGGTGTTACTTTGAAAAGGTCATCCAGCGTTTTTGTGGAAGCCATATGATGTGCAGTCGGGCAAACTCCGCATATCCGCGGAGTAATTCTTGGCATTTCTTCAGCAGGCCTGCCCTCGGAAAACTTTTCAAAACCCCGTAGCTCAGGAACCTGAAAAAATGCTCTGTCCACATTTCCCTCATCATTTAAAAATATTTCTATTTTGCCGTGGCCCTCAAGTCTGGTGATTGGATCGATAGAAATTCTTTTCATGCTAAGCCTCCACTTTTTTTCTTTGTAAAACAGATGACGCCGTACTAAAGCGATAAAATGTGCCAGCCGGGTCTGCAATAGCATCCACGATTTTTTTAATTTCTCCTTCGTCATTGGTATCGAGAATAGAAGCAAAAGCGGAGAGGAATTTTGAGCCCTGGTCTGCTATATTATCCAGTGGCCCAAAACATCCCCTGCAGGGCATGTTTGCATTAATACACCTTTCTCCACATCCACCTCGTGTGGCAGGTCCAAGACATATGAGACCCTCCTCCAGAAAGCACTTTTCAGGGTCGGGAGCAACCTCATATATTCGCTTGACCTCCTTGATTGCTAACTTTTCGGGTTTTGTCTCATTTCTTTTACAGGTATCGCAGAGCACCTTATCGGAAGCAAGAACCGTCCCTTTTGGCGGCAACTTCCCCTCCAGTATTGCATTAACAGCATTGACTATCAAATCCTTTGGCGGTGCACAACCGGGAAGGTAATAATCGACATTGATTATCTGGTCTAGAGAATATACCGTGTTATATGCTGCCGGTAGGGTAAGTTCTTTTCCATCCACAACTGTTTTCTCCTGCGGAAAAACCTTTTCCGGATTCACAACAGACGGTACTGTTATGTAAGATCGCTCAAAGATACTGTCTTTGGTGTTGAAATTTGCCAGTGATGGTATCCCACCCAAATGGGCGCAGGAACCGAAGGCTACAACAAGGCAAGATTTTTGCCGCAGCAGTTTGACAACGCGTTCCTGCTCTTCCAGCCGGATAGAACCGTTGATGAAACTCACTGCTATTTCTCCGTCTGCCATTGCTTCCACATCTTTATACTTAAAATCCAATGCCACTGGCCAGAACACAATATCCACTGCATCCACCACCTGGAGAATATCTTCATGGAGGTCTACCACCGCCTCCTCACAACCTCCACAACTTGCACACCAATAAAATGCAACCTTAGGTTTTGATTTAAGCCTGGATTCAGATTTAGGCATAGGTTTCTCCTTTATCTTTTATCAGTCTTACCATATAATACGAGTTGTAACATTCATAAAGAATAAAATTTAAAGTAAGAATGTATTCTCGAAAATGAGAGATAAAAATAAATTCTAAATAGCGAACAACATTCCCCTATTTTAGTAATTTTAAAGAAATATCTCTTTTCTTGTTCGATTTGGACCAATTTTTCTTATGTCGTTCACAAAGTCTTGAGTTACTTTTGCAAATTTTGGACCTTCGGATGCAGATATCCACGCCAATCTTAATCGTTCTGGCTCAAGGTTAAGTTTTTCGAATATCTTATTTATCAATGCAAAACGGCGCCGTGCATAATAATTTCCCTCTTGATAATGACAATCACCTGGATGACAGCCGGCGATAATTACACCATCGGCACCATGGAAAAATGCTTTTATAACAAATATAGGGTCAACTCTGCTTGAACACATAACCCTTGTAAATACAATATTTGGTTGATATTTCATTCGGCTTGTTCCCGCAAGATCGGCTGCCTGGTATGAACACCAGCGACAAAGAAAACCAACCATCTGTGGTTCAAATTTTTCTTCCATAATATTTCCTTTATAATTCAAGTTCCACAAATTCTTCTGTTTTAAATGTGATAAGAGGCATCTTCTCTTCCACATTTTTGCCCGGGACATATTCAAACATACCTTGGACCGACTCACCCATCATAGAGAAAATAATGGAGAGAGGTATATCAACCGGGCATATGTCGGAACACATTCCACATCCTACACATGAGGTGCTTATATGTGTTAATCGCACAATTTGATAAAGAATTGTATCTGGCGGAATTCTCATCCCATCTTTTCTTTCAAGTTCGGTTTCGAAGTTAATAGGTTTGTAATCGCTCTCGCGCGAGTCAAAGTAACATAATTTACAATAACATATAGGACAAACTGTTCGACAACCATGACATCCAATGCATTTCCCAAAAATATTTATCAACTCTTCAAGACCGAACTTTTCAACACGAATTTCATTAAAAATTTTTTCCCTCTCTGCCAATCTTTTGTTCCGGTAACTATCTATATATTCTGTCGGGATTTCCACTTCCTTCAATTCACCCTCCATTCCACTTATAAATTCTTCACCCTTTTGGGTATTTATTAGTATTTCACATTTCTTCCCATTGTATTCTTTTCCAATTAAATCAACTGTGATATCTGCGCTATAGGGTAAAAAATATTTACATCCTTTACAGGTGGGTCTAACGTCAGGGGGAACCTCCATTTTTTTAATTGACTCCCAATATTGTGGAAGCTTTTCACCCACATTCCCCTTCTCTGCTGTTTTGAGGGAATAAACTCCGCCGCAAGTGGAACTTATGAATAGAATATTTTCCAGACTTCCTTGATTCAACTTTATAAGTTCTATAAATCCTCTCAATTCACATGGTTTCACAACTGCCGCAATAGGTTCGGTCATAGGCTCTAATAAAGTAAGGCGCGTTAAAAGTTTTGCAGTATTTGAAGGCATCAAAGGATAAAGTGGTACCGTATCTTCCACCAATTCAGAGTTAGTAATAAGTGAATATGCTACATCGTCATCTCTTGATATTTTGGTCAATGTAAGGACCCCCTTAATCTTTCCACTTTCCAAAAGGAATCTAAGAAGTGCACGGACTCCTTCATCAATGCTTTTCCCAAGTTCTAAAACTTTAGCCATCTTTCATCTCCTTTTTAGTATAAGTCTCCACGTAAGGCATTTCTATATCTCTGAATTCCTCTTCTTTGTAAGTTGCAAGAGGATGTGGTTCCTCGATGTTTTCTCCTGGAACATAATGGAATAATTCCTGAGCGTTATCAGCTACTAACGCAAATACCTGCGCAATCGGTATAGAAACTGGGCATGCATCCTCGCAGGTACCACAGGAAACGCAGGAAAATACCATATGAGACATTCTGCCAAGATGAAAAAGCAGAGTATCGGGAGGGAACCTAAGCCCTCCTTTATTTTTTGCCCTCATCAAGTAATTTTCAGGATAAAGTTTCATCGCATCGGAATCAAAGTAACATTCTCGACAATAGCAAATAGGGCAGACACGCATGCAGTTGTGGCAATTTATACACTTACTAAAAGTTTCTAAAAATTTATCGGGACCCTCAATTTTGGATTTCAATCCTTTATGTTCTTGTTCTCTTTTCTTTTTTCTTTCTTCTTGGAGTTCTTTGACTTTTGTTACCCAACTTTCCATATCGTTTTCTAATGAAATGTCAAGACTTTCCAGAAGGTTCTCCCCTTTTTCGCTTCTTGGAATAAGGAAAATATTCCTATCTTCTGCTCCTAATAGTCCTATATGCAGGTCTGATGCTACCATACTGAATCTGGTGCATATCTTACAAACAGGTCTCGTGAACTCACTTCCCCACTGAACAACAGTTTCCTTGAATGCGTCTGTACCTTTTTCCGGGTCTTTAATATAATCGGAGAGCGGAAGAACTCCGGGGCAGTCAATGCTGATAAGAAAGATATTTTCCAATTCTGTCTGTTTCAATTTATATAACTCAATACCCGCTCTTATCTCGCATGGACGCATAACTATAGCAACTTTTTGTTTAAATTTTCCCTGTTTGGTCAGGCTGTACAATGCTTTTGCACCCTGAACAGGCATAACTGGCGGAAGAGCAGAAGCTCGGTCGAGGAGTGATGGATTTTTAAGCAATACATAAGCAAACGAATCTTCTGACGGAACTTTTAATGGAATAAGGATAGCGTCAAAACAGGTTCTATCTAATCCTTTTTTTAAAAACTCCAGAATTACTTCTTCTCTATTATTATCCACTAATATTTTTGCACCTTTCATAAGTCATTCCTTGCTTTAAGAGGATTTGGTCCCAAATTTTTTATGTAGTCACTAAACTCAGAAGCCGTATCAACATATCTTTTTCCTTCACCGTGAGCCACGTACCGAAACCATATTCTCTCTGTACCCAATCCCAGAGTATCAAGTATAGATTTCGTAAGAGCTATCTTTCGTCTTGCCAGAAAATTGCCATCATTATAATGACAATCACCGGGATGACACCCACTTATCACAACGCCATCAGCACCTTCCATTAATGCTCGTAAAATATGCACTGTGGATAGTGAGCCGGTACAATTCACCCTGAAGGGTCTTACATTTTCAGGATAATACAGGTGGTGGGCAGAGGCAGTTTCAGCGCCGCCAGTTCCACACCAACTGCACATAAAATAGATGATTTTTGGTTCAAATCCGTTTTCCAATGTTCCTCCTTTTAAGCTAATAAAGCATCCAAAGCCATGATTACTTGTTCACCCTTAAAATCACGAAGAGAGGATGCATTGTTGGGACAAACAGCCACACAGGAACCGCAAGAATCACATAGAAATGGGTGAACAACCGCAATCTTTTTTATTTCATCGATATGTCTGGCAGAGTAAGAACATGCATCCACACAAATTCCACACCCCACACACAGCGATTCGCTCACCTCTGCTACATACATCGAATTTGGAGCAGAGATATATTTCTTTCCAAGAAGAACCAATGCCCTGCCAACACTATCCTTTGCATTAAGCAAAGTTTCATCGAACGACATTGGCGAATGGGCAAGCCCCACAGGGAAGATACCATTACTAGCCAATTCAAATGGCTTGAAAAGTTTTTTAATTGCCTCTTCATATGGATACATACTCGCATCACTCTCAAAAAATCCTTCATAGTCAAGAGAATACCCTAAAAGAGAAGAAAGATTCTGGTTATTCTCCTCATCAGGTATGATACCAGTGCTCAGCACAACAAGGTCAGCTTTCTCGCTTTTCCCATTGGCAAGAATCACTTCAAGTGACTCTTTATTCTTTCTAACCTCGGGATAATGTTCTTTCTCAAATCGGATAAATTCCACCCCTGCTTCAATTGCCTTCTGGTAATAGTCTTCCTTTCCATAGTGAGTCATCTCTCGGTAAAGAATGGTCACTGCTGAACCTTTTTCTCGGAGAGAGATGGCGCTTTTTAAAGCCCGATTGCAGCAAACACGTGAACAATAATTGTGTGATTCGTTCATTGTTCCCACACATTGTATCATAAAAACTCGTTCTGGTGTTTTTCCTGTATCTATCATTTCAAGCAGTTGGGCCTGAGTTATAACCCTTTTGTCTTCACCAAAAAGAAATCCGTCTGGTTTATATTCCTTCGCACCAGTTGCAAGAAAAATAACTCCAGCATCTACCTTTATATCCTCACCCTTAATATGAACTATCGTATGAAAATTGCCAGCATATCCATTTACACCCTTAAGTTCTGCTCCTTTATATACAGTAATATTAGAAGAATTTTCTACTTTTGAGACCAGGCTTTTTACGAAATCTCTCTGGCCCCTTTCGAGATATTCGATTCCTCCACCAAGATTTTCACCACGTTCGACTATCGTCACAGGAAATCCACAGCGGGCAATATCCAATGCACAGGTGAGACCTGAAAGCCCACCACCAACAACAAGGGCGCTTGGAGTAAAGGCATCAGCAAGAACAGGGGCTTGAACTCCTCTCCGTACCCTTTGAACCGCTGACCATATAAGGGAAAAAGCCTTTTTGAGCATTTTATCTTTATCCTTATGAACATAGATTACATCCTCACGCAGCCTGACATACTCGGAAAGCAATGGATTAAGCCCCGCCATCATTACCGTCTTTCGGTACTTTAGTAATTTCTGTAGTGGAGTACACACCGCAAGGACAACTCGGTTAACACCAGATTTTTTGATTTTTTCTGCAGTTTCTTTAATAGTTGGTGGTGTACAGCATCCCTTAATAATCTCCACGTGAAAGACACCTTGAAGATGTTCTACCTCTTCCTTGAGAGCATTTAAATCCATTACTTCATTGAAACTACCAAAACATGAACATATAAATACACCTATTCGTCTGTGTTCACCGCTAACGCTTCGTAAAGAGGGAGGAGAAGCGGGTTTAAAGTTCGGTTCACCAAGGTATTGTAGTGCTTCGGTCAATGTTGCACACCCATCCCATATAGTTTCTGGATTACCTTTAGGACCTGAAAATTCTCCAACTGAAAAAATCCCCTCTACATCTGTCTCAACAGGTGAAAAAGCTCGTATGTTACAAAATCCTTGTTTATCTGCTTTCACTCCGCATATCTTTGAAAGAGTTTTCATAAGTTTGGGAGGCTGCTGACCGGTCACAAGGATAGCGCACTCCACCGGTTGTTCATATCCTTTATTATCTTTCTTATAGTGAATAGTTACCATCTCTCCATTCTCAGGTGTAATTTTTAATGAATCAACCCTTTCAACCTTAACACCGGCATCCAGCGCCTTTTGATACCACTTATAATGACCTTTCCCAAAACCTCGATAATCACGGAGGTAAATTGTAACCTCTGCCTCCGGTATGACCTCCTTTATTCTGACAGACCGATATACAGAACTCACTGATAGATTGTAATTTTCATATTCAACACCCGGCCGATTAAAATGTGGGGTAATGATGATACCGAATTTCTTGGGAATTTTCCCTGATGGCAGTCGTACTGAATCCCTGACAAAATTGGTAAGAAGTGACCTTTTTGCAACTCCAGCATTCGTTATTACTGATGGAGATTTCCCTAACGAGAAATTTTCAAGATTCTCCTCCGACGTTACGTCAAATTCAGGAGCAAGGATAATTGCTCCGACATCCACTTCATGTATTTCATCATGCTTTTCTATCTTTAATGCATCGGTAGGGCATACCTCTTCACACTTCCCACATTTAGTACAATGTTCAAAGTCAATTAAATATATGTTTTCCCAGGCTACTTCGGGATGGACCCATATCGCCTTTCGGTCTCCAACCTCAACCGGACAAACCTCAATACACTTATCGCATTCAATACACGCAAAATTATCCACAATCTGGTCCCTTTTTTTGTACTTCACCTTAAAATTACCTGCCTTTCCTGATACCTCAAGTATTTCTGCATTATAAACATCTTGTAGACATCCCATCGCTTTAAATAAACGCTGTGGCATGTGACCACAAATCCAGCAGAAATCGAGTGGATATTGAGACAATACCTGATTTTTCATCTCATCCACATAAGAACCACGGTTTAAATAAATAACCTTATATCCCTTCTTGCAGAATGCAAAGGCAGCCCGATACCCACCCATGTTTGTTCCATATATCAGCACTGTACTTTGATTGACCATTAAATATACCTCTTATTTTGGAGAGTAAGAAAAAAGCTGGATTGTAAGTGGAAAGAAATATTTTAAAGAGGATAAATTTAAAATATGCAATCCAATTTATCAACATACACTTACAATCTAATACCACGTGCCTGAAAACTATATCAAATGCATCCCTATATAACTCACACACCAATAAAATGCAACCTTAGGTTTATATATAGGTTTCTTTTACCTTTTGCCAGTTTAGAGGCCCAAGTTTTTTAATCTGTGCCGTAGCTTCCTTGACCACCTCGGTAAAACGTTCACCTTCTGAAGCGGATACCCAATCCAAGCGAATCCTCTCTTTTTCTATTCCGAATTGTTCTAACATTTTCACCAGAAGTGTATATCGACGTAAAGCCTTATAATTACCCTCCTGGTAATGACAGTCACCGGGATGACATCCAAATATAATAACACCGTCAGCCCCACGTGAAAATGCATCGATAACAAAACTCGAATCTACTCTCCCCGAGCACATAACACGTATCGGAATTAGATTCGGGGGATACTCTATTCTACTGGTGCCTGCAAGGTCTGCTCCTTGATAGGTACACCACCGACAGAGGAAACCAACAAGTTTTGGTTCAAATCCGCTATCTTGCATATGATTTCTCCTTCTTGCTAAATGAGTGCTCCTTCAACCTCGGCTAATAACTGTGCATCGGTGAATCCATTTTGAGTTGAAGCACCGCTCGGACAGGCAGCTACACATGCCCCACAGCCCTTGCACAGCGTTTCTTCAATTTTACTAACTTTCTTTTCATCATCAAAAAATATCGCATCATAAGCACAGACGCCGATACATATTCTACAGCCAACACATTTTTCTTCATCTATAACTGAGTTAATCGGTTCGAGGTAAACAGCATCCCCCAATGATAACACTGCACCTGCAGCGCCCGCTCCCTGGGCAACAGTGTCCGGAATGTCCTTGGGACTCTGGCATGTCCCGGCAAGGAAAATACCATCCGATGAGGTGGACAGCGGAGCCAACTTGGGATGCAGTTCTTTTAAAAATCCATCCTCACTGAGAGTTACTCCAAATAATTTCCCCACTTCACTCACATCCTCTCTGGGAACCACTGCCGGACAGAGAATAACCATATCGACCGGAATTCGCCGAATAAAACCCGCCAGTGTGTCCTCACATCTCACAACCAATTTCCCTTCTTCCTCAGGAACCATTGCCGCATTCGATACCTCCGCTGCTTTCCCTCTAATAAAGTTGACCCTCTCTTCAAGCATCCTGTTATAAAATTCTTCATACCCTTTTCCAAAAGAACGGATGTCAATATAAAACTCAAAAACATCTGCATCTGTTTTCTCTTTCACCAGATGCGCAAACTTCATTGCATACATACAGCATATACGTGAACAGTAGCGTTTATAATTTTTATCCCGACTACCAACGCAGTGAATAATCGCAAGCGATTGGGGAGACTCTCCATTTTTCAGAAGAATTTTCCCTCCCGTGGGCCCCCCGGCATTGCAGAGATGTTCAAATTCTAAAGCAGACAGAACATTATCAAATCTTCCATATCCGTAATTCTGCATATCGCTGACATCAAGCAGTTCATAACCAGTCGCAATAATAGCCGTTCCGATGTCAACCTCAATAAATTCATCCTTCATTTCATGGTTAATGGCTTGCGGTTCACATACCTTTTCACAGAGTTTACACCCATCAGTCTTGAAATTTATGCAGGCTTCAGCATCAATAAAAGGAACATTCGGTATAGACTGCATAAATGGAACTCGCACTGCGGTCGAAGGTCCCAGCGGAAGTTCCGTATGGACTATCTTCGCTCCTGTGAGTTCCTCAAGGCTAATCGAACCCGTCGGGCAAAAATAGGCACACGCACCGCAACTGATGCAGAACTCCGATGACTCACCATAGGGGGTGGATACACACCTATCAGCACCCCTATTAACAAAGGATATTGCATGCGCACCAACAACATCTTCACACACCCGTACGCAGAGTCCGCAGAGAATACATTTTTCAGTCTCATCTGTAACAGGAAAGCGCGATTTTGTGATGCCCATCTCAAATGCCATCTCTTTCAGTACCTCTGCTCCAGGAGCCTGCGCCATCAGAAGTTCTAAATTCATTCTTCTAGCCCTGATTGCGTTCTCAGAACTAGTCTCGATCACCATCCCCTCAGTTATTGCTGTATTACAGGCTGTTCGCAGGTCCTTCTTACCTCTTTCCTCAACCTCTACCATGCAGATTCTGCATGCCGAATACGGCTCCAGTAAAGGATGGTAACACAATGTTGGAATAGTTATACCACGCTCAGTGGCAGCTTCGAGAATAGTTGTGCCCTCTTCCACTTCAATGCTCTGTTTATCAAGAATTGCCTTGACCATAACATCTCCTTTTATTGAATGTATATTGCCTTAAATCGACACACCTCATAACAAACACCACACTTAATACATTTATCTTGTTCAATCCGGTGAGGCTTGTTCTTCTCTCCTGCAATAGCCCCTTCCGGACATTCTCTCATACATACCCCACATCCATGACCTTTTGTTACACATATTTCCGGGTCGATTGTATAGACATTCAACTTTCTGCATACATGAGCCGGACACTTCTTTTCCCTGATATGGGTTTCATATTCGTCCCGAAAATATCGAAGGGTCGTGAGTACAGGATTAGGAGCAGTTTTTCCCAGTCCACAAAGCGCAGATTTTTTCACCTCATTTGCCAATTCTTCAAGCAGTTGTAAATCCTCTTCTGTTCCCTCTCCTTGTGTGATTTTTGTGAGAATTTCAAGCATTCGCTTGGTCCCTTCCCGACATGGAGTACACTTCCCACAGGATTCATCCTGGGTAAAAGTAAGAAAATAACGGGCAACGTCCACCATACAGGTCTCTTCATCCATGACCACCATACCGCCGGATCCCATCATAGAACCAGCGTCGGTAAGACTCTCATAATCAACTGGGAGGTCCAATAACGCCTTGGGTATACACCCGCCGGAAGGACCCCCCGTCTGGACAGCCTTGAACTCCTTGCCATCGGGAATACCCCCGCCAATCTTATATACAATATCCCTCATGGTGATACCCATCGGAACTTCCACAAGCCCAGTGTTATTAATCTTTCCCACTAATGAGAAAACCTTTGTGCCCTTACTTGTCTCCGTACCAATCTCTGAAAACCATTTGCTCCCACGACTGATAATGATGGGAACGTTAGCCCATGTTTCCACATTATTGATATTTGTTGGCTTTCCCCATAATCCCTTCTCAACCGGATACGGAGGTCGTGGACGTGGTTCTCCAAATCGTCCTTCTAATGCAGCCAATAAAGCCGTTTCTTCTCCACAGACAAACGCTCCGGCACCACGATGAACATCTACATCAAAATTGAACCCCGTATCAAGTATATTCTCCCCCAGCAAACCATATTCACAAGCCTGCTTGATAGCCTTGTTGAGCCTCTCAAGAGCAAGGGGATACTCATGCCGAATATAGATAAATCCCTTGGTGGCTCCAATGGCTCTTGCTCCGATAGCCATTCCCTCTAAGACCGAATGGGGATCGGACTCAATGATACTCCTGTCCATAAAGGCACCTGGATCTCCCTCATCGGCATTACAAACTATATATTTTTCTACTTCGCCATTTTCCGACGCTCTGGTCAACTCCCATTTAAGACCGGTAGGAAATCCAGCTCCCCCTCTACCGCGCAGGCCAGATGTTTTCACCTCACGGATTATGTCATCCGGACTCATTTCGGTAAGAGCTTTCACAAGAGCATTATATCCATCGCGAGCGATATATTCATCAATTTTCTCGGGATCGATCAATCCTCTATTCCGAAGAGCAATAAGCCTCTGATATTTGAAAAAATCTATGTTATCCATTGTCGGAATAGGCATCTTCTCCTCAGGAGGAACATACATCTTCTCCTTAACCGGTCTTCCTTTGAGAAAATGCTCTTCAACCAGATGAGGAATATCCTCTTCCTTTAAAAGTTGGTAGAAAACTCCGTCTGGCTGAACTACCATAAGAGGACCCTGTGCGCAAAAACCATTACACCCTGTCGTCACAACAGCCACTTCATCCTCAAGGCCCTGTTTTTTAATTTCTTCCTCCAGCACCTTCTTTATCTTATACGATTTGTTGGAAACACACGCTGTTCCCGCACATACCATTAAATGCATGCGATACGGTTTCACTTTTATTGCCTCCTTAATGAATGGAGATTAATGCGTCCTTTCACTACCGACTGCGAGAGCATAGTCCGTTACCACTTCCCCGCCTAAAACATGCTTGTTAAATATTTCGACTATCTTCGCCTCAGTCAAATCCACATACTTCACAGGAGATTCTCCCACTATCTCAACAGTTGCCATAGGTTCTCTGCTGCAGAGTCCAGCACACCCAGATGTGGTGACAATGACATCAGAAATATTGTGCTTTTCCATTTCTGATAATAAGCTGGACATAATATTTCTAGCTCCAGCCGCAATCCCACACGTCCCCATATGAACAGTTATTTTTACCCTCCCTGCACCATCACGGAGATTTGTAAGTCTCTTTGTTTTCTCCTGGATCTTGGCAAGATCTTCAATTTTTAACTTCGTCATAAATATTCATCTCCCATAGAAATAACTTGATTTACATAACTGATAAAAAATATGAAAAAACTTACGCAGCTCTTTTGTATTTTTTCAAAATTTTTGGAATGGAAGTTTGCTTTACCTTGCCATAGAGGTCCTCTCCTATTGTAATAACAGGAGCCAATCCACAGCATCCGAGGCATCGGACGTCCTCTAAGCTAAACTGAAGGTCGTCCGTTGTTTCCCCACTTTTTATGCCCAGTTCACGTTCAAGTTTTTCAACGATTCTCGGAGCTCCTCGAACATGGCAAGCAGTCCCCATGCAAACTTTTATAGGATACTTCCCCTTGGGCTCCAGACTAAAAGCCTTATAAAAAGTGGCTAAACTGTATGCCCTGCTTATTGGAATATCCAGTTTCTCGCATAGATTCTCCAGAACATCGCGGGGAAGATAGTTGCATCTTTCCTGGATATCTTGCATCATTGCTATAAGGAATCGAGGTTCGGCATGATTTTTCTCAATTACCTCTTGAATATTAACTTCTTCCATATCACAAACTCCCTTGAACTTTTATAAAAAAATTTCGACAAATATTACTGTTTATTATTCAAGATTTGGCGAATCATTTTTATCATATTAGATGAAAAGTATGAGCCACCTTCATTACCTGACCTAATTTGCCTCGTATCTAATGAGATTACTTTTTCACCTTTCCTGTATTGATATAAAAAGTCAACGTGTGGATTTCCCACTATTAAAGTTTCGAGCGTTTCATTAATATTGCCCAGCGGCTTTCTGTCAATGTGACTGTATTGAAAAATAGCCTGAATTTGGATTCCTTCCTTCTCTCTTGTCTTAATTTCCAGACTCCCCCCAGCCATGCGGGCGGCTTCAGAGAAGAGAGAAAGTCCTAATCCAACTCTTTTGTTCTCTTTAGTTGTATAGAATGGATTCAATGCTTTTTCCAATTCTTCACTTCTCATCCCCCGTCCATTATCTTCCATTTTAATCACCAACTGGTCTTTCTCTATATCTTCATCTATGGTAATCTGAATGAGGCTCGCACCCGCTCGAACTGAATTTTCTGCTATATCAAGGATATGTAATGATAAATCTTCCAAGATTTACATAGGAGGAAGAATTCTCCTCCTCTCCTCATTTTTAAAAGCTTTTATTATCTCATCAAATGTTGTGTTTAACAATTTCATGGAGGTATATCCCTTTCCTATGTCCTCCAATCGATGAGCATCCGATGACCAGATTATCGGATGATTTGGATAATCCTCCGATATATTAGCAAAATTGGATTTATTTGCTATTTCTAATCCATCAAGACAAAGGTCCGTCGGAATAAATCCGAGTTGACCAATGATACTAAAACTTTCTCTGTCAACATGAGACGCAATAGCCAATCCGCCAAGCGTCTTGACCTGTTCCACAATATCCTGAACCTCTAAATCTGTAGCCCCTATCAATAGTCTGGGAGAAAAAGAGATGACCTCTCCAGATTCAGTTACCACCGGCTGAATACCAAATATCTTTTCGTCATTCTCACCATGAAGATGCTTATAAACTAATTCCTGCATCTGTTGAGCACTGCTGTATCTTCCAAACAGAGCAAGTATATGAACCTCTTCACTCGATGTTATTTCCATACCCGGCAAAACGGTCAGCCCTTTACCTTTACCTGCTTTGATAACACTATTTGCGTTTTCACATGAATTATGGTCAGTTATACCAATAATTTTGAGCTCCCTTTTTAATGCCTGTTCAACAATCCCTGCAGGTGACAGATCCAAATCACCACACGGTGAAAGACAGGTATGTATATGAAGATCAGCCCGATAAATTCCGAGCATCATGTAACCCCGGTAATTCCCATTTCATACATCCTTCCGATTAATTCAAATGCCGACAAAGAACTCGATGCAATAAGAATACCTTCTTGCTCTGCCTTTTCAATTGTCTCTTTATCAGGTTCCCTCCCATTGACAAGAACTATCCCTGCAAGTTCTTTCAGTGTTGCGACCGCAACGATGTTCTGGTGCACCTGAAGGGTCACCCATATAAAGCCCGGTTCGCTGTTTGCCATAACATCGCTCAGAAGATCACTTGCATATCCTCCCTTCACCGGTTTATCCAGTGCACTCTTACCTGCTTTCACTTTTAAATCAAACTTATCTACAATATTGTTCAATGTTATCATATCATTTCCCAATTTGAGGCAGTGTGTTTTTGACCATACTCTCGTAAAAGTCTCTCACCTGACTTCTGCTCTGTTTAAACGATTTAAACATACAGTCAGTAATTAAGGCTGTGCCTCGAATAACGTCTTCTGCAAAAGTCATACATGTTGGTGAACCGCATAAACCACAATTCAATTGGGGAAGCTCCTGAAAAATTTCCTCCTTTTTTTTCATCTTTCTTATTGATTTCGCAAGGTCTTGGTCAAGAGGCTGAATCGGGTAAGAATCCAGTTCTTCATCAAGAGAGAAATAACCACTCCTGTATAATGTTTTGATTTTGTTTTCGTCCTGGCTGAACTCCTCACCGTAAATCTTCAAAAGATGTAAAATGTTACTTCTGGAGACATAGGGATTGTCAACAGTTAAAGACCCTCCAATACAGCCCTCAATGCATGCATGACACTCCACGTAGTCAATGTCTTTAATTTTACCGCTCTCAATATCATCAAGAATTTGAATGACATGGTGTATTCCTCCGACTGCAACTGAATTTTCTGCTTTAAGAAATTTGGCTTGCCCGCCCAAAATAGCCCAGGCTAAGCCAACTCCATATTTCACATCCTTACCAGACTCAATATTCTTTTGCTCTGATTTTGACAGAACAGAAAGTAGAGGATTGTATATATCCTGAATAGAAATTGCTCCATCAAGAAAAGTCAATCTCTTTCGGGGATGATGCTTTATTGCGCTCATCTTTGATGGACAGGGAGTTATATAAATCGCACCAATTTTCTCTTCTTTTATTCCCTTATCAGCAGATATTTGTAATTTCCAATCCCTTGCCGATATCTCCATCGGAGAATCAATCGGAAGCAAAAGTCCTGCCAAATCTGGATATTTCACCTGAATGAGACGTACAATAGTGGGACAGAATGAAGAGATAATAGGACGACTCTTGGGATTATCATCAAGGTATTCCTGAATGGCAATACTCACAGATTCACATGAAGGTGTTAAATCTATAACATCATCAAATCCAATTGCTTGTAATCCGTTAAAAATATCCGTCGGAGTTACATCCCTGTTAAATTGACTGTAGAGCACTGGAGAGAGAATAGCACCCGTGTATTCGAATTGGGAAAATTCCGTAAAAGAATTGGTTAAGGGAACAATTGCCTTATGAGGGCATACCTTTATACATTCCCCACAGTCGATGCACCGATCTTCTAATATTAAAGCCTTACCCCTCCGAACACGGATAGCCTCAGTTGGGCATACCCGCAAACACCTCATCTTACCATCACACTTTTCCTGGTCGATATAAAAAGAATGAAAATTGACATCCATATGTCCTGCTGATTAAATTATTATTGATATATATAACCTGCTCCCCACATCAACTTCCGATTGAATGTAAAAGTAATCTACGTTCTTTTTTATATTGGGTAATCCCATTCCTGCCCCGAAACCCATCTCTCGCATCTCGACTGAGGCTGTGGAGTATCCTTCCTCCATTGCTAATTTAATGTCTGCTATTCCCTGCCCTTCATCAACTATTACTACATCTATTTCAGAAGGCATAACCATTAAATTGAGTATTCCTTTTTGTGCATACATTACAACATTCATTTCAGCTTCATAAACCGCAATCACAACCCTTCTGATAATCGATGAGTCAATTCCAATCTCTTTTAAAATTCTCTTTATCTTCGTGGCGACCTGTCCACCTCGAGTGAAATCCCCGCCGACGATTTCAAATTGCTGGGAATAAACACTATCTTGCGGTGTATTCATTCTTTACTTCACGGTACTCGCTGATTCCTATTAAACCATGTTTGTAAAGTTTTCCACATGACTCGAACATATAAAGTTTTGTGCTTAATAATGGAATCTTGCTTTCCTTTGCAATACTGATTGCTTCATTATCAGGCATTTTCCCACGAACATATATCACTGCTTTAATGTCCGCAACTTCTGCCGCTCTAACTGATTGAGCATTTGTCAGTCCTGTCAAAAGAAGGGCACCCGACTTGGTAAAAGTTAGAACATCGCTCATGAGATCCGCGCCACATGCCATATCGACTTCCATATCCAAAGCTTCATCACCAACTACAACAGTACAGTTCAAAATTTTTTTTACTTCACGTAAGGTCATTTGTCTCTCTATGGATTAATTCTTAACTCTCCTTTCTTGATAATTCGGTCTTTTGGGAAAATAGTAGTGGGACAGTTACTCCAGCATATACCACATCCAGTACATTTATCTACATCCACATACCGTGGCTTTTTGTGAATTTTCACCTTGAAATTTCCAACATAACCAGAAATCTCTTCTACCTCACTGTAAGATATTAACGTAATGTTCTTCTCCCTGGCAACCTCACTCATCTTTGGTGTCAGAATACATGCTGCACAATCCAGCGTTGGAAAAGTTTTATCAATTTCTGCCATGTGACCCCCAATGGAGGGCTCTCGTTCGACAAGAAAAACCCTCCTCCCAGATCCAGCAAGACGCAGTGAGGCTTCGATGCCTGCAATACCACCACCAACAACCAGAACATTCGGATTCACCGAAACACTTTTAACCTCTAAAGGCTCTTGGTGAACAACCCTTTTTACTGCGGCAGTGACAATCTTTTTTGCCTTCTCCGTTGCTAATTTCCCATCCTTTGTAACCCAGGAACAGTGCTCTCGGATATTTGCCATCTGGAATAAATATGGATTCAAACCAGCATCGGCACATGCTCCCCGAAAAGTATGCTCGTGAAGGAGAGGTGAACAGGAAGATACAACTACACGAGATAATTCGAGCTCTCTTATATCTTTCTTAATCAACTCCTGCCCCGGTTCGGAACACATATATTTATAATCACGCGCCACGTGTACATTTTCGAGAGACCCGGCGTATTCAACTAACTCTTTAACATTAACTGTCCCTGATATATTTGTGCCGCAGTGACACACATAAACACCGACCTTTAAATCCCCATTTCCATCCATTGAAATTTCCTCCTTATGCCTCGCTAAGCATTGGTTTAAGGTTCACCAGTGACCTCTTTAATCCCAGTTTACTGGCTGGAATTCCCATGGCTATCCCCAATATTTGTGAAAAATAAAGCACCGGAACTGATAAAGATGAGTGGTACTTTTTGTTGATTTTATCCTGATAACATTCAAGATTAAAATGACAGAGAGGACACAATGTAACAATACAATCACCACCCTGTTTTCGAGCTTCATCTAAAAGTAAATAATTTAAACGGAGACCCACTTCCTCAAGGGTCCCGGTGAGTGAACCACCGCAACAGCGGGTTTTATAAGGATAATCGACCACATCAGCACCCAGGTAACTGAGAAATTCATCAAAAAAGTCCGGATAGCGTGTATCAAATCCTTCATTATACGGACGCACAATTTGACATCCATAATACGGTACGGCTTTGAGTCCTCTCAATGACTTCTTTATCTTAGCTTTAATCCCTTTTTCACCAATATCTTCTAAAATGATGAGAAGTGGATGCCTTATTTCCGGTGACCCATTATAATCCAGACCTCCGGCATGCAGTGCATGCTTCACTTTTTGACCAATTTCAGGATATTTCTCGATGTAATCACCCGCTTTCTTTAAATTGAGAAAACAGGCACTGCACGGAACTGATAAATCTCTCTCCTCCTTCTTCGCAAGAACTAAATTCCGAGCGGAAAGGGTAAAAGCTGTTATTTCATCAATATTCATAAAGTTTGTTGCACCGCAACAATTCCAGTCCTCCAACTCTATTAGGGGCATCTCAAATTCATTGAATACTGCTAAGAGGGATTCTTCATAACCTTTCCCTGTCCCCTTTATGGAACATCCCGGATAGTATGTATATGCTTTCATGACTCCTCCTTCGATGCTTTGAGGATTGTCCTCAACTCTTTCTTATTCTTCATTGCTTCCAATCCTAAAGTCATCCTACCATACCGCAAAAGTTTCAATCCAAGAGAAGTCATATTGAATAATTTCAATGGGTTGGTTTTCAGAAACATCTTTGCCACCAAAAAACTCTCCGTGGTTCTTCCTCTTTTCCATACCATATTAAAAAATTCCTTCGAAAGAATGGGGATTGGAAATCTTTTCGGATATTTGCCCTCTTTGATTGCCCGCTGCTTGAAAAGATACATAAGGTCTGTTAGTTGTATTTCTTGAGGACACTGAACAGTGCAGGCATAACACGAAGCACACAACCATATTGTTGTGCTCTTAAGAACATCCTCTTTAAAACCTGCCCGACTCATAGCAATTATCCGCCTGGGAGTGTAATCCATATATATACTGAGTGGGCATGACCCACTGCATGTTCCACACTGAATGCACTGCCACAAATATTCTCCTCCAGGAGCCGACGAAACCCATGAGGGAAAATCACTATCCAATTCGTGCTCGTATCTAATCGTTTTATTAATCTCCATTTAGCCTCCCAACCAATCAATTTTTAAAATATTTAGTTAGTTCTAAAATTTGATGAGCGATTTTGTAAGTATTAATAAATACAATAATGTGTAAAATTATGTTGTCATGTTGGTGTTGTGTATGTTATAGTTTTATAGGGAATTACAAAATAATGAAAATTATCTGGATGTCTTTTCTTTTGCTTGATAATTAATATTTACTTTGTGTTAGATAAAAAATTACCTAAAATTTATTTTGAGTAAAAAATATATTATGTATATATTTATTATACACTGTAAATAATAGAACTAACTTTTTGCCTCAAATATATAAAATAATTTATTAAAATCAAGTAAAAATTTTATAGAAGAAAAAATTACCCTTAACCATACTGTGGTAGTCGTCAACCAACTTTCTCAGAACAACAACGGCATGTAATAGAATTACCTTTGAAACAAGGTTGAATGTTGCAAATATTGTCATCCTGGACACTGTGCTGAACTTGATTCAGTATTGTTTCAGACTCTGCACCCTCCCTGGTTCATTCTCCAAATTCGTAAATCGCAACTCTAAATTTCCTCTCTGTGCCCTCTGTGGTTCAATTTTTCATTTGCAAATCGTCATTTGTAAATCCTAAATCCTAACTCCCCTTTTCTCATTCCCGCCCCCTCTTTACCATCTCGACTTTTTCCCCATTTCATTTCGAACTTCCCCCCTTGTCATTTCGACCGAAGCGGAGAAATCTCAACTTTAATTTTCCACTTTCCATTCGATCATCCATTCCTTATATCCTCTTGTCATTCCCATCCCCTTTATGTCATTCCCGCGCAAGCGGGAATCCATACAAAATATTTCCCCCCTGCTACTCTGCGTCTCTGCGTTTCATTTTATTCAACTTATTTACTTTTTCAAAGAAATAAAAATTCTTATAACATTGCTTAAATAAGGTATTAAATTTAAATAAATTAAAAACGTTTTCAAATATGACCCATGCGATTATCATTTAACCATATAATATTTTAACATCCTTGAAGAAAACTATCGAAATTCAAGAATCAATCGATAATCTTTTCATCAATGTTGAAAAGGACACCATATTATTCGAAAATTTATAATTGAAATTTCTCATAAAAAATATTGTATAATTAAATGAATAATGATCCAATTTTAAATTTAGCACTTTCATTATATCACAATCCTGGCATTTACGCGTTGTTAATCGGTTCAGGCGTTTCAAAGGCTGCTGGAATTCCAACTGGTTGGGAAATTGTTTTAGATTTGATTCGGAAAATTTCAATATTAGAAGGGGAAAATGCAGAACCTGACCCAGAAAAATGGTTTAAAAATAAATATAAAGAACCTCCTAATTATTCAAAACTTTTGCAAAGACTATGTAAAACTCAATCAGAACGCATGACTTTATTACGTTCATATTTTGAACCGACAGAAGAAGAGAAAGAAAAAGGTCTAAAAATTCCTACTCCTGCTCATAAGGCTATTTCTGAATTGATTGAACAAGGCTATATTCGTATGATTTTAACTACT
>Ga0209636_10001079_pt1 | contig 27348 bp, 22 predicted proteins | sample DeeMarSWOR152_54_FD_187464 | JGI IMG/M metagenome (GOLD analysis project Ga0209636, IMG submission 187464) | Marine sediment microbial communities from White Oak River estuary, North Carolina - WOR-1-52-54 (SPAdes) (version 2) | ecosystem: Environmental > Aquatic > Marine > Intertidal zone >...
CGTTTCCAAACGTTCAATCTCCATGCCATGTCAGGCGTTAAGTAGACCGCACGATCACTTGCTCTATTTATATCATACTCAAAGCGCGAGTCTCTGGCAACGATTTGAATGGGAAAATCTTTTATAAATTCTTCTGTTCCTGGATCTTCTTCCCGATACCGATCAGCTAAACTAACTTCAACTACATCCTGAAGATCCTCACGAATTCTATTTCCAGCATGGATTGCTGTACCAGCATAAAAAGCAGGCTGGAGAAATTTAAACTGAGCCGATCCCAATTCCGTAATCACACTAAACGGAAAGTTGTTGTTTTTTAAATTTTTTTCGATTTCTTGAAGTGAATATTTTTGCTCCGAATCCATATCCTGTCTTAAAATTCCAATTGAAATTTCATGGGAAACCAAGTAACCCATTCTCAGATTAAATTATACTACAATAAATTAATCAGCGCAAGCCAGAGCCAAAAATTCTGCTCACAGAAATGAAATCTCTCAGAAATGAATTTCTAGATTTTTTGATTCTGTGGGATTTCATTTCTGTGGCCCAAAAAGTTTTTGCCCTTTGTGCAAGAATTTAACTTTTTAGTTACTGATTACCTGATTACCCAATTACCGATTAATCCAAACCAATATCCTTCTTTTTAACAGCACACATCGTCGGGACCAACCCGCCGCCAGCACTGACATTAATGATCGATTTATCAGAAACACGAGAGATGGTTCCCCCATATTTTCCTAAAAATGCAAACGGATTGATATTCACTTTTTTCAGTTTCATGGAAACATTTTCTTTAATTTCTGGGAAAATTTCCTGAGGGATGTTAACGTACTGCTGAACCACCCAATCCTCGGACTCAATGTTTTCATCGATCACCTTATCCCAGGTCTGTTGATCGGTTTCTCTTCCTAAAAATACATCTTTACCGCCATAGGAAGAAGCTGGTTTTAAAACTAATTTATCCTTATTATCCGAAACAAAATTGTGTAAATTTACGGTATAGCCGTCATAAGTAACTTTCATATCCGCCATAATCTTTGTCCAAGGAATTGCTCTCCGAATTACCTCTAATTCTTCACGATCATAAATATTCTGAAGACGATGATCAGTTAAAAGGGCTAAAACCTTTTTATTACCGACAATATATGATCGGAATGGATTACACATGCAAGCCAATCCCTTTTTAACTCCGTGCACGAAAGCCTGGACTTCATCCAATTTTTGAATTAGCTCTCTGGTAATAACCCGACGATAGATCAAGTGGATAGGTTGACTATCCACAGCCATATTCGCACCATCAATCTTGAATTTTTGTGGGCTGGTAATTATGGTTGGGTAGCCTTTTGCTTCAAAAAATTCTTTCACTAGCTCAAATTCAGATGCTGTTGAGACTTCTTCCCAGTCAACAATGGCTATTGTTGGTTTGGCAGGAAAATCTGGATGAGTTTTTCTAAATTCTTTATAACAGGAAATCAGCGAATGCAGAAATCGCTCCTGACGGTTAATATATTCGATCTTCCAGTGATCTAAAAATGGATAACTATTCAAAATTCCTCTGAAACCATCTTCAAGCACATCTGCATAAGCCGTGCCAGCAGGTGAGTCGCAGTTAAATTCCAGAAATTTGACTTCGTAATCGTTCATGAAGGCATCCAACCGAGCGATAACGAGGGGAATGCTGTAACCAGGTTCGATGAAAAATAGTTCATTTTCCTCATCTTTAAACTTCATCATTTGTCGTACTTGTTCATTCTCCAAATATGATCCGATAAATTTATTTAAGGCACTACTAATTTTTTCTACAGTATATTGTAATTGTCTGCTTTGTTTTGGAGAGATAAAGTTCGGTTTCAGCAGAGTTGGCATTGGTTCTCCCTTAAATGTACATCGTTCGTCTACCAAAAACTGAATTAAATTTTGGTATTGAGCTGTTGCATTGCTGCCATCTCGTGATAATTCAATCAGGTAAGATAGATTCAAATTTGCCATTTGATCAATCATTACGGACTCCTTCTTCTTACCAATCCATTTAATCGGTGATTTAAAGCTATGAAAATAGAGATATTATTTTTAAAATTCAACACTTTTTCGACTCTTTAAAATAATTTGATTTCTGATAAAGAAAAGCAACATGATGTGTGAGTATTACTGACAATATAGCACGATTGCGATTATTATTTTTATTAAATTATGTTTAATTCTCATTAGCAATTACATGAAGATGGTTAGAATTACGATCTCGTAAGCTAATTCTTAATTATAGATGTGCAATCTAAGGTGGGTAACCAAAATATCTGAGTTTACTTTGGGCACTGCAACTTGTACAAATTTTACGGATTCCACGAAATATGGGGATCCTCTATTATAATTTTTCAAGTTCTTCGAAATGTTCGGACAGCCAGGTATCATATTGTTCTAAATCAAGTTGTATATCTTGCATTTGGCTATCCTCCAGAAATCAATTCTTTATTCAATCTCAAAAAGAATTACGCGAACGTCACTTCTTTGCTTAAATAAACATCCTGAATGGTATTCAACAACTTCACCCCATCGCTCATCGGACGCTGGAAAGCCTTCCTTCCAGAGATCAATCCCATTCCACCAGCACGCTTGTTAATGACGGCGGTTTTAGCCGCTTCTGCAAAATCGTTTTTGCCTGAAGGTCCGCCAGAATTGATTAAGCCGACTCTACCCATATAGCAATTGACAACCTGATAACGAGTCAAATCAATTGGATGATCTGAAGTGAGTTTTTCATAAACTAACTTATGGGTCTTGCCGAAATTCAATGCAGTGTAACCGCCGTTGTTTTCCGGCAATTTCTGTTTGATGATATCAGCTTCGATAGTAACACCCAGATGATTTGCTTGACCTGTAAGGTCTGCGGAGACATGATAGTCTTTTTCTTTGGTCTTGAAAGCTGAATTCCGCAAATAACACCAGAGCACAGTGACCATCCCCAATTCATGTGCCATCTGAAACGCTTGACTGATTTCCACAATTTGGCGACGGGATTCCGTTGAACCAAAGTAAATGGTGGCACCGACAGCAACAGCACCCATTTCAAATGCCTGTTCGACACTGGCGAACAAAGTTTGGTCATAACTATTGGGGTAACTGATAAATTCATTGTGATTGATCTTGACAATAAACGGAATTTTATGGGCATATTTTCTGGTAACGGCTCCTAATACTCCCAATGTGGAAGCGACCGCATTACACCCGCCTTCAATCGCCAATTTCACGATATTTTCTGGATCAAAGTAAATGGGATTCGGTGCAAACGAGGCGCCAGCCGAATGCTCGATGCCCTGGTCAACTGGAAGAATTGACAAATAACCTGTACCAGCCAATCTGCCAGTATTAAAAATCAGTTGCATATTTCTCAATACAGCAGTCGGGCGATCAGTTTGTATCAAAACACGATCCACAAAATCTGGTCCTGGTAAATGTAACAATTCTTTTTTCACTCCCTGGCATTCGTATTCAAGCAAATATTTTGCATCATTTCCCAGGTGTTCTTCAATCTTACGAATCATAATAATAACTCCTGAATTTAATCCTGAATTAGCAAAATTAATTGTGCAGAATATACAAAAAAATTTTTCTTTATGCCATCGAAAAATCGATTTTTTATTGAACTAATGTCTCTCACCTGCTGGATAAGCTTCTTTTGCAGAAACAACAAACGTTTCATATAAATATACTGGAATCGCTATGATATACGCCATCCAAAGAATATAAACAATAAACCCTGCGATTCCATAAGCGTACGCTTCTGGTAAAATATAACTTAATCCAAGACCAAGGTAATAATGAGCATTAATAGACATTGGCCTGGCAAAAATGGCGATAACTAATGCATAAATAATACTCTTACGAATCTCTTTCCTGTTTACCCTTCCACCAGCATTCAATCCTTGAAAATAACTCACAAATCCAAGAATGAATGCAAGGATGACTATAATGATGGAAACTGTTTTGAAGGCATTAAATTTAATCCAATAACTAGTTGGTACTTCCTGAAAGATGGAATCTTTTACAGGAGGCGGTGCTTCTTCTTCTCTTTGAGGGATTGGTTTTGTATCTGGTTCGAACTGAGAAAAAGCCATTGAAGCTAAAAGCAAAAGAAATAGAATTATTAATCCTTTTACCAATTTATTTTTTGTTCTAAACATACTCTTCTCTCCAAGTAAAATAAATCTTGACTCTTTAAAAAGCTTTTTGTAAATTTTGCTGTGTTAAAAAACGGAGAATTAAAACATGAAAACAAATAATAACGAATCTATCATAGAAAGAGATGTTATTTTAGTATATATCGATAATAATCCTGCATTTTTTGCTCGTATCGAAAACATCACTCCTGATGTTAGAAAAGGATGGTGGCGAGTCAAATTGTTAATTCTTCAAATTCCATTAATGGTCACCACCTGGATTTTAGACAATGAACAGATTCGTGGAGTTGATTTTACCATGGGAGGTACTCCAATACGAATCGAAAAGGTTATTGCCCCAATTTTTGTATCAGAGGAAACCGCAAAATCCGTAGAGCAAGAGAGTGAAATCGAAACTGAACCAAAAAAACAAGCCAGAATCATATCTCTGAATCCAAATGTAAAAAATAGTACTGTTTAATTTACATTTCACTGATTTCTTATTGCAAATAAATTAATTCATAACTCGATACCCAACTCTTTTAATTCACACTGAAGTTGCTCCGCATTCTGAAAATGAATCGTTAGAAAATTGAGGTTCTTGGCTGATTCAACATTCTTCTCTGAATCATCAATAAATAAACATCGCTCCGCTTCTATTCCTAATGCCTGAACTACCGATAAAAAGATATCATGATCGGGTTTCTTCTTCTTCAATTCATAAGATAAAAATTTTTGATTAAATTTCTGCAAAGTTGGCATATTTTGTTCACAATATTCAAAATGCCAGGGATCAGTGTTTGATAATATAGATAAAGAATATTTTTTTTCATGAAGTCTATTAACTATATCTGCTGTTCCCTCAATTTCTCCTACTAACATGCTGCACCAAATTTGTTTAAACCTATCAAGGGGAACAAAATGATTGAAATGATCACAAGTCATTCTATAAAATTCCTCTCCCGACAATTTTCCCATCATAAAATCTTGATGTGCGTCATCATTTTGACTATTTTTTAGCACAAATGGTTCAATTTTGAATTCCTTTGCAAACTGATATATAAAAGGTTCGAGATCGACTTTTACCAGTACCTGTCCCAGATCGAAAATGAATTGTTTGATCATCTAATCTCCTAATCCGTTATGAATGTCTTCAAATCGTAGGGAGTATAGTGTAGATCGTGCAGCATAAAGCGACATGCGATATGTGCTACGTTCGATGCGCTACGCTCCACGTTTTCCGCATTACATTTTATTCAATAATTAAAATAGTTACTCATTGTTTCAAAATAAAGTTCAGAAAACATGTTACTATAATTTTATCGAAAATTTTCATAAAAATCAAGTAAATTATCCATTATAAATATTCTAAATTCACTGAAAAAGGCTAAGGCAAAGGCTGAGGCTAAGAAAGGTTATAGGTTAAAGGATTAAGCAAATTTGAATTTAAAATAAATATAATCTTAATCTTTTTTTACCTTAGCCTTCGCCTCAGCCTTAGCCTGCACTTTAGTGCGCTGGCAATAATACAGGCTAAACCTCACAAATAGCTTGCTTTTTATGTTTTCATTTATTAATTTTTTATAAAATTACATTTGATCTATGATAGGAGATAGTGATGTTAAAACAATTTTTATTTATTGTTTTTATTTTTCTAAGTTGTGTTGTTTTGTGGGCAGATGAGGATCAATTCAATACTGAACGACTGCCAATTGGAAACTCTAAAACTAAGTATGAGTTTTGTGCCGTAAAATTGAATAAAATTTTTGATACCAACGCTGATGATGAAATTTCATTAGACCAACTAATTGAACGACTGAGTCAATTTCGAATCGTCATGCTTGGTGAAAGTCATACCATTGAGCAACATCATAATATGCAATTAAATATTATTAAGAGATTAGTCGAATCTGGTTCGTCTGTTTGCTTAGCATTGGAGATGTTTAATCCTTCCCAAAACCAGGTGCTTGAACAATATATTTCTGGTAAACTGACAGAAGAAGAATTTTTAGATCAATCTGATTACTTCAATACCTGGGGACATAATTATCGTTACTATAAGCCGATTTTTGATTATGTCCGTGAGAAAAAAATTAAAATGTTCGGGATCAATATCGAACATGATTATGCTTCGAAAATTGGTAGAGGGGGAATTGAGTCTCTGTCCCCAGAAGAACAGAAGGCAATTCCTGAGATCGATACCACAGATGTGGAACATCGCTTTTACATTAAAGCTGTGATGGAAGGTATAGATGCGCTTTCTCGAGCGCAATTCAGTAACATTTATGCAGCACAATGCTTATGGGATGCGGCAATGGGAGAGGGTGCGATAAAGGTGGCTCAAGAAGACCCTGAATCAATTGTAATTCTACTCGTTGGCAGCGGACATGTGGCTTATAATCTGGGCATCGGAAAAATTATCAAAAAGCGAAGTGATCTTTCTTTCTCTGCTGTCCTCGCGATTGATGTGCCTGATACGATAACAGAATCAGTGATGATGAAAGTCAAAAAGAGTCTGAAAAAAGAAAAGCAGGAAAAAAAGGTTGATCAGCCAGAAACTAAGAAAGAAAAAAAGATGCCCCCGATGGCGATGATGCATGCTACTGGAGCGATGGATTCAACGCCTTATAAAATTGTCATCAGAAGCTTAGCTGATTTTTTTTGGGGTGTTCCTGAGGAAGAACATGAGAAATATCCTTCATTTGGTTTTAGCGTTGAAGAAAAAGATGAACGAGGATTTAAAGTAAAAAGAGTAATACCTGAAACAATAGCAGAAGAACAGGGTATCCAAACAGGAGATATTATTTTAGCTGTGGATGGAAAAACGTTTCCTGATATGGCTCAATTGAAAAAGTATTTAAGTTTTAAGAATTGGGGGGAGGATATTGCTTTTAAAATTTTGAGGGATGATAAGGAAATTGACATTAAGTTCAAAATTGAAAATTAGTAGATTGGGGAATTGAGTAATTAGGGTAATTAAGTAATTAGTTGTTTAGAATGAACTATTTAAGAAATTTTGTGTATATTTTAAGACATAAATGGCTGGTTCTCAAGGAATGCTGGAAGGAGAAACTGATCTGGCAGGGTATTATTCATGACCTATCGAAATTTACGCCGATGGAATTTTTTTCTTATGCAGATAAATTTTTCAGCAATTTAGATATACGTAGCGGATGAAATAATGCAATTCAATGATTCCCAACTGATAGAAACAAACCAACAGATGTATCCGCTGGGTTCATCTATCCGCTGAAGATAAAATATTAATGTTTTTAGTGGTGTAAAATATAAAACTTGTTTATCAATTTTAGAAAAGGAACGAAAATGGGAATTGAGATCAAAAATTTAATTTCTGTATTCATTATTAAAATCGTATTTATTTTTCTGACTTTTTCGTTTATGACAGTGAAAATATTTTCTCAGGAAAAAACCTCCAACCATTTCTGGCAAAAGGTTGATCAGCTTTCTTCACAGATTGAGCAGAAGGTTATAACCTGGCGGCGAGACTTTCACCAGCATCCTGAGCTTTCCAACCGCGAGTTTCGAACGGCGAAGGTTATCGCAGAACATTTGAGAAAACTGGGGCTGGAAATAAAAACAGGGATAGCCCATACAGGAGTCGTTGCAGTTTTACATGGAAAAAAATCAGAACCTGTGGTTGCCTTGCGAGCAGATATGGATGCCTTACCAGTGACCGAAGCTTTGGATTTACCGTTTGCTTCAAAAGTCAAAACAATATATAATGGTAAAGAGGTAGGTGTCATGCACGCCTGCGGTCATGATGCCCATACGGCAATGCTGATGGGCGCTGCTGAAGTGCTGATGTCATTGCGGGATCAGCTACCTGGAAGTGTGAAATTTATTTTTCAGCCAGCCGAAGAAGGTGCGCCAGCAGGGGAGGAGGGAGGCGCAGAACTGATGATCCGTGAAGGTGTGTTGGAAAATCCAACAGTAGCTGTCATTTTTGGACTTCATGTCTTTCCTTTTGAAGTTGGGAAAATTTCCTATTGCCCCGGACCTGCCATGGCAAGCACCGATGGATTGAGGATAGTTGTTAAAGGCAAACAAACGCATGGCGCAATGCCCTGGGGCGGAATTGATCCAATTGTGGTGGCATCTCAGATCGTTTTGGGCTTACAAAGCATTATCAGTCGACAGGTTAACATTACCGAAGCGCCGGCGGTTATTTCCATAGGTAGCATTCATGGCGGGGTGCGAAGTAATATTATCCCTGATGAAGTTGAAATGATCGGAACGATTCGGACGTTGAATCCAGAAATGCGGACTGAAATTCATGAACGGATTCAACAAACTGCAACAATGATCGCCCATAGTGCTGGAGCCACTGCTGACGTCTCAATTAATTTGGATTATCCCGTGACAGTTAACGATCCTGAATTGACTGAGAAAATGGTTCCTGTACTTAAAAAAGTGGCTGGTGAAGAAAACGTTTTCAAAGTTCCGCCAAAGGGAACTGCAGAGGACTTTTCTTATTATCAGCAGCAAGTCCCTGGATTGTTCTTTTTTCTTGGCATTACCCCAAAGGATGCTGATCCAGAGAAAGTGGCGATGAATCATTCGCCTTATTTTTACGTAGATGAAAATGCATTGATTCTTGGTGTTCGTGCACTGGCTCACCTGGTAGTATCTTATATGGAATAAACGATTTGTTTTAATTTTTACTTCAGATGGTGAAGTTTTAAATTATTGAACCACTAAGCCACGAAGATAAGAAGAAAAATGATGAAAATTGATTTCCATTTAAAAATTCAATTCTTCCTTAAATCCCTTTTTTAATGACTTTGTGCCTTAGTGGTTAAAAAAGTTATTCATTATCAATTAAAATATCAAATTTTTGTTATGAACGAAAAAATATCCAGTTCAGAGTTTAAACGAGTTGATCAAGCGATAAACAAAGCCATTGATAAATACATTGAATCGCGTAAAGCGAAAATACCTGAATTTGTGAATAGATATTTTTCAGTCAAAGGTGCTTTAAAGCTCCATAAAAAGGCACTGAGTTCAGATCTGTACAAAAGCCCCATAAATATCTTTTGGGCTTTGCCGTATACCGGACTGAAAGCAACTGCTTCTTTATTCAGAAAAACAGGCAATAAAAAAATTCCCCGTATGTTTGAAAAACTCCCCCGTGGATTCGAGACAAATGTCCAGAAAGAAGTAAAATGGCTAATCTATACCGATCTTCTTGAAATTCCCTATCAGCAAGGTAAAAGAAAATCGGATAAAGATACCTTGCTTGAAGAGATTCTCAATCAACCAGAAATTACAGCCCTGTTCATTCAAGGGCTTTCTGAAATTAATGAAAAATCAAAAAATCCTGGATTTCGCCAAAGATTGGAATCCAAACTAATGGAATATGCCAGTAGTAGAACTGCGGCGGCTGACCTGGCTGGAACGATTATCACGTTATCAGTTGGCGCAACGATCTTTAAACAGATGACCCCAGGTTCAATGGCAACCGGCAGCGCTGTTGCCGCAGCAATTGCGCATCATACTGCTGTTTCTAATTTTGTCTTAGGATCGACTTTAGGTTCTGTCTGGTACAGTATTTTTCCTGGTTCGGCATCAGCAGGCTTAATCGCTGCGACGACAGGAACCATCATGGCAGCGATGGCTATTGTCACTTCATTTACAGGAATTATTACTGATCCGATCCAGGCAAAATTAGGACTCCATCAAAAAAGATTTAAGAAATTTGTGGATTCTTTGGAAAAAGAATTGAAGGGTTTGGGCGATTCAAAATTTGAGATCAGAGATCAATATGTGGCCCGGGTTTTTGATATTCTGGATATGTTGAAGACGGCGGCTTCAACGGTGTTGTAAAATTTAATAATTTACTTGAAAATTGAAAAAGGAATGTGTATATTTTTATTACACTTTATAATTAATTAAAAATAAGAACCTTTTTTATTTATTTCAGAAATGTCAGTTGCAAAAAAAAATATCTACAAAGTTTCATTGTTATTCATCGGCATCGTGTTAGTCGGTTTCTGGATAGTCGTTTCCAGTTTGCCAAATGTAACAGAAATCAACAATTTTCAGCCAGAATCAACAGTTTATAATTTAGATCGTTTCGATTGGAAGAAGAGAACTCTTGCACCTGTTCGAAAATATGTTCCGTTGCATCAAATTTCACCAGAATTAAGAACGGCTGTACTCATCAGTGAGGATGATACTTTTTTCGGGCACTCCGGAATAAATCTTACTGAACTTAAGAAGGCATTTCAAGAAAACCTGAAAAAAAAGCGCTATGCCAGGGGCGCAAGCACGATAACCATGCAATTAGCACGGAATGCTTTTTTAACGAAAAATAAAACTTTGATTCGTAAGCTAAAAGAAATTCTATTGGCAAAGCGGATAGAGAAAGTTTGGAGTAAACAGAAAATTTTTGAATACTATCTCAATATCGTGGAATGGGGCGATAATGTGTATGGCGCGGAAGCCGCAGCTCGATATTATTTTGATAAACCGGCATCTCAATTAAATCTGGCAGAAGCGTCGATGCTGGCTGGCATTCTTCCCAATCCGATTGTGCTGAATCCATTTGACAATTGGTCTGGTGCTAAAAAACGTCAATCACGAGTGCTAAAGCTTATGCTAAATACCAGGCTTATCACGGTGGATGAATTTAAAAGTTTACTTTGCCAGGAAATTTATTTAAGAGGATCAAAACCGTTATTCGTGGAGTATGACAATATTCCTGATATTTCGATTTTTGAGAAGGCTTTGAAGGATCCCAGAATTCCGGAGAGACTTAAACGGAAAGCAGATTCGACCGGGATCATTTTTTTACCAGAGGAACAAAAATAATGATTTCGTTCATAAAAAAGGCGCTTTTTTTTGTTATTTTTATTTCAATTACAAAAATAGGGTGGGGGCAAGTCGTCATCGATGTCAGGTCAGATACGGCTTTAGCAACCCCCTCAGATTCAGTGTTCATTTTGCGACGTCTTCTTCAGGATAAGGACTCAGATCCAATGTTACATTTGAAACTGGCAGAAATATATTTACAACGCGAGCAATTGGATGAAGCAGAGCAAGAGTTTAATAAGGTATTAGACACGGATTCGCTTTCGATACAGGCATTGGTAGGTTTGGGACGCGTTCACTTTCTTCGAGAGCCGAGTAAGATTATTCCATTCGAAAGGTTAAAAGAACTGCTGAAAAAGGATCATAATTCTAAAGCAATTAAAAAGTTCAATCAGGCTTTAGTGTTGAAGCCTGAGTATAAGCCCGCCAGATATTTTTTGGCCCGTACTTATTTAAAGAAAGGCGATCCTAACAGCCTTGAAAAAGCAAAGGATGAATTTATCCATTTAATTAATAAAGATCCTGATTACCTTGATCTCATCTATCAACTTGGGTATACCTACCAGAAAATGGGAAATTATACTCAAGCTCTCCAGACTTTTAAACGCATTAAATATCTGATGTCAAATTATGCCAAAGCCAGTATTCATCTGGCAGAGGTTTATTATGAATTGGATGACTACAAATCATCAACCAATAGTTATTTTGAAGGTATCGAAAAACTCGAAGATAAGGAAATGCTTGACTATTTATATGAAGAACAAAAAATTATATTAACACCTTTTGAGTTGAATCAATTTGAATCCGCTTCTTTTCTGGCAAAGAAAAATTTATTCAAGAAATTTTGGAAACAGCGTGATCCGGATCCAAGTACACCAGAAAATGAGCGATTAATGGAACATTTTCGTCGTGTTCGGTTTGCCAGAAAAAATTTCCATTTCACTGCCCCTCCTTATTATGATGATCGTGGAAAAATCTATATCAAATATGGTCCTCCAGATGATCAGTACAGCTCGCCAGTGGGTACTTTGCCTGCCAAAGACAATGAATCGTGGACGTATGAGAGTATTGAAAAAGGGCTGGTGTTTGATTTTGTATCAGACGCAGGCTATTTTCATCTCGTTGAAGATCTAACCGAAGCCGTCAATCCCGGATATGGCTTTGATTCGCGATTAGCATTAGCCTCACAATTATATAATGATCGGAGTCATTTAAGCCAGGCTTACGCAAATTTAATAGTTGGCTTTTCAATGGATCGTTTGAATCATTTTCATAACCAGAGAATGGAAGCATTAGAAAAATATCCCGGAGAAATTTATCGTCACGATTACAATGTAAAAGTTTTTCTATTTCTCACCCGATGGGCTCAATTCCGGGGAGATAGCAGCAAAACCAGGATTGAATTATATACCGCATTTCCGGGACTTGGGTTAGAGTTTAATAAGGTCGATACACAATATGTAAATTATACTGACTTTTTTATTGAAGTACTAGATACGAATTTTAATTCAAAAATGAACTTGCGAGAACGCTATTCAATTGTTTTAGATACAGTCAAGGATCTGGAAACAAGACATTTTTTACTTCAGAAGAATTTTCAGTTATCTCCCAGTTCTTATGAAATTGCTATTGTCATGAATAATATCGATCAATCGATCAAGGGGGTTCAGAAAAAAAGTCTGTATGTGAAAGATTTTTCTTCAGACCGGTTAATGATAAGTGACATTCAAATTTCTTCGAGGATTTCAGGTGCTATAAATACACTGAACCCATCAATCGTGAAAAATGATTTATCGATTATGCCCTATCCTTTTTCAAGGGTGATGAAATCGAAGCCAATACATCTCTATTTTGAAATTTATAACTTGAAATTAAATGAAGAAAATAAAACAAATTACGAAGTCTCATATATATTAAAGACCATTCGTGCTGAACGAAACTTCTGGCAGAAAACAATTGGAGGAATTCAACGGCTATTTTCAAATATAGATAAAAACATAATTTCTACTACAGTTCAGCGAGAGGGTAATTCGGATACGGCTTTTGAATATATTTCATTTGATTTACAAAATTTAGAAAGGGGATTGACCGAACTAAAAATTAGAGTTACTGACCAAAATAACCAGCAATCGGCTGAAAATGCGATTGAATTTACACTGGTAAAATAAGATAATTGTTGTAACGTATGGGAGGAAAACAATGAAGCAATTCTATTGTCCTTACTGTAATGAGAAACTATCCCATTTTGAAGGTACAGTAATTAAAATGAAAGGCGTTTTGTCCTGTAATACATTTGAATGTGTTGGTAATTTTTATCTACCTGGCGCAATCGGCAAATACGGCTCCATTGTTGATGAACATGTGAAACTTAAGGACGGTGCTAAAGTTGAATTTTGCTGCCCAAATCCAAAATGTGACCGTAGGTTTACAACACATTATGATGATGATTTAGCCGAAATTAAAATGATCGATGATGATGGACATGAATATGTCGTTGTATTCAATCGAATTTACGGCGTCCATTCAACCTTTGTCGTAGACTACAAGAAAAAGAGTTTGGAAAGTTCGTACGGTGAGGATAAAAATATTTATTTAAGAGATTTTGAAAAGCCAGTTAATTTCTTTGGGGCGTGAGAAGGGATGGGAATTATTATTTCTCTTTGAAGGATTGCAGAAGCTGTTCTAAGTATTGTTTACCGATAATATCTTTGAGACGAATACTTTGCTTAGTTTTTAGGAGTAGTTCTATTTACAAAATACTCCGCACCAGTCGCATTCAAATGTTTACACAATTCGACCATGTCATCTAAAGTCGGGTTTCGTGAAAACTCTTCATTAGCATTCGAGTCGATCATTCGTCAGCCTCTTCGAAAGTCTTAAAACGATAAACTCCACGGGAGCAAATCCCTGTTCCCCAAAGCAGATCTTTAATTGTATTTAACCATATTTGATTGCCTATCGTACTTTTTCCTTGACTTTTTTCTGCTAAATTATTATTGTTATGTTTAAAAAAATATTCATTATTAAATATTCTACATTGGCGATTTATTAGCTGTTATTCATATTTTTTAATGTCGAATAATGAATATTGAATGATGAATTCTGAATCATAAATTATATATCCAAAAAGGTAAAATATGACAGAACAAAAGAAAAAAAACGTTTTGCGGTCGTTCTCTCAAAATTATTGGATGGTCATCATGTTTGAATTCTTTGAACGTGGTTCTTACTACGGAATGATGAGCGTTCTTTCCGTTTATCTCACAGATATTCTCGGATTTGCCAAGACCAGTGTCGGTCTGATAAAAGGTACGATTCAGCCCATCCTATACTTTCTGCCCATACTCAGTGGCGCTATTGCCGATCGATTTGGTTATCGGCGAACCCTAACGATTGCATTTGCTCTACTGGGCAGTGGTTATTTTCTAACAAGTCAGATGACTACTTACTCTGCCGTTTTTTTGGCACTCTGTGTCATGGCGCTTGGAGCCGGGACATTTAAGCCAATTATTACCGGCTCTATTGCGCGGACCACAGATGAAAGTAACAGTGCCCTGGGATTTGGTATCTATTACTGGTCAATTAATCTGGGTGCTTTTTTGTTTCCACTTATTCTTGTCCCAATTCTAAGGAGTATCGGATGGCACTGGATTATTATCGCGTCGGCTTTGGGGACGGGCACCATGATCATTCCAACTCTTTTTGTTTACAAAGGTCCACCACGACCACAGCAGGAAAAAGGAAAAGAGTTTAATTTAATCAGAACAATTGCTAATGCGTTTGAAATTATCTATAGCCCTTTTGTGTTAATTTATCATTATTTACGATCCTCTAAAGGTCGTGCTTGGTTGATTTATGGGATTATTGGAATACTTATAATTTTTTCTTTGTGGCAGTATTTAGAACGAAAACCTGTCACTGAAACAATTAACGAAGCGACGATTATAGAAAATAATTCAGCTCTTAGCTTTATTGTAGAACGGGATGCAATGAGTGAAAAACGTTATTCGATATCTGAATCGAATGAACAAAAACAGATTTTAGTTACCATTGCAAAACCAGATCAATATGAAGATTTTAAACAAACACTCTTAAGTGAGCTTCAAACAACAGTCCCATCTTTAGCAAATCTCACGGAAGAGTCGATCACAGATTTGTTTGATCGTGCTGAAAAAAAATCTTTGTTAACTATAATGGTTGAACCTTCTGAACATGAAAAACCTTTCTCGATTGAAAAAGACGCGTCTGATAACATCACTTTAATCCTTCATCAAGTTGATCGATTGGAGGATTATAAAACAAACATTCTTAACCAACTGCGGGAACACCCTAACCTCATCTCTTTATCACAGGACACATTAGATGAGTGGGTTAACAATTCAAAACAACGCTCGTTTTTCTGGCTTTACATCGTGTTACTTTTCATCAGCAGTTTAATCATTCTTAAAATACAAAAATATTATGTTCAAGCAGATATGGCTAAGCAGGTTATTTATAATTTGCTATCATTTGCTGCCATCGTCATAATTCTCTGGCTGATTCCTGGACTCGATTTATTTTCGAGAATTGTGAGTTCAATTATCTATTTCACGGTCCTGTCTTTATATACAATTGAGATCGAGGATAAAAGCAAATTCAAGGATAACTTTCGCTTTTTGCTGATGATCTTCATTTACTCGGGTTTCTGGATTCTCTATTTCCAGATGTTTGATTCAGTGCTCTGGTATGTTAAGGCTTATGTTGACGCCGCTTCTCTGAATAATTTCATTAATTCAATAATTGGAACAATTGGTATCAATTGGTCATTTAATGTCGAGGCTGTGACCTATATTAATGCCGGAACAATTATTCTGCTGCAATTGATTGTCTCGAACATTGTTAAAAATACCAAAGCTCTACCCACAATGGTTGCAGGTATTGCTCTGGGAACTATTGGTATGGCGATTTTAGCAATTTCTACTAATATCTGGGTGTTTGTGACAGGAATTATTATTTTTTCAATCGGGGAGATGACTGCCCATCCGAAATTTTATAGCTACGTAGGATTAACAGCTCCAAAAGATCGAGTCGCAACCTACATGGGATATATTTTCCTTTATGGTGTCATTGGCAGCAGTATTGGTGCGATACTTGGAGCCAATATGTACGTTCATTTTGTGGATAAATTAAACCAGCCCCGAACACTATGGTTGATTTTTAGTGGAATTGGAATTGCAACGATAGTTGGGTTGTTGTTGTATAATAAATTTACTCCGAAGAAAAGTGAGGAGTGAAAAGTGAATAGTGAAAAGTAAAAAGTGACAGGCAAATGTTATTTTCAAAATTCGTTGCTCGATATTCGGTGTTCATCATTCAATATTCGATATTCAGCTTTTTGAATATCGAATGATGAATAATGAATGATGAATGGTGAAGTATAAAAAGGGGAAAATGCAAGAAGAAAGGAAATACGATTTAGAAGATAGGCTAATTGATTTTGCAATTAGAATAAGCGAGCTTGTTGAAGCCTTGCCTAAATCAAAGCTTGCTAATCAAATTGGCAATCAGTTGATTAAGAGCGGCACTTCACCGGCTCTCAATTACGGAGAAGCTCAAAGCGCAGAATCTATAAATGATTTTGTACATAAGATGAAAGTGGTTCTAAAAGAGTTGCGAGAAAGTTATGTGTGTTTAAAAATCATAGTTCGTAAGCCATTAATCACTCCAACTGATAAATTAAATCCTATTATGAAAGAGAATAACGAGCTTATTTCTATTTTTGTGAAAAGTATCGAGACCGCTAAGAAGAAAAAAAATAGGACTTCTTGATTTATAGTTCGATATTCAATATTCGTTATTCGATATTAGGTGTTCATTATTCATTATTTTGTAATGAATTTTGAATAATGAATACTGAATGATGAATGTTGAATAATGAATGCTGAATAATGAATATTAAATGTTGAATAATGAATGAAGAATATGGAGGCATGAAAAATGACAGAAAAACAGACAGGGACAAAGACATACAAATTCAAAGCAGAGATCAAGCAGCTATTGGACATTCTTGCTCGGTCCCTTTATACCAATCGAGAAATTTTTGTGCGAGAATTGGTGTCCAATGCGGCTGATGCGCTGGATAAAGTAAGATTTGAAAGCATTCGTGGGATCGAGTTACATCAACCTGATCTGGAGTTCCAGATTAAAATCGAGTTGGATAAGGATAACAAGACATTTACGATTACGGATACAGGAATCGGAATGACGCGGGAAGAACTGATTTCAAATATTGGTACAATCGCTCATTCTGGTTCGGCTGAATTTTTAAAGCGTGTTGCTGAGAATGAACAGGCAGGACCAACTTTGATCGGACAATTTGGTGTCGGTTTTTATTCGGTTTATATGGCGGCAGAAAATGTGGAAATCACCACACGCTCCTATTTAAAAGATGCTGAAGCCTGGCAGTGGAGCAGCGATGGTAGCGGTAGTTATAAAATCGAATCCATTGAGGATGCTCCTCGGGGCACAAAAATTGTTGTCCATTTGCGGGAAGATGCCACTGAATTTGCTGAAAAATTTCGGATTGAGAATGTAATTAAAAAATATTCTAATTTCGTACCGTTTCCGATTAAGCTAAATGGTGAGCAAATTAATAAGATTTCTGCCATCTGGAGAGAACCTAAGTCAGCGATTAAAGAGGATCAATACAAGGAGTTCTACAAATTTTTTGCCAATACTTCAGAAGAGCCGATAAGCTGGATTCACTTCTCTGCGGATGCTCCGATTCAATTGAATACTTTGCTTTTCTTTCCAAAGACGAATTATGAAATATTGGGATTCAGTCCCAAAGAACATGGTGTGAATTTATTTGTGAAACGGGTGCTTATTCAAACTGATAATAAGGATTTAATGCCCCAATATTTGAGATTCATTAAAGGGGTTGTTGATACCGAAGATTTGCCGTTAAATATTTCAAGAGAAACACTTCAGGAAAACACAACAATCATTAAGATAAGAAATCTACTTATCAAAAGAATTTTATCTCATCTTTCCGATATGGCGAAAGATGATTTTGATAAATATAGAGAGTTCTGGAATCAATTTGGCAGGATTTTGAAAGAAGGCTATATGGATTACCCCAATCGAGAGAAAATTGCTGAATTGTTCCGTTATAATTCATCGACTCATCCAGACAATGAGGGTTTGTGCTCACTTGATGAATATATTAGCAGAATGAAGGAAGGGCAAAAAGAGATATACTACATTTCTGGTGCCAATCGAGAATCTATTGAACGAGATCCGCATATTGAGATTTTTAAGCAGAAGGAAATTGAATTGCTCTACCTTTATGATCCGATTGATGAATTTGTTTTCTCTGGTTTGGAACAATTTAAAGAAAAGAATCTCGTTTCAGCCGATCAAGCAGATTTAAAATCGTTGGAAGAAATTAAAACAGAGGAAGAAAAAAAGGATAAGCAGAAAGAAGAAATAAAGAAAAAGGAAAAACGTGATCTGGAGAAGCTCTGTACTCGGATAAAGAATATTCTTAGTGACCAGGTAGAAGAAGTGCGATTATCTGAACGACTAACCGATAGTCCTGCGGTATTAGTATCAAAAGAACCGGGAATGTCTGCACAGATGCAAAAGATTCTTCATGTTATCAATAAGGATGCTCCACCGCCGAAAAAAAACATGGAAATAAATGGCACACATCCTCTTGTTTTAAATATGCTTTCCATTTTCAAAAAAGATCCAAAAGATCCTTATTTGAGCAAGGCGGTTGAACAGCTTTTTTATAGCATTCAATTACAGGATGGATTTGTCCTGGATGCGCATCAGATGGTAACCGGAATTCAATCGCTGCTGAACGATGCGACGAATTGGTATATTAAAGAACATGAAATAACTTCCAACTCTTAACTGAATGATTTAACTTTATATCACACTTACCTAGTAAAGTGCTAAAAAAATCGCCCACAGATGCGGCATTCTCAGAAAAGAATAAATAGTAAGTAAATTTCTGTGGGAATTTTTATTTTTGTGGGCGAAATAAATATTGATTTAACGAAAAGATTTTTTACCAGAAGCTATTATATATTGATATTATTCTTGTTTTTCAGCCAGCTTACAGGGAACACATTTTTGGGTGTGGGGAACTGCTTCTAATCTTTCTCTTGGTATTTCTTCGTGACAGGAAATACAAATTCCATAAGTACCGTTTTCGATTCTATCCAGAGCTTCCTCGATGTATATTAAGAATTTATTTTCTCGTGAGGCATGATAAAAAGTTTTTTCCCTTTCCTGTTCATCGGTACCGTGGTCTGCCATGTGAGTTGAATAAGTGGTGTCTTCTCCGAACTTTTCTTCTGAGCCGTTCTCCGTAACGTCCCTAATGTAACCTAACTCCTCGAGGATTTCCTGACGTTTTTCGAGGAGAAGGTTCTTGAAATACTCTAAATCTTTTTTATCCATCTTCCACCCTCGCAAAGATAATAATTGATTCCCTCCGAATTAAGAACTGCAATCTCAAATCAGCCTGAAAAAATCGCTATAAATATAATACATAAAATTTCAATTGTCAAGCACTTTTTCCACATTCAGTACTAAATGTTGTAAAGTGTAAATAGTTCTAGCACAAAATCTTGAGAGAGATAATAATTTTTCATTTCATGATTTAATGTCTTGCTCAAATCGCGATAAATCAGAATTAGAATATTCAGGAGTCGCCCCAGGGAAAAGAGCGACATAGGCACCCAACAAGTTACTAAAGGAAGCAATTTCTTTCAATGATTTTTCACGTAAGTACTGATGAATCAAAGCTGCTGCAAAGGCATCGCCACATCCGGTTGTATCTACTGGTTTGATTTTAATACCTTTCTGTTCAACGACTTCATCGTGCTGTGCCAGAATACAACCATTTTCACCCAACGTTAAAGCGGCACATTTTAGGTTGTATTCCGCGATTAGATATTGTAAAAAAGAAATATCTTCAACTTCTGGCTGCCATGCGTTTTTGAGGATACTAAGTTCATCGTCGTTCAATTTTATTGCGTCAGTGAGAATTAAGGATTGATTAACAATATCTTTGATTTTTTCGTCCCATCCTCTCAGGTTGATATCATAAATTTTGAAAGCATGGACAGATTGTTTCAAAAATTGTTGAATGGTCTGCCTGGAAATATCATTTCGCTGTGCCAATGTGCCAAACAGAATGGCATCGGCATGCTGTGCTAGATCGCTAAGTTTATTGTCTATCTGTAAATAATCAAAAGCGACATCAGTTGTGCATTGGAATTTAGGTTTGCCATCTTTATCCAAACTGACTCTAACAGTCCCGGTGGGCTTAGTTAAATCCTGCTGAATATAATCGGTTTCCAGTTCTCTTTTTTGTAATGAATTTATGACTTCGTGACCCAAATCATCACATCCGGTTCGACTGACAACAATTCCATTATCACCCAGTTGTTTGCAATGGATCGCAAAGTTTGCTGGAGCACCACCTAAGAATTTTTCGGTTTCATAAACATCCCAGAGAATTTCACCGATACCGATGATATTAAATTTGTTTGGTCTCATTTCTTTGTTGATAATTCAATTGGGATGCTACACCATAACTAACATTTTCATCAACTACTATTTTCACAATACAACCATTTCCTTTTCCGTTGCTAAATATGAGGCATATTTCCAAATATATCTTAAAGTCAAGCTAATTTTAAGAGATAAACATTCTGCCTATAGAACTATTTTCTACATTTCTTAGCTCCTTTTTGTTGAATGATTTTTAATATTTTGTGCATATTATTTTTTATTTTAATGAATTTATAGGCATAACGCACGTTTCAGTTGCCGAAAAGCTTAGACGCACAGACTTTCAAATTTATATTAAAAATGATTAGACCCACCGACCGTGACTTATTTCAAACACCGCTTTTCGGTTGGCTGGAAACTTTTGTTATACCTTTTCATTACAATGTGTTACATTAACATTATTTCTTAGATGTCACTCGTACTTCGGCAAAAATTCCATCTTCTGCTTTGGATATAGTAAATCTATTATCTTTCAGTAATTTCTTCAATAAATCTTCTACACTGAAAAGAAGATACCCTTTTATTTGAAATTTAAAATAAAGGTCATCAATCGTCCTTGATTTTTTTTTAGTCTTTAAAAACTTATAACAAATATCTAAAATTTCATTAGACATCCTAAAAATAACTGGCTTTTCAGTCCAATTAAAATCATTTTCATCTTTTCCTGATAAAAATAATGCATCTAAAATAACATGTTGAAAATCGATATTCTCGGGAAATTCTCTATGATATTTTGACATAAAATTAATTGCTTTTTCATATTGACCATTTAAAACATATGCTGCGCCAAGGTAATATTGTGAATATTGATCGTCAGGATATTTGTTAAATCTATGTTCGCAGAATTTCACTAAACCAGGATAGTCTTCTTTTGCATGCAATGCTGAAAAAGCTTCCCATTCTTCAAATTCATCATCAAATTTTTCGTCATGGAAATTTATTTCTGAATTATTGTTCATAATTTTTTTAATTTTCGATCGGAATTATTAATAGCTATAACGACCTGCGTTTCAGCGGCACAAGGTATAGGATACACTGGACTTAAAAATTTAGTCTTAACTTTCAAGGATATTCCGCATATTCACATTTGCAGTGAGCCCTTGTGTCCGCTGCAAACGCCTGTTAGGCGCTTTATTTACATAAACTTAAGCAAGAAAATAGCTATTGTTTATTGTAATACCGCTAAATGACCTGTATTTGTCTATACAGTAGTATTTTATAACTTAGATATTTTTAAATTATCAAACCAAACAATTCCAGTATTGGTGTTGCAAATGTATCCTATATGCAACGTTATTGTTACAAAATCATGATTATAAGAGTTAAAATTTACTTGAACGTTCGTCCAATTAGTTGTGCCAGTCAACAATGTGTCGGAAAAAAATGCTAAATTGCCAGCTGTTATAAAAAATCCAGCTCCCATTGTTTTGTCTTGATATAGTTTATGATTTTCAGTTTTAATATCACAGCGTATATTATAATGAGTATTTTTTTCGACCGTAATCTCTTGATTAAAACGAACATCATTTGGTAAAGAATCTGGAATTGTAGATTTCAAGGAATATGAGCCATCTGTTTTTACTGTGGAATCTTTTTCAACAATAGTTATTTTTGGTCTCCATTCAGTTAGATTCCAATTGGCTGGCTTCCCAGAATCATTAAATATTTCAAAACTTGGATTTGCAATTGTAACAATAAAAGGTGGTTTGTTTTTTGGTCCTGTTGAATTGTCACTATCACAAAATGAAAAAAATACAATGATTAGTAGAATAAAGGTCAATGTTTTTGTTTTCATTATTTACTCTCTTATTTTTTATTAATGATATTCTGTACGCATAAGATAATGATTAGGTGCCAATTATTACACAAAATATCTTCCTAATAATAGGATAAAATATCCATTATTGGAATATTTTCCTACCATCAGGAACACAGAACTTCCTAATATTATGAATTTTTCTTCCTATCATATACTATTCTACCTTCCAAACCAAGATCTAAGACATCCCCGTATGGAAGCTCCCATAATTTTTTTGTGTCATTCTATCTGCCACCCAAAGATTTTTAAAAATATCTCAATCATTATAAGTGAGATTAAACCTTATTAGGGGATAATAATTAGCTGCCCAATTCTAATTATTTTTTATGCCCAATAATAGGCATTTTTGATCTTCATCATTTAAAATTCGATCCACTAATCCCAACTCTAATATATCTTTCTAACTGTTTTAAATCAAAATAAGGGCTATTTAAGGCTAACATCGATTCGGTTACGCATTGTAAAGTGAAAATCCCAGATTAGTTCTATTTTGCGCAGGAAGACTAATCAGTAAGTCGGCGCGAGGATTATCAGTTGAACGAGTAAGCGGATCAGGTTGAGAATTGTCTTTTCCTGCACAAAAATTTGTTTCAATTCGATGTATTTTTTTGGATTAATATAACAAAATTATTTTAAATTGTCAACTAAAAATTAAATTATTGACTTTCTGATTACAAATTTATACATTTAAAAAATTTATTTAACATAGAGGGAAATATATGTTAAACAATTACAAAAAATACGTTCACTTCGGTACTTCTTCCTGGGCTTTTGAAGGTTGGCAGGGGATTGTTTATTTCAAAGATTATCCAGCAGGAAGGTTTAAGCGGGATTGTCTGGCTGAGTATGCAACGGATGGTCGTTTTTCTACTGTGGGGATGGATTTGTTTTTTTACCAACCACCAACAGAAGCGATTCTTGAGCATTATGCAAAGCAATTGCCACCGAATTTTAAGGCCTGCAGCAAGGTGTGGGAACAACTGACCATTTATCGTTATCCCACACAGCCTCGTTATGGCAAAATGAAAGGACAGCTCAATCCCAATTTTTTGAATTCAGAGTTATTTATTAATACTGTTTTAAACCCTTACAAACAGGTTTTTCGGGCGCATACCGGACCGTTTATATTTGAGTTTCAATACATCAAAGCCAGTGACAAATCTGTTGAGGAATTCGGTCAGGAGTTGGATAAGTTTTTCGCTGCTTTACCCAAAGATTTCCAGTACAGTGTGGAGGTCAGGAATAAAAGTTTTCTTCATCAAGCTTATTTTGATAGACTTAGAAGTCACAATGTGGCTCATGTTTTTAATCAATGGTTTTATATGCCACCAATTTCTGAACAATTAACACAGGATTCAGTTACCGCGGATTTTATCGTTGCCCGCATTTTAACTCCGCCTGGTATGTCCTACGAAGCAACGGTTAAACAATTTGAACCATACAATAAGATTATTAGTCCGCTGCCCGAAGTGAGATCTGACTTAAGGAAGCTGGTTGACATTGCTGTCAAATCGAGAAAGATCGCCTATTTGCTTATTAATAACAGGGCTGAAGGCTGTGCACCGCAAACGATTCAAGAGCTTCAAAAAATGATGTAAATAAGGGTTTGCTTTCCAGGAACATGGTCTCAGATGGTCGCCACCTCACAGGTGGAGACCATCTGATTTAACCAAAATTACGAATCTCTATTTCGGGGATCAAATCTTCTTTGCTGTTTAATCTCACTTCTTCTCCCTTTTTCGTCCAACCGCCGTTGCTTGGTTACAAGCGAAGGTTTTCGCCTGCGACGAGGTTTTGGCTTCTGGACAGCTTTATGAATCAATTCAATCAGCCGATTCAGAGCATCCGCTCGATTGCGAGCCTGGGTGCGAAAACGCCTGGCTGTGATGATTAATTCACCGCTTTCTGTCATTCTTCTGCCAGCTAATTGAACCAATCGTTCACGAATATCATCGGGCAACGAAGGCGAGTTTAGAACATCAAAGCGGAGTTGGACCGCGGTAGCAACTTTATTCACGTTTTGTCCGCCTGGACCAGAAGAACGGATGAAATCTTCGTGGATTTCATTTTCATCAATGAATATAGTATCGGTAATTTGAATCATGGTTAATCATTACATTCCTAACCTGTACGAGCCAGAACCAAAAAGAAATAATAGCTCACAGAAATAGAACTCTCACAGAATTGAAAAAAACTAAAAAAATATTTCTGTGAGGATTCCAATTCTGTGAGCGAAAATATTTTTGTCTTTTGTGCAAAGATTTGACTTTTTAGATACTACGTTTCTTTCAAGACTTCGCTTGAAAGAAATAGCTCCTTCGGAGCAGTTTAACAAACTACTTTTTCGGATAAAATAGAACATACTTTTTTAAAGATCGAATATTGAACAAGGAATGATGAATATCGAAGTTCGAAATTCGTAATTCCTTGTTCAATATTCATCATTCAATTTATCGACAAAGTTTTGTCGATGTTGCAACACTAGTGCCTATCTCTATTACTGGTTCTAACCAAATAACATCATAAGGTTGACAAATTATCTTTAGTTTTCCATCCCCTGCTATCCATTCCTTTCCACTAATAACATCATTCCACTCTGTTTCCTCTGTACCAAGTTCAGATAAAGGAATTTTGATCTGGCAGGTTTGGGCAGTTACATTAGTCAAGGTTAAAATTCTCTGGTTTTTTTCAGGCGATATCCTGAGAACTGAAAATACCTGGGATGAAATCATTAAAATTTTTTGTTCACCATTTGGATGGAAAGCACGATTTTTCGTTCGAATAGAAAGAATCCGTCCCAATTGCCAGTTAATATGAAAAAGCTTGGATTTCGGATCATTCAGTGCTTTTTCGAGAAAGGCATCACTATCAAACATACGACGATTAATATCACGTTTCAAGTGGCTGATTTTAACTGCATCTATATCGTTAGCGGTTCCAATTAAGCCGTGAACATAAATCGCTGGAACACCCTGAAGAACCAGGGCAATGCTTCTTGATGCGACAAAACGTTTAACTTGAAAAACAATATCTTCGCCACTATTTTCACGATTCAAAGCGCTAAACCAGGTGATGTCTATCTCATAAGGTTCTTTACTTCCTTCCACATCGGCTCGATAAGAAATTAATCCTCCATGTTGTTTAGCCTTCTTAATTATAAATTCAATTTCTTCTTTTTCGAGAATACCTTTTACTGCCATGAGACCAATACCATCATGAGTGTCCAAAAAGTTAAGGTATGTAGTCTTATTTGAACCCTTTTTCAGACTTTTAGCCCAATTCGATAGTTTTGTTACATCGCCTTTATAGAAAGAATAAAGCACAAAAGGCGGCAGAGCAAAATTATAAACCATTTGTGCTTCGTCATAACCATCACCAAAATAAGCAATATTTTCTTGATGAGGTACATTAGTTTCTGTGACTAGAGCAACAGTGGGAGCAACAACATCTAATACATCCCGAAAAAGTTTAACAATCTGGTGCGTCTGCTCCAGGTTTGCAGAATTGGTACCTGGTTGCTCCCATAAATAAGTCACTGCATCGAGACGGATAATATCAGCACCATGACGAACGTAAAAAAGTAAAATTTCAATTACCTTCATCAGTAGTTCAGGATTTCGATAGTTAAGGTCAATTTGGTCGGGAGAAAAAGTCGTCCATACATATCGTAGACCATTGATGGTCTGGAATCTGGTAAGTATATCTGAAGTTCGGGGGCGAAAAATTTTCTTGAGTTGTTCGGGCGAAAGAGCGTTTCGAGATTCATAAGAGATAAAAAAATCTTTATATTCAGGATTACCATTTAAAAATTCTTGAAACAAACGACTTTTGGATGATACATGATTGAACACTCCATCGAACATCAGTTGATAACGATCTTCCAGATTATCTATGTCTTTCCATGTCCCAAGGCGAGGATCAACCGTTTCAAAATCGATAATAGCAAATCCCCGGTCAGATGAATAAGGGAAAAACGGTAAGATATGCAGTGTATTAATTACGCCTTTTAGATAGGTATCACAAAGTCTGGCTAACGTTGCCAGCGGAGATTCACCTTTGCTATGGAAAAGATCGCCATAAGTAATCAATATTATATCCTTTTCGGTGAATCGTTCGGTTGGATCAAAATTCTTCCCCCTTTCGATCATCTTTTGAGGCTTATGGGCATAATAGACCTTAAGAATTCGTTCGAGCTCAGCTATATATTGTTTCGCTAAATCGTCTCCATAAAGGGACAGCAATCGATTAAAAATCCTTTCACGAGTTTCTGAAGCAATTTTTAACAGTGGCTTTTTATAATCAGGCTCTAAATTGTGAACCGTATGAGTTGCATTGTAACCTTTTTGATGATTTGATTTGTTCTGCTTTTTGTTGGAGTTTGAATTAGCCATGATATCATTTTATTCTTATTGAAAACAAAACAGAAATTAAGAAACTCAACTGACTACTAACAACGGACACTACTCTTTATTTTAAATTGCAAAAAAAATATAGACAAATAAATCAAAAATGTCAACCAAATAATGCCAAGCATTAGATTTAAATGTTATTTTTGCTTGACATTTGATTTGAAATATAGTATTATAAAGATAAATTCCATCAAATCACGACTTAAGTGTGTTCTAAAAATATTAACAACCGACAAAGAAACAGTAAAATCTTTTCCTTGAGAGAAGATTTTTAACTTGACAGCTGGCACTTGTCAAGTTATTTTATAAATAGTATGATTGTATCTTTCAAGCACAAAGGTCTTAACAAGTTTTTTGAAATGCAGATGTACAAACAAGGCCATCCTGGTGAGGTTTTGAAGGAATTCAACGCAGCAAAAAATTAATACAGCCGACAGAAAAACAACAAAATTTTTTATTCAATGTTATGTTGCAGGATAGATAATGATAACCTACAAGAAAACCATCAAGGAAGTCGAAGAAGTCTTCTCTATGAGGTGCGACAAGTGCGGGAACGAATATGACTCGA
>Ga0209636_10001081_pt1 | contig 27308 bp, 25 predicted proteins | sample DeeMarSWOR152_54_FD_187464 | JGI IMG/M metagenome (GOLD analysis project Ga0209636, IMG submission 187464) | Marine sediment microbial communities from White Oak River estuary, North Carolina - WOR-1-52-54 (SPAdes) (version 2) | ecosystem: Environmental > Aquatic > Marine > Intertidal zone >...
AGCAGATATTCATCGAGAAAGGAAAAGACGGCGCACGGATGCAGGAGATTGCCGATCGGGCTGGGGTGAACAAAGCCATGCTGTTTTATTATTTCAATAACAAAGATTTTTTGTATTTGGAAGTGCTACGTTCAATTATCCGAAGGTTATTCCAAAAAGTGAATGAGGTTGTCATTTCTGAACAGGAGCCGAGGAAAAAATTGGAGCAGTTTGTTGAAGCCTATATCAACTTTCTTATTGAGAATGAAGGATTGCCTCGAATCATGCTGAGAGAAATCGCCAGTGGCGGTGAGACAATTGGGAAAATTTTTAACGAGACTCTCTCCCAGGGTGAAAATCCGATTTCGGTAAAGATTCACTCCATGATCGAACAGAGTATCCAAAAAGGTCAATTCCGTAAAGTCGATCCCATTCAGACAATAATCAGTATTGTTGGCATGTGTGTGATTTATTTTATCGCTAATCCATTACTTCGTCATATATTTAGCTTTAAAGATATCGATCAGAAAAAATTCGTTGAAGACAGAAAAAAACATATTGTGGATTTGTTGGAGCATGGGTTGATTAATTCGTGAGATGGGAGATGTAAAACGTGAAACGTAAGACGTGAAAAGTGAAACGTGAGACAAAAAAAGACGATTTGGAGGGCAAAATGAGCTGGAATAAATTGTACGCGGCGATTGTTATATTGATGATAATTTTCTTTTATTGTGAGAAGGAGAATAAGGATCAAATTACGGGATCAGGAACTTTAGAGGCTACTGAAATTACCATCAGCTCCAAAAGCAATGGACAGGTGCTCGATCTGCTGGTGAAAGAGGGTGATGAAGTAAGGCTTGGTGATATCATTGCTGTGATCGACACAGAAAAATTGGTTCTTCAAAAGGAACAGATTAAAGCAGGGCTGGCTGAAGTCGATTATCATATATTGGCGGCCAGGGAGGGAATCAACATTTCGGAGGAACAATTTGACAATATCAAGAAAAAGAACGAGCGGATAAATAGATTATTTAAGGAAGGTTCGGCAACACAGCAGCAATTAGATGACATTATAACCCAGTTTAATCTTGCCGTGACTCAATTAAAGACTTCGAAATCAAACTTGCAAGCGGCTCAGATGAAAAAGAAGCAGATCGAAGCAAATCTGAAACTGGTTGAAAGCCAAATCAAAGATGCTACCATTATCAGTCCAGCTTCTGGAATCGTGATCAATAAATTCATTGAAAAAGGCGAAAATGTTGCCATGGGATTACCGATTGTAACCATTGCTGATCTGACCAAATTATGGATTAAACTTTATGTGACTGCACCGCAACTGGGATTTATTCAATTGGGCGAAACTGCTGAAATCAGGGTTGATTCGTTTCCTGAGCGGAGATTTGATGGAAAGATCATCTGGATTTCATCCAAAGCGGAATTTACGCCGAAGAATATCCAGACCAAAGAGGCTCGGGCGGATCTGGTTTATGCGGTAAAAATTGAAATATCAAATCCAGATTTATTGTTGAAAATTGGGATGCCTGCGGATATATTTGTGCAGAAGTAGGGCAAATTGGCAATTTGCCCTACATTGAAGTTATTTTAATGATTCAGTGGTAAGAAAAAGGACAGGTAATAATGACTGAACTAGCTGTCGAAGTCGAAAATTTATCGAAGGCTTACGGAAAAATCCAAGCCGTTAGTGATGTCTCGTTTCCAATTCACGATGGAGAGCTTTTTGGATTAATAGGGCCCGACGGCGCTGGCAAAACCACAACCATGCGAATTTTGTGCGGACTGTTATCTTTCGATAATGGTCAGTGTAAGGTTTTAAATTTTGATGTCTTCACTCAACTGAAACAAATCAAGAAAATTATTGGCTACATGCCGCAACGCTTCTCCCTCTATCCTGATTTGACAGTCAGTGAGAATTTGAGATTTTTTGCCGATTTGTTTCAAGTAACTCCAAAAGATCGGGAGGAACGACTGAACCGATTGCTAAAATTCAGTAATTTGGAGCCATTTCAAAAAAGAAGAGCGGATCAATTATCGGGTGGAATGAAACAAAAGTTGGCATTGAGTTGTACGTTAATTCATAGGCCAAAGCTTTTAATACTGGATGAACCGACAACAGGCGTGGATCCGATCTCTCGGAGAGAATTCTGGGAGATTCTTCATGAGTTGAAACAAGAAGGTGTCACTCTTCTCGTTTCCACACCCTATATGGACGAAGCCAACCAGTGTGATCGAGTGGCAATGATGCATCGAGGGAAAATTCTGACAATTGATTCACCTCAAAATATTTCCAATCTATTTTCAGATTATCTATTAGAAATCATCACCGATGAACTCATCCACACTTCGAATCAATTAAAGGAGTTGGCTGAAATAAAATCGGTTCAAATATTCGGTGATAAAATTCATGTGACGACTGAAAACGTTGATCAGGTCATTAACGTCATTCGGACTAATTTTCCAGGTGTGTGTTCTATTCACAAAATTGAGCCAGGAATAGAAGATACGTTTATTGAATTAATGCAGAAATAAAAATAATGAATCATACATCCGTCAAAGTCCAACACCTCACAAAAAAATTCGGAAATTTTACTGCTGTTGACAATATTTCGCTTGAAGTGAAAGGGGGAGAAATTTTTGGCTTCCTGGGAGCTAATGGGGCGGGAAAAACAACAACCATCAGAATGCTATGCGGTTTGCTACGCCCCACGTCTGGGGAAGCGTGGGTGAACGGATATAGCATTAATGAAAATTCAGAAGAGATCAAAAAAAATATTGGCTATATGTCACAGAAATTTTCCCTCTACAATGATTTAACTGTTGAGGAGAATATTACTTTCTATGGAGGGATTTATGGACTAAACTCCAGTTCTCTCAAACAGCGCAGAGAATGGATTCTCGAAAAATTGAATTTGAATGACCAGCGTAGGACACTCACCCGGGAAATTCCTCTTGGGTGGAAACAACGATTGGCGCTGGGATGTGCTATTCTACACCAGCCACCCATTATCTTCTTAGATGAACCGACATCAGGTGTCGATCCGATATCAAGAAGGGAGTTCTGGGAATTGATCAATGAATTAGCGCAGCAGGGCACAACGATTTTCGTCACAACGCATTACATGGATGAGGCGGAGTATTGTAACAGACTTTCAATTATGCATCAGGGGGAAATTATTACCATTGATTCCCCTCGAACGTTGAAAAAAGAATATGATAAAGCGACGATAGAGGATGTTTTTATTTCTTTGGTCGGAAAATGGGGTATAGGGTATAAGGGTATAAGGGAAATAAGGAATATGGAATGATGAATACAAGATTTAGCGCCATTTTTAGAAAAGAATTTCGCCACATTTTTCGTGATCCTCGGTCGTTGATGATTGCTATTTTGATGCCGATTTTGATGATTTTTATTTATGGACATGCGATAAAATTTGACATCAAAAATATCACGCTTGGAATAAATGATCAAAATAGAACACGAGCAAGCAGAGAGTTGATCGATAAGTTTGCCAAATCGAGCTACTTCATCATCGCTGCCTATCCTGAAAATCGACAGGAAATTGAGAACCTTTTTCAACAAAGAGAAATCAAAGCCGCCATTGTCATTCCTTATGATTATTCAGAAAAAATTAAGAATGAATTTCGAACTAAAATCCAGGTGCTCATTGATGGCAGTGATTCGAATACCGCTACGGTGATTATGAATTATATCAGCATCATTATGGCAAATGTCTCGGAAGAATTAAATTTTCAATGCGTTCGCTCTCCTATCGCTGCCGAATCTCGAGTATGGTACAATCCAAATTTAGAGAGTGCTAACTTTATTATTCCAGGATTGGTCGCAATAATTTTAATGATGATCTGTGCGCTGATGACTTCCATCACCATTGCGAGAGAAAAAGAAACTGGAACATTGGAACAAATTTTAGTTTCACCAATCCGACCAATTGAAATTATTTTCGGCAAAGTTCTGCCTTATGTAATTATCGCTTTTCTCGATGGTGCATCAATTGTTCTGGCAGCTAAAATTTTGTTCGATATACCAATTGCAGGAAGTTTAATCCAACTCACATTGCTCTCCATCTTCTATTTATATGCATCGCTCAGCATAGGGGTATTCATTTCGACACGGGTGAAAACCCAACAGGTTGCCATGATGGGAGCATTAGTGGCAACAATTTTACCCTCGTTACTTTTATCAGGATTTATTTTTCCCATTCGAAGTATGCCCTGGCTGTTGCGGATTATTAGCAACGTCGTCCCAGCAAAATATTATCTGGACATTATTCGAGGTGTAATTTTGAAGGGTATCGGATTTTCATACCTCTGGCACAATACTTTATTTCTTTTTATCTTAGGGACGTTGTTTTTACTGATCAGTGTCACACGGTTTAAAACGAAGTTAGATTAACAGGCTGTTTTAGAGGACTATTTTCCCACAAACCTGGTTTCTTCAAGAAACCTGGTTTGTTCAAAGAATGCTTCGGCATTAGCAAGTGACGAAGTATCAAAACATTTTTCATAGAGGAGCATCAATGCAACAAATCCTATTTATCATTCGAAAAGAATTTATTCAAGTATTACGCGATAAGCCGATGCTGTTTATTATTTTTCTCATGCCGATTGTTCAATTGCTGTTACTTGGGTCTGCAGTTTCCACTGACATAAAAAATATTGCCACTGTAGTTTGTGATCTGGATCGCACTCCTTCCAGCCGTGAATTGATCCGACGATTTCAACATAATAGATATTTTAATATCGAATTTTTGGAAACGAATAAGAAAAATATTACTCAATATCTCGATCAGGGTAAAGCGACTATTGCAATTGTTATTCCTCTTAATTTTGAAAGAGATTTAAAACGAAACCTATCCCCTTCGGTACAGATACTAGTCGATGGACAGGATTCCAATTCATCATTGATCGCTATGGGTTATTCCAATCGAATTGTTCAGGTTTTTAGCCTGGAGAAATTACAAAATAGCTTGAAAAAGAATCCAGCTATTCTTCGTCAAATCCACCTTGTTGAACCTGAGACCAGAATCTGGTACAATCCCAACCTGGAAGCGAAAAATTATATGATTTCAGGTATTGTAGCGATTTTATTAACGGTCATTACTTCGCTGCTGACAGCATTAGGTCTGGTGAGAGAAAAAGAGATCGGTACACTGGAACAATTGATGGTTACCCCACTAAAGTCATATCAATTGATGATCGGAAAAACAGTGCCATTTGCTATCCTCGGAATGATCGAAATCAGCTTTGCCATTTTGGTGGCAAAATTATGGTACCAGATTCCCATCCGAGGAAATCTGTTGCTTTTTTTTGGAATTTCTTTTATTTTTATGTTTACAACGTTGGGGGTTGGAATTTTTATTTCAACCGTCTCAAAAACACAGCAGCAGGCATTGTTCTTAGCCTGGTTCTTTTTAGTGTTTGCAATCCTGATGTCTGGCTTCATGTTTCCTATTGACAATATGCCAGAAATCATGCAATATTTAACCTATATCAATCCTGTTCGGTATTTTCTAACAGTGGTCCGTGAATTATTTCTGAAAGGAAGTGGGCTATCTTTTCTCTGGCATCAGGTATTGATTATGACAATTTTTAGTATCGTCATCATCACTTTTAGTGCCATTCGTTTTCAGAAGAGGGTGAGTTAGTGAAAAGGGAATAGTAAAAAGTGAAAAGGGGAGTGAACAAACCAGTTTGCTTGGAGAAACCTGGTTTGTTTATCTATTCATTTCATTTAAGTAAATTAATAAAAGGTATCTAAAATGGAGGGAATGTAATGAAGCGAGTCAGATTTTGTCTGGTAGTTTTCCTATTTATCTTTCTTTTCTTCGTGGCTTCGAATTATGCCCAGGTTTCTGAAAAATTTCAGCAGCTCATTGATCAGGGAGAATTTACTAAAACTCAGCAATTGATGCGGCAGGAACTTGCTACGAATCTGGACATGGATCCAATTCAGCGGTTGAATATCATTTTTCAAATTGAACGCCTGGATCGGATTAAAAAGGATTTTAAACAGACAAAGGAAGAAATTGTCGAATATATCAAACAATACGTTCCTGATGTTAAAGAAGCAGACCTGGCTCAATGGGAGCAAGAAAAGTCGCTTGAGTTTATGGTGATTGATGGGGACAAGAAATATTTCAACAATGCAGCGCCAAATTTATTCAGGATTAATAAAAAGTTAAAACAGATTAAAAAGAAAAAGTCAGAGTCTGGCACTTCCCCGCTTTACAATCGATTGGAGGATGTCAGGAACATTATTCAAGCAGCAAAAGAAAGCGGAAATAAGTTTGTCAATCCAGTAAGATATCGAGTGACATATACACTGACCGTGAAGAAAAACATAGTTCCGAAAGAAAAAATTATCCGCTGCTGGCTTCCTTTTCCCAGAGAAATCCCCAATCGACAAATCGATGTAAAATTAATTTCCTCTTCTCCCGAACGATATATCATTTCTCCAAACGATGATTATTTACAGCGAACTATTTATTTGGAGCAGCCATCTGCGGGAGATAACGAGACAAAATTTCAGGTCATTTTTGAATTTACCAATCATGCCGTTTATCAAAAGATCGAGACCCAAAAAGTTACACCTGTCAAAACGAATGAAGAATTAACGCCTTATTTATCCGAGCGACCACCTCACATTGTGTTTTCAGAAGAATTGAAACAGTTGTCAAAAAAGATTGTAGGCAAAGAAACCAATCCTTATTTCATTGCCCGAAAAATCTTTAAATACATTAATGATAATATTCCCTGGGCATCGGCTCGAGAGTATTCCACGTTTGCGAATATCTCCGATTATGTCTACCAGAATCATCACTGCGATTGCGGGATGCACCAGATTTTCTTTATGACTCTCTGCCGAATGAATGGAATTCCCACTCGCTGGCAATCGGGCTGGACGACAAAACCTGGCGGAAGCGGAATGCACGATTGGGGTGAAATTTATTTTGAACCCTACGGCTGGCTGCCAGTGGACTCAGATGTCGGATTATTGGAATCGAAAAATGAACAAGAAAAATGGTTTTTCATCGCTGGCATGGATGCCTTTCGATTGATCGTAAATGACGATTATTCTCAAAACCTTTATCCCGCTAAAATCCATTTTCGTTCCGAGACCATTGACTTCCAGCGAGGCGAAGTGGAATGGGAAGGTGGTAATCTGTATTTTGATCAGTGGAAGTGGGATTATGATGTGGAATTGCTGAATTGATTAAACGTAGGGCGTAGAGTGTGTGGCGTAGGGCGAAATGCCCTACGCTCCACGCCTTACGCCCTACATTATCTTAGTTATGTTTCGATTATTAATTTAATGAAAGACTTGCAATGGTAAACCGCCTTCAAATTGCAAAAAATTGGCTTCCTAGATACACTGGAATGCCACTGGAAAAATTTGGTAGTTTTGTCCTTTTAACCAATTTCAATTATTATATCAAAAGGTTCGCTGAAAAATTCAAATGTGATGTTTATGGTGAAAACAAGCCAATGCAGGCTGTGACGAATAATAATGGATTGTCGATTATCAATTTTGGCATTGGTTCGGCGAATGCCGCAACGATTATGGATCTCCTCGTTGCCATAAAACCGAAGGGCGTACTTTTTCTTGGTAAATGTGGCGGATTGAAAAAATCGACTGAAATCGGTCATTTCATACTCCCTATTGCTGCGATTCGAGGCGAAGGTACCAGTCTTGACTATTTCCCACCTGAAGTCCCAGCGCTTCCTTCCTTTAAACTGCACAAGTTCATTTCGGAGAAGATTATAAAGCATGGTTATGAATATCGTACTGGTGTCGTTTATACCACCAATCGCCGAGTTTGGGAGCATGATCAAAGATTCCATGAAAGGCTTCAACAGATGACCTGTATTGCTATTGACATGGAGACAGCAACTATCTTCATCGTTGGTCATCATAATGAGATATCTCGAGGTGCTTTGCTACTTGTATCCGATGTCCCGATCACCCCCGAGGGTGTGAAAACCGAAGAATCCGATGAACAGGTTACACGAAAATGGTCTCAAATCCATTTGGAAATTGGCATCGAAGCAATGACAGAAATCGGTGAAAAAGGGGAGCAGATCAGGCATTTCAGGTATTAGCATTTTGATTATTTGAACGCGCCACCAACTTTGGAAGTGCCTGGCACGTTAATATTATTTAAAGAAACAGCAATTATCACTTGACATTTCATAATCAATGATTTATATTGATAAATATCAATTTATGGATTATGAGGATTTCGGAACCTCAAAAATCTTCAATCTAAGGAGGGAGCATGAATATAGCGTATACTACCCCGTTTTCACGGACATGGAACCGTATGACTACAGCTCTGTTTAAACCATTCGATCTTGGCAAATGGTTTGTTGTTGGATTCACGGCCTTTCTGGCAGGATTGACAGAAGGTCATGGTGGTGGAGGGGGGTCTTCTAGATCAAAATTATATCGTCACCATGACTTTGGTGACGTGATCGATTTTCCAAGAATTGCCTGGGAATGGTTGATGGATAATCCAGGCTGGTTTACCCTCATTGTATTTGGTGTCCTGTTTGTCATCGCTCTGGTGATTCTGCTGACATGGCTGAGTTCCAGAGGCAAGTTCATGTTTCTGGACAATGTGGTTTATAACCGTGCCAAAGTGACGCAACCGTGGCATGAATTCAGAATGGAAGGGAATTCACTGTTTTTATGGCGCATTGTTTTCGGTCTCATCGTTTTGTCAGTCATCACCCTGTTTCTCATTCAGATATTCTATATTGCATTGGATATCTATGAGAAGGGATTTGAACCCGATTTTGTAATGCCGATTATTGGAATGGGTTTGCTAGCTTTGTTGGTTATTCTGGTCATTGCCTACATTTCGGCATTTCTAAATAATTTTGTCATTCCCATCATGTACAAACATCGTATTACCACCACCCAGGCATGGCGTCAATTCCTGCCGCTGTTTTCAAAGCACTGGGGGTACTTCGTCCTTTATGGATTGTTCTTGCTTGTCCTGCATATTTTAGCCGTAATCGTTGTCATCACCGTAGGTTTATTTACCTGTTGCATCGGCATTATCCTTTTGATTATCCCGTACATCAATGCGGTGGTTACATTACCGATTTCTTATACATTCATGGCACTCGGTCCAGAATTTTTGGCGCAATTCGGTGTTGAGTATGATATATTTCCCAAAGCTGAAGGCGCTTAGTGCTGCAAGACCGCCAAAATCTTACCGATAATTTGAATAATGAATCCAGTTGGCGGATCGAATTTCGAAATTGATTATTCTTTGTTCGATATTCGACATTAAATTTGAATACATTGTTCTCTAATATTAAAATTATATGATCTGACTGCTCCGAAGGAGCCTCTAGATAAAAATGATTCGATTTGAATATTATAAATCCTTGCCTTCAAAAATAATCAGCAAAGCAATTGTGGCGTTGGGCTTGTTGACGATATTATTATGTTCATTATTTTTAGACCCAGACAGAGTAAATTTCTTGCCATGCTTTTTTCGGCAAATAACAGGGCATCGTTGTCCGAGCTGTGGACTAAGTCATTCTTTTCATGCGATTTCACATTTTCACATCCAGGAATCATTTAAATTTCATCTGATGGGTCCTGTACTCTATTTAATTCTGTTATTGTTACTTTTAAAACTTTCTGTTGAGATAATTATCGGAAAAGAGGTTCAAATCAAAGTTGAGCCAAAATTGAGCAGAATAACTTTAGCGATATTTTTATGTTTATGGATAGTTTTTTGGATAATTAGATTTCTTGGGGAGTTTTAATTTAGTCTTTAAACAAGTCTTTAATTTTATAATTGTTATACGTTAAAATATAACAGTTGCTGTCATTCCTGCGGATGCAGGAATCTCAATATTAATAAAATTTAGGGATGCCTGTATTCACAGACATGACATTACAAAACAATCCTTAATAAGTATAAATTAGTTACCTGGAATTCAGAAAACGTAGTAATCGAAGGAAAACCCAATTATTGAAAAAATAGGAATCAAAATGCCCACTTTAGACATTAATTTTGTCCGACAACAATTCCCTTCTTTTCAACATCCTGAAACAGGAAAATGGATCTTCATGGAAAATGCAGGTGGCACTTATGTGCCCAAGCCAGTCATTGATCGTTTAAACAGATTTATGATTGAATCCAAAGTTCAACCGTATGGTCAATACCACATGTCCCAAGTAGCTACAAAAGCCATTGAAGAAAGTACCGTAAAAATGGCTGAAATGATCAATGCGGATCACAACGAAGTGGTCATTGGGCATTGTACGACCATGAATTTCATTATGCTTTCGAAATCTTTGCGATCGTTGTTTCAGCCTGGCGATGAGGTTATCGTCACCAATCAGGAACATGAAGCCAATGCTACACCCTGGCGGCGCTTACAGGAATTTGGCGTTAAAGTGCTTGAATGGAAAATGAATCCAGCGTCTTCTGAGCTTGAGCTTGATGAATTGGAAAAATTGCTATCTCATAAAACCAAGCTTGTTTGTGTGAATCACAGCTCCAATATCGTCGGCTCGGTAAATGATATTCGAGCGATTGCCGATATGGCTCATGAACAAGGTGCTCTCATCCTGGTCGATGGAGTTTCTTATGCTCCACACCATTGTGTCGATGTCAAAGCGCTGGATGTTGATTTTTATGGATTGAGTTTGTACAAAGTCTTCGGTCCTCATCTGGGATTGCTCTATGTTAAACGAGATCATCACCATTTACTGGCTAACGAATCGCTTGAGTTTCAACCGCAGCAGTATGAGAAAATCACTACTCCTGGAGCACCGAATTACCTTCGGATTGCTTTGAATCCAGGTGGGGTGAATCATGAAGAAGGGGCCTGTTTAACAGGGATTACGGACTATATGGATGCCTTGTACTCTTATCATTTTAAGGATGGGGAAAGGGATCAGTTTTCTCGGGTGAAACAGGTTTTTGGATTGGTTGAAGCGCATGAATCAAACACGTCAAAAATATTTCTGGACTTTGTTCAGTCCAATCCCAAAATAAGGTTGATTGGGAAAACTGTTTCCGATACGACCCAACGGCAACCGACGTTTTCGTTTACCATTTCGGGCAAGCTTTCAAACCAAGAATTAGTAGCAGAATTAACCAAACGAAAAATCGCTATTCAAAGTGGGTGTTTTTATGCCTGGCGATGTGTAAAGGCTCTGGGCATTGATACTGAAGTCGGCGTGGCTCGGATGAGTTTGGTGCATTATAACACAGAAGATGAAGTGAGATATCTTTGTTCGTGGCTTGACGAAATATTGAAATGAAATTATGTTTATTGCTTTTAATGACCTTTAATGGATAATTATACCAATTTTAAATGCTTAATGACCTGGCTTTAAATATAAGAAAATCAAAAAATGTTTACTTAAACAAGGGAGGAGTCATTATGAGAGTTATGGATTGGAACATAGAATGGATGAATGATTGGTTTGTCGGGGGAAATCGAGTAGCATTTAGAGAAAATTATAATGGAATACATGGCGATATCAGGAATGTAGCAGATTTGTGTCAAAGAGTTGCTTCAGTCATAAAAACAATCAATCCAGATGTTCTTACTGTCCAGGAGGGACCAAGCGACAAAAGAGAGATGGAGCTATTCATTAATGAATTTCTAAAAGATGAGAATGGTGCTCCACTTTTTAAGGCTTTCGGTGGTTTTGAAGGTAGAACTCAGAAAAATTATAACTTAGTGAAGGTAGAAGGCGAGTTCAAAGAGGCTGAACTTGCCACAGATGAACTCACATTAAAACTGAATGAATCCTGGTTGTCCGATATTGACGGAGATTTAAATCTAGAAGAATATGAATTCACCCGAACCCCGGTAGTCGTTGAAGGGAAGTTTGGTACTAGTGATTCACAATTAAAGATTTTAACATTGCACACCAAATCAAAATATGTACATCGGCAGGAGGAACTCTGGAATAATCCAAATACTCGGATGCAATTTATCACAGAGGCGATGAAAAATCGTCGCAGAATATCATCTGAAGCAATGAGAATTCGAAAATATTTAGATGGGCTAATCGAGAATAACAGACAAGAGTTAATCGTTGTAACCGGTGATTTCAATGACGGACCAGGGCATGATTACTTTGAACGTTATTATCTAACCCATAATGTGACCGACATAATACTGGGTAGTACTTTTCAGCCTGAACTATTATTCAAACACAGTTTTATCAATCGTGTTCCAAAAGAAAAGCGCTATACAGCTATATTTGACGATTTTATTGACGAGATACCTTCCCGGTTACTTCTATTAGATCACATTGTCGTATCGCCGGTTTTATCTGATAAAATTGTTAATTCTGAAATCGCACATAACGCGTTCAATGCTGCAATTGATGAAAGTGCAACGAGTAGACAAAAGTATCCCAGTGACCATAGACCAGTTTTTGTTGACCTGGCTTAAAGGAAGGGAAATGATTGTCAGGGAATAGTAGCATGAAGTTCGATGACCTTGATCAAAAAATGCGAATCTTTGAGGAGTTAAACGATCAGTATGTCTTGCCCAACATTTATGTTGTCGCTCGGTTAGATGGCAGAAGCTTCACCCGTCTGACAAAAGAAGTTCACAAATTTGAAGTTCCTTATGATAAAAAATTTCGGGATTACATGATCGAAACGGTGAAACATCTGATGAACTGTGGTTTTCGGATAATTTATGGCTATACTCAAAGTGATGAAATATCGTTGCTATTCCATCCCGATGAAGATACATTTCAGAGGAAAGTTCGTAAATTGAATGCTATTTTGGCAGGTGAAACCAGTGCAAAATTTTCGTTATTGTCGGGAGATATTGCCTCTTTTGATTGTCGCATAAGCCAATTGCCTAATATTGAACTGGTCGTTGATTATTTTCGCTGGCGAAATGAAGATGCTCACCGTAATGCTTTAAACTCGCACTGCTATTGGCTGTTGCGAAAAAATGGCGAGACAGCAATTTCTGCAGCAAATTTTTTAAAAAGAAAATCAGTAGCAGATAAAAACGAGCTATTATTTCAGCATGATGTAAATTTTAATGATCTACCTGATTGGCAAAAAAGAGGGATTGGTCTGTATTGGGAGGTATATGAATAAGGAAGGATATAATCCAAAGTTAAAGAAAACGGTAAAGACAGAAAGACGACGAATTAAAGTAGACTTAAACTTACCCATGAAGGATGAGTATGGTGAGTTCATTAAAAGTTTAATCGAAAAGAACTTCATTTGAATTCAGTTTAGAATAACAATTAATAGATTCAAGCATAACCATTCAGTACATTCAATTTGGTAATTAAGGATTTATTATTTTTAAAACTAAAATGAATAAAACAGGTTAATTCAAATAGGGAGGGCAAAAAATGGAAACTCATTTTGCAGTAGGTTCGATGGAAAAATATTGTCCATACTGCATTCATTTTGATGATAAATTAGGAGTTTGTTCTAAAATACATGAGAATGTAAGATCATATCCGAAAAAGTTTCTTGAAAAATGTTATGGCAAATATTTTGAGAAAGATCAAGAAAGAGTCATTGAAATCACTGAAGAAGTTGGGGAGAAAATCGCTGATATGACAATGGACCAAAAAATCACCTACATCATCGAACGATTGGACGCAATCGAAAATCGACTTCCTGATAGTGACATAATCCATCAAAGATTTTGGAAGCGAGCCTGGACGGTGTTCGGTTATAATATGGCAACGACTTTCATTATTTATTGTATAATATTCATACTCGCAATATTCTTAAGTATTTTTTTCGAATAAATGTATTTATTCCAGGTATCTTTAAAACAGTTTTGATTAATACTATATTTGATTAATACTATATAGGGGAGGTGATAAACTTGAGAAAGAATTCATTTTTTAATTGTCTGGTGGAAAATCAAACATGGAGGTTTTAAGATGAAAAAGAAAATTACTCTAATTTTAATGCCCTTTATCATCTTTCTGCTTTTATCACCCTCTTTCTCACAGGAAAGGGAGATTTCACCTGTTGAACTAAAAAAGATCTCTCCAAATCTTTTTGAAATCTTAGGTGGACGAGGTGCACAAGGTGGTGCCTATATCGGAGATAATGGCGTTCTGATCATCGATGCAAAAATGAATAAAGAATCGGTAGATCAAACGATTGCAGAGATTAAAAAGATAACGGACAAATCCCTGAAATATCTCGTCAATACACACAGTGATGGTGATCATATTTGGGGAAATCAATATTTTCCCGAAACCATAACATTTATCGCCCATGAGAATTGCCGTAGAGAATTTTTCCATCCAAAACGAGATGGAACACCATCAGACTGGAACAATCCTGAATTGGCATCTTTTATACCCTCGATAACATTTCGAGAAAAAATGGATATATATCTTGGTTCGAAAAAAGTGGAGGTATGGTATTTTGGAGTTGGTCATACTACCGGTGACGCGGTAGTGTATTTTCCCGATGAAAAAACTGCCTTTCTTGGTGACCAGATATTTTTAACCAGACCTCAACTTATCCACTCCTATAAAGGCGGTAATTCTTTTGAACATGTAAAAACCCTTTCAAAAATGCTGGAAACCTTAGATGCTGAAAATTTCTGCAGTGGTCATAGTGAAATGGTCGATCGCCAGGCGATAAAACGACATATCGAACAAATGAAAAAACGACAGGAAAAAGTTCAGAAGTTGATTGAGAAAGGACTGGGGCTTGAAGAAGTGAAAAGTGAGTTTGAGGAGAATGAAGCCAGGCTTATTGAGGCGATTTACAATGAAATAAAGCAAGCTTCATTGTAATTAGTTTCCGTAACACAAGCTTCCAGCTTGTGTTACGGATAAACAATAATTAATAAGGAAAAAAATGTATATATCCATTTCCCTTCTCATGGCAATTGCTCCCTCTTTAGTTCTCGTGTATTATTTTTATAAGCAGGATAAGAAAAAACCAGAACCTAAAGGTTTAGTGACAAGAATATTTTTTCTGGGGCTATTGTTTACGATTCCAGCCATTATCTTAGAAGTATTATTCGATGAAATTTTTGTTTTTGTAATGAGTGCCACCATCCTGTACGATTTGATTAAAGCATTTGTCATTGCGGGATTCATTGAAGAGTTCATTAAATTATTTGTTGTCAAAAGATTTGTTTATACTCACATCCATTTTGATGAGGTTATGGATGGCATCGTGTATACCATTATGGCAAGTTTAGGATTTGCCTGCATGGAGAATCTTATTTATGTGATTGATGGTGGACTGGGAATTGCTTTAGTTCGCGCCATAACTGCTGTACCGATGCACGCAGTCGCCTCGGGTATGATGGGATATTATATTGGTAAAGCGAAATTTTCTGAAAACACCGCAAAAGAAAAATCTCTGATTTGCAAAGGATTGTGGTTTGCGGTATTAATTCATGGAGTTTATGATTTCTTACTATTTGCTTCACCTAGGATCAGTTTAATTCTTGCCCTGGGGGTTTTTCCATTAATTATTGTGACTTTCATAAGACTAAAAGAAAAAATTAAATTGGCGATCGCAGAAGATTTGCATGCTGGGCGGCATTAGTTTACTTAATGAATATCATTAAATTAAGAAATCGAATCGTGAATATTGACAAGGAATGTCGAAGTTAATTTAAGGACATCAACATTCCTTGTTCAGTATTCGATATTCATTATTTTCCTTAACTTAATGACATCGTTTCCTTAACAAAAATCAAGTGATCTCATTAATTCTGTTTTCTAGTTTTCTTAAGTCACAATTACTTGACATTGTTGTATAAAGTTAGTATATTTATGAAAAATGAACACTACATTTAATTGTGGTGTTCATTCAAAACAAACGAAAACCATAGCCGTTTCAACGGTTTTTCTTCAGATCGCTAAACTGTTACAATATAATCTATCAACTCAGGATGAGAAAAATGGTATCTCGATCACAAAAAATACGGTTAGGTATCTTCCTAACAATATCGATTTCCATTTTAATAGTAGCCATTGGAATAATTACCGGCAGTCGATTATTAAAAAAGCGGGTTACTTATTATATTCGATATAAAGAAATTTCGCTTACTGGACTTGAAATCGGTTCGCCGGTAAAATATCGTGGTCTTCGGATCGGACGGATCGAAGATATGTATATTGATGAAAATGATGTGACATCAATCATTGTTGAAATTACAGTAGATCCCAAAACGCCGATAAAAGAGGATAATGAGGCTGTCATTGATTACCTTAGCATCGCTGCTGGGCTCAAAATGATTGAAATACAGGGTGGCACCAATGAATCGAAACGGCTACCGCCGAACTCCTTTATCAAAGCTGGGCAATCACTCGTGGATACAATTACCGGTAAGGCGGAAGTCATTACTGAAAAATTGGAACTTATCTTGAATAATTTTGCTCAGCTTACTGCGCCAAACCGACAGGAAAAACTATATCGACTTATCGATAATACAACACAAACATTGGAAAGTTTTCAGTCGCTCATCGATACAAACAAAACCAGTCTTCATCATACTATAAAAAATATCGAAAGATTTTCTACTTATTTAGACACTTTTATGGTAACTTCAACGCTTGCCATGAATGATATTCGGAAAATTACGCAATCACCAAAGTTGATGACAACAGTGGAAAACGTCGAAAAAATAACCACAGAATTGCAGCAAGCCAATCTTTCTGAGCTCATCACAAAACTGGCAACGGCGGTGGATCAAACCAACAAAACATTCACTCATCTTGATCTGACGCTTTTGAAAAGCCGGCATGATATTTTAAGTTCTACCGAAATCCTCAGAGAGAGCTTGGAATATTTTAACGAATTCACTCGATTAATCAGTGAAAATCCCTCGCTATTACTTCGAAGTTCACAACGGGAAGAAATTCGGGAGTAAAAATTACCATGCGTTCATTTTTAAAAATTATTTTGATTTTATTTTTAACCGTGATTATTTATTCATGTGCTACAAAAACAATTCAGCCAAAATATTATATTCTGGATTATCGATCCGTGCATCGAGATAGCACATTGACAGTCGAAAAGCCATTTCCTTATAAAGTTCAGGTCCAGACCATGAAAATTCCACGAACATTTGACCGTGTAAGCATTGTGGTACGATATTCTGCTCATCGTCTGGATTACTATCGATACAATTTATGGGCAATTCGACCACAAGTCATTATCTCTGATCTCATCGCCGATCATATTTCGAGATATGGGATTTTTAAACAATGTCAACGTGAGTTTATCGAGGAACGCCCGGATTATGAAATTATTGGCTACATCGAGGCGATTGAGAAATTTGATAACGAGGCATATATAGCAGCTCATTTAGCCATGAAATTGTATTTGCGAACTTTTGACGGTTATGAGAATCTATTGACACATGAATTTGATCGGGAAGAAGAAATGCCGGTTTTCCGAATGGAGTTGTTTGCCAAAAAATTGAGTGATATCGTAGAAGAAGAGGTGAATCATTTTATACGAAAAATCATCGATTATTTCAATGAAACGGAAACTCAAGCTGTAGCAAAATAATTTTTAAACGATGAAATCAAATCAATGACGATGAAATTTATCAAACCTATTTTGTTAACTCTCCTGATAATTTCTGTTGATATTGTTTATGGTCAACAACAAAAACAATACAACTGGATTGCCCCACCTCCAAAAGTTCAAATGGATATGGAGGCGATGGATGATATCAAAGGACTGGGACGCCTTTTTTTACCAGCGATGACGAATCCTGATTTTGAGCCAATTTATACCATTACTCAAAAAGATACGATAATTAAAGAACAAAAAATGGGGAATAGTGTTTGGCTTAGACCGGGAAGATATACCATTACCTTTGGTTCAGGCAATCTGGATCAAATGATGAAGAAAGTCATCGATATTGAAGCAGAAGAGACCCGAATTATTGAACCTGACTGGAGCGGTTTAACCATTCGAATCATTGATGAAACCCGAGAATGGTTAAAAGAATCTTACGAGATTTTCCGCTTGCCAGAGCGAGAAAGTTACGGTATCGGGTATGGAGCGGATGAACAATTGGGGGAAAATTTGCAGACCTGGATTTTGAAACCAGGGTTGTACAAAATCATAAAGCTGGGAGAGCATGTTAATACCTATGTGAATTTTGCAACGGTACGGCTGTTACCGGGGGAGTTGACTCAATACACGATTGTAATGGACAGTGAAACAAAAAGTTTCATGGGAGCCGGGATTTTAGAGCTTGGTACGGAAACTCGAAAAATTAAAAATTGGTCTATCTTCAGTGCGCTGTACGGCAGTCTCACCCTTAATCGTGCCAACGACGTGACTTCAGAGGAACAATTGACAAGCATGGCGTTTGTCGCACAGTTGGATTACAATATTAAATACAGTACACAAAAGCATTACTTTCTTTCACGGGGGCTCATGGAAGAAGGCTGGAATATGCAGCGTCGGCAGAGCACCTTTCGAAGCTATCTCGATAATCTTCGATTGAAAAATATCTACATTTATTATTTTTTACCTGGTTTGGGATTTTATGGACGATTTTTCCTCGAAACAAATCTTTTTGGAACTACCTATTACTATGACAAACCTACGACAATCTATTTTTATGATCAAAAGGGTAACCTAAAGCGAACAAACAGGAATATAAAGAAAATTGTCGTGTCTCCCAGTTTTTCTCCGCTGGAGTTAAAAGAAGGTATCGGGATTAATTTATTGCTCATTAAATCGCGACGGGCAAATTTTAATATCCGAGGCGGGATGGGCTTTCGCCAGAATATCAACTGGGAGCTATATGCCAAAAGCTCGACCAATGATACGACCTTTTATAAAAAAACATCTTCATTCCTTCGAGGTCCTGAAGCGGCATTGATCGGAAACTATCGAATTCGTAAGAATATGATGATTACTTCTGAATTAGATGTCTTAATTCCGTCTGGCAATAAGAACGAATTAGTGTATGACTGGGAGAATAACTTAAACTTCCGGATATCGAAAAATATCTCAATCGATTATACCTTGCGGATTAAAAAAGATCCATCAATAACGACGTACGTCAGATATGAACATATCCTGCTGTTAAGATATTCTTATATTTTATTTTAAAACGAAACTGATGGCTGAATTATCCATATCTGAAAATATCATTTATTTAACCGGTGAACTGAAAACAGGTTCGATCAAATCATTGTGGGATCGATTCAAACTGTTAGTTCGGGACAAGAGCCAATCTGAATTACTCATCGATCTTTCAGCAGTAACAGCTATCGATAGTGCGGGCGTGGCATTTCTGGATGAACTCAAGTCACGCTATTCAGCATCGCAAAGAACAATTCAATATTGCAACATCCCTGCTGCCATTCAAACAGCGATGATCAGTTTCTCATTGCCAGAGGTACCTGCTGCGAGTTTAAAACAAAGAGTTGGTTTTTTCGAATCAATTGGAGATAAAGCCGTCCAATTTAAAAATCAATTTATGTTTTTACTTTTGCTGATGGCAGATATTTTTTATTGGAGCATTATTGGACTGTTTCAGCGAAAAGGTCAGCGAGAAGGTTCGTTTGTTCAGCAAAGCGTGTTGATTGGTGTGAATGCATTGCAGATCGTTGCACTCATTTCATTTCTTATTGGTTTAATATTGGCGTTGCAATCAGCGGCTCAGTTACGGCAATTTGGCGCGAATATTTTTGTGGCGGACTTAATCGGCATTGCCATGTTGAAGGAGATGGGACCCATCATGACCGCTATTGTGATCGCTGGCAGAAGTGGTTCTGCCATTGCCTCAGAAATTGCTACCATGGTCGTTACCGAAGAAATCGATGCGCTGAAAACCATGTCGCTGAACCCGATTCGCTATGTCATCGTTCCAAAGTTTCACGGAATAACGGTAACCATGCCTTTGCTAACGATTCTGGCAGATCTGGTCGGGATATTAGGCGGCTTTGTGATTGCGATTACTTATCTGCAATTAAGTGCATCAGCGTTTTTTAATGAATTGGTAACCGTTTTAATTCTCAAAGATGTTCTTACCGGATTATTTAAAAGTGTTATATTTGCCTGGATTATCGTCATTGTTGCTTGTTATCAAGGATTACGAGTCACCGGCGGTGCAGAAGGTGTTGGACGAGCAACAACGGCATCAGTCGTCGCTTCGATATTTTTTGTGATTGTGGCGGATTCGATATTGGGGTTGGTGTTTTATTTTGAATAAAAAAGGAGCTAAATAATGTATTGGTATTATCGACGAAAATCCTGGTACAAATCAACCATCAGAAATAAGAAATTACGTTGTGCAAGACTGTAAGCAGACAATTAAATTGTTCGTAAGAACAAATAACAAACAAATAGGGTGACTATTCAGCTTATATCATTTTAAAAAGATCTTTAAAATAAAATTTGGCAAAATAATTAACTGGTAGAATAATTATTTTAATTATTTTGCCATGTTGAATAGTTATACAATTCCACGAAAAAAGTAAAACAGAGGCTCTTGCTTTAGGTAAATAATTATTTACCTTTCACTATTGGTTCAGCCAAAAGCTAGGAGCCAGAAGCTTGCCTATGGCTTCACCATGCTAGTGACTAATTGCATAATCAATTGAGTGCCATGCATCCCATTATTCAAGTAAAAAATTTAACCACGCAATTTGACGGACAAATCATTTTAGATGATGTCTCAATTGATATTTATCCCAACGAAATCACTGTGATTTTAGGAAAAAGTGGCTGTGGGAAAACAACGCTGTTAAAGCACATCATCCGTCTGCATCAGCCAACTACTGGCACAATTAAAATTTTTGATCAGGATGTGACCTGGACGGAAGAAGTTGACTTTAATCGAATTCTTCGCAAGATTGGAGTTCTTTTCCAGAACGGGGCGCTGTTGAACTCTTTAACAGTCGGCGAGAATGTTGCTATCCCATTGGAACAACATACCAACCTCCCCCCCACTCTGATCCAGAGATTAGTTCGTACCAAACTGCATCTGGTAGAGTTAGATCACGCAATTGATCTTTTTCCTTCGCAGTTGTCAGGTGGTATGCGAAAACGGGCGGCTTTGGCACGGGCTATTGCTCTCGATCCGGTGATTTTATTCGGCGATGAGCCCACTGCTGGTCTTGACCCGGTAACAGCGGCTGCGCTGGATCAACTATTATTTAAACTGCGGGATATTTTAAACACGACATTGATCATTGTGACCCATGAATTGGCAAGTATTCATCGCATTGCAGATCGGGTGGTGTTTATGGATCAAGGGCGGGTTTTATTTCAGGGTAAACTTCAGGAAGTAAAGTCATCCCCACTTCCCGCTATTCAGCGATTTTTTAATCCATAAAAGAAATTGAGGGGTTTAATAATCCCTTACAAAATCAATCGTTTCAAAATTTACTCAAAACCTATCCTCGTTCGGCACTCAACTTCTGAATTTCTTTCTCAGAGAGACCTGTTATTTTTGCAATAAAAACAATCTCAAGCCCTTCCATGAGCATCTTTTTAGCAATTTCGCGTTTTTCTTCAATCTTTCCTTCAATCTTTCCCTCAATCTTTCCCTTCTGGACTAATTGTTTTCTTTCTTTTTCTAATGCTGTAATTAACATTGCTCGAACCTCCTCACTTTTCGTGTATATTTTCTCCAAAGATTTATAATCAACTTTCTCTATTTTGCCATGTTCCGATAACTGCTTAAACCAATTTAAAAATAATGATATGGCTTCTTTATCCGATTCCTTATCAAATATGGTGAGAAACTGCTCCTTTAACAACTCGATGTTATAATGAGATTCTGCCAGAAATAATGTCGATACAATATTTTTGATCTGTAATAATTCTTCTTTGCTATACTCATTCTCAGCAATTTTGAAATATTCAAAATTAATAGCGAATTTTCCTAAACGCTCATTATCCTCAATCAAGTCAGCGAGCCGCACTGGCGCTGTCCATTTAAGATCTCCATTGTAAAGCAGGATCGGAAAAATGGCGGGTAATTTTTTAACACCCTTGTTGGATTGGAGATAATCCATGTAAAAATTCGTGATATAATTCAAAATCCGTAATGCCATAAATCGTTCAACAGTGGACTGGAACTCGATCAGAATAAAAATGTAAATCTCCTTGTCCTTGATCTTCAATTTATAAATGATGTCACTCTCCGTTTTTTTATACTGATCAGAGACAAAAGACTTATCCACTGTCTGGCAACTGTCAAAATCCAGGTCTTTGACCCAATCCTCTTTAACAAAAGTCTCAATCAGTTGGCGAAAAATGACTTTATTGGAGAACAGCTTTTTATAACCACTGTCATGAATAGTCGGCATCTATTCCTCTTTATTCTTTTAACTTTTATTATAATCTACAACATTTCTTCAACTTTGTCAAGCTTATTTTTCTCAAATCAACTTTATCAAACTAACCGATAAGTTTCTCAAAAAAATTTTTCCAAAATTAATTTTTTACTTGACTTTTTAAAATTATTTTGTATATTAATACTGTACATAAGTTAACCTAATTAATGTTTAGTTAATATTAGTTAAGTTAAAGGAAGGAGCTATGAAAAAGCTAACCAAAAAACAGAACTGGGTTTTACAAGCCATTACCCAAAAAATTAATGGCAATGGCGTCCCCCCGACGCTGGAAGAATTACGGGAGGATTTAGGAATGGGCTCAAAAAATGCGGTGCTCAGTCACCTGGCGGCACTGGTGAAAAAAGGCTACATCGAGCGATCCAGTAAGGCGCGGGACATTCGCGTGCTGAAACAAGTCGAACGGGAACGATCGTTCGATCGCAATTTAGAAGTTGGACACGAAATCGAAATGCCGCTGATTGGTACGGTTGCTGCTGGTACGCCAGTGTTAACGGAAGAGAATATCGAGCGGTTTATTTACGTGCCAAACTATCTCATTCAAAGCAAGCAGCCCTGTTTTGCCCTGCGGGTTCATGGGGACAGTATGCAAAACGCCGGGATTCATGATGGTGATCTGGTCATTGTACAGTCCACCCAATTGGCGAACAACGGCGATATTGTGGTAGCGCTTATTGGCAATGAGGTGACAGTGAAACGCTTGATCGTGAAGGAAAATCAGCGATACCTGAAAGCAGAGAATCCGGTTTACTCCGACATTCATCCTGATGAGCCGTGGTCACTTCAGGGCAAAGTACTGGCGCTGATTCGGGAGCAGGTTCATTAATGCCAATCGTTAACAATTGACCATTTTCAATTCACAATTGACAATTAAGTTTTTTTCGTATGAACTCAAATTTAATACTACTTAGTCAGATTATCTTGAATTCATTATCATAGACGTGTCATTTCGAGCGGAACGAGAAATCTGTTTATCCCCTAACTTTTGGAATATCTAAATTCCTTACTCCGCTTTGCTCCGTTCGGAATGACATATCGACTTTAAAATCTGACTAAGTAGAATAAATTGTTAATTGTTAATGGTCAATTGATAATTGTCAACGAGCTAACTTCAAGGAAATTCACATGCAACAAAGCGATGCAATTTTACAAAGAATGATCAACTTTGCCGTTCAAATCATCAAATTGTGTTCAGCGTTGCCAAATACCCCGATTGGCAACCACCTGGCAAATCAATTGTTGCGGTGTGGGACTTCCCCTGCACCAAATTACGCCAGGGCACAAGCGACGGAAAGTCCTGATGCGCTTTTTCATCAACTGGGAGTTGTACTAAAAGATTTGAACGAATTAGCTATCTGGTTGGAAATCACCAAACGGAGTGAAATGGTGTCGTTAGAATTTGTTGAACTGCTGATTAGCGTGATGAAGGAGAATGCTGAAATCACGAAGATTATCAGCTCGAGCATTCGTGTGATTGGGAAAGAAACAAGATAATTGTCACTTGACAATTGTCAATGGTCAATTGTTAATGGAAAACAATGATTACCCTCAAGCCCAAACAGAGCAGAATTTTCTATGAAATTGGGCGCTTCTGGAACAGACATCTTTTGGAGAGGCAAGAAATGGAGCGTCAAATTGTTCATATCGATGTGGATTCATTTGCGATCACGGTGGAGCGCATTGTGGATTCCAAACTTCGGGATCGACCGGTGATCGTGGCAAATCCTGCCATCGCCCGGTCAGTTGTACAAGCCATGTCGACAGAGGCACAACAGGCAGGAATCTATCGGGGCATGATGTTACAACAGGCACTGCGATTGTGCCGGGACGTAAAAATTATTCCACCGAATGAACCTTTATATAGCCGTGCCATGCGGGCAATCATGAACCTGCTGTCCCAGTTCTCGCCACTTATCGAACCAGTGCGGTATGGTCATGTCTACCTGGATATGACCGGTACCACGCGATTGTTCGGGGCAACAGTGGATGTGGCGGCAAAAATCCAGCACGAGATTCAATCCCGATTACTGCTACCAACCTGTCTGGGAGTCGCCAGCAATAAATTGGTCAGCAAAGTGGCTTCTAAGGTGACCCGACCAGCAGGAATCCGAGAAGTGCAGCATGGATCAGAAGAAAATTTTATCGGACCGCTGGAAGTTCATTATTTGCCTTTGTTTAATCAATCGATAAAAACACAACTTTTGGAGCTGAATCTTCGCTTAATTAAACACATCGCAGATCTTTCGCTCCAACATCTGACTATGGTTTTTGGCAGAGATGGGTTGAAACTTTATCAAGCATCACATGGCATCGATCATACGCCGGTGTTCCCGCCGCAGCAAGTGCCCAATATCTATGAGCAAACGACTCTGGCAGAAGACAGCAATGATATCCACTTGCTGCGCGGGGCACTGTATCGGTTGGTTGAAAAAGTTGGGCGTCAACTGCGCCAATCCTCTCAAGCGGCGCGAAAAATGATGCTGGAAATTTATTACGCGGATCATCGGGAGGCAATTGGGCAGAAAAGATTGCCTGCTGCTACAAATATGGATCAGGAGTTATTTCTGGTCACCGAAGAGCTGCTTCACAAAATTTTGACCCGTCGCATTCGAGTGCGCAAACTGGCAGTTCGTTATTTTGAATTGACGCCCGCACCAAAACAGGTGTCCCTGTTCGATAAACAGACAGGCGATAAAAATCAAAATCTAACGCGAGCAATCGACCAGCTTCGGAAAAAGTTTGGGGAAGATTCACTTAAATTTGCATTGGCGAAATGATGGGGATCGGAGGTTAAGTTAACAATTATCAATTCACCATTGACAATTGACAATTAAAATTGTAACGTTTTCAATGGTCAATTGTGAATGGTCAATTATTAATGAATTCAAAAAACGGAGCAACAGCAACTATGTTCGTGCATCTACACACCCACAGTCATTTTTCGTTCTGTCGAGGAGCGAATTCCATCGAAGACCTCTGTTATGCTGTAAAAAAACGCGGTATGGATATGCTGGCGTTAACGGATACCAATGGTGTTTATGGATTGATCTGGTTTCTGCAGATTGCGAAAGAGGTGGGAATCACCCCGATTATTGGCGCTGAAGTGGTTTCCAATGGTCTTCGCGCGATTTTACTGGTCAAAGATCGGGGCGGTTACACCAACTTATGTCGAATCCTCTCCCTGCGCCATCTGGATGATAACTTTTCACTGCTGGATGTGCTACTCCGTTATTCCGAGGGATTGTTTATTATCACGGATTCGATTCCACTGCTCAATTTATTAAAAACTAAAGTTTCGTTTGAAAATTTATTTGTCGAGCTGCAACCGAATCCGCGGCGATTAGGATTGCTGCAATATTCTCGTTCCACAGGAATTTCTCCAGTAGCGACCAACGGAGTATATTTTATCAATCGAGAAGATTTTTTCCTCCATCGGCTGCTGCGGGCAATTGATTGCAATACCACGATCTCCAGCCTCGATGAAAGAGAACTTGCCGCTTCTGATGCCTGGCTGAAAGACGCCAAACAGATGGCACTGGCCTTCCCGGATTGTCCCGAAGCACTGGAAAACACGCGGCGGATTGCCGAGCAGTGCCTGCATCATCTGGATTTTGGTGGGCCCATTTTTCCCGATTTTATCCCTCCAACTGGAGAATCCGCTTTCCAGTATCTCCGGCGACAATGCTATGAAGGGGCGAAAAAACGTTATGGAGAGATCACCAAAGCGGTTAAGGAAAGATTAGAGTATGAATTAAAAATTATTCGAGAGAAAGGGTTCGCACCGTATTTTCTGGTCGTTCAGGATATCGTACACCAATCGCGACGCACCTGCGGACGAGGCTCGGCTGCCGCCAGCATTGTTTCCTATTGTTTGCAGATCACCCATGTCGATCCCATAGCCTATGATCTGTTTTTTGAACGGTTCTTGAACATGAAACGAAAAGATCCACCTGACATTGACGTCGATTTCCCCTGGGATGAACGAGATGAAATTCTCGACTACGTATTTCAAAAATATGGCACAGAGCGAACAGCGATGATCGCCAATCACGTCGGTTTCAAAGCCCGTGCTGCCGTACGGGAAGTTGCCAAAGTGTATGGATTGCCAGAAACTGAGATCAACGCCGTCACAAAAAAACTTTCCGGCTACTGGCAGGTGGATCGAGTCAGGGATATAATTGATACACATCCCGCTTATCGTTATCACGATTTCAAACCTCCCTGGCCCGAAATTTTGTCGTTAGCTGAAAAACTTCAAAACTGCCCCCGAAATTTATCTGTCCATTGCGGTGGAGTAGTGATTACTCCCAATAGCATGGATAACTATGTACCACGCCAAAGAGCACCAAAAGGTGTGATTATTATTCAATGGGAAAAAGATCAGGCAGAAGAGGCAGGGCTGGTGAAAATCGATCTATTGGGAAATCGCTCGCTGTCAGTCATTCGGGATGCCCTGGAAGCCATTAAACAGAATTACAGCGTAGACATTCAGTACGAACAATGGAATCCCATAGACGATCCTGCAACGCAAGAATTGATTCGGAATGGCGATACGATTGGCGTATTTTACGTGGAATCACCTGCCATGCGTTTGCTCCAGAAAAAAAGCCGTACTGGTGACTTTGAACATTTGGTGATTCATAGCTCCATTATTCGTCCAGCAGCGAATGATTTTATCCGTGAATACTTGAAACGACTCCACGGAGAACCTTACGAGCCTTTGCACCCGCTGCTGGGCGATATTTTAAAGGAGACTTACGGCATCATGTGCTATCAGGAAGATGTGTCCAAAGTCGCCATGGCGCTGGCTGATTTTGACCCTGCGGAAGCTGATGACCTCCGTCGAATTCTCTCTAAAAAACGAATCACCAAGCGAATGGAAGATTTCAAACAAAAATTTTACAAAGGAGCGTCGCAAAAAGGTGTGAATCAGGACACTATT
>Ga0209636_10001083_pt1 | contig 27302 bp, 23 predicted proteins | sample DeeMarSWOR152_54_FD_187464 | JGI IMG/M metagenome (GOLD analysis project Ga0209636, IMG submission 187464) | Marine sediment microbial communities from White Oak River estuary, North Carolina - WOR-1-52-54 (SPAdes) (version 2) | ecosystem: Environmental > Aquatic > Marine > Intertidal zone >...
GAATTGCAAACTGAATGTTAACAGTCTTGCCGGTAATGCCGGTCAAAGTCCTTTTAATCAAAGAATGGAGGCGACTTCTTAACCATTCGGCGATGAAGACATTTGGGACACCGATAACAAAGACGTCTTCTTTATAACTTATACCAGTGGTGTCCTTAAGCCAGGTATCATAGTTCGGCTTACTGACTTGAAGTTGAAGTTCTCCTAGAGCGGCTTCCCAGATTGCTTGTGCTGACTTCAACTTCTTTATCCCAATAAAAACTTGGTTGTGCAACCCCGGAAAGTGAAACAAAGATCCCCTATCCTGAGGTCTATTGCATCTCTAAATTTTGAAGCTAATATAAAGCTACAGTTTTGTGATGGATAAAATAAAAAGTGAATAGACTGGGGGCCACACCACAAACACCTCTTATAGTAACACAGGGGGTCTTTCGGGGTGTCAAGGGGGTTTTTGACATAATGGAGAAAGATGTTAAAATTTTATTAAACTTTTAGCGTCATGATAAAACGCGTTGTTTTTATGGGCACCCCAGAGTTCGCAGTTCCCGGTTTGGAGGCTTTGATTCGAAGCGCTTACCAGGTGGTTGCCGTATATACTCAACCAGACAGAAAGGCTGGCCGCGGGCAGAGCATTGTCTTCTCTCCTGTAAAGCAACTGGCGTTATCTCAGGGGCTCGAGGTGGTTCAGCCAGATAGCTTGAGAGGTGCCGGCACAGTGGAGAAGTTGGCTAGTTTTGCTCCAGACCTGATTGTGGTGGCGGCTTTTGGGCAGATTCTACCGCAGGAAGTGTTGGCTTTACCAAAGCTTGGTTGTATAAATGTCCACCCTTCTCTTCTGCCTCGATATCGAGGTGCCTCACCGGTAGCCACAACCATCTTACAAGGTGATGAAATTACCGGGGCCACCATTATGTTACTGGACATTGGCATGGATACTGGCCCTATTTTGAGCCAGAAGGAAGCTTCCATATCTACCGATGATACTACTGGTTCACTCACCGCTAAGCTAGCTAAGGTCGGGGCACAATTGCTTATGGAGACATTGCCCCTGTGGATTGATGGGCGAATTAAGCCGCAGCCTCAGGAGGAAAGCCGCGCCAGTTATAGTGAAGTCATAAATAAGGGCGATGGAGAGATGAATTGGCGGCTTCCAGCTCTGGAGCTGTGGCGGCGAGTCAGAGCTTTTGACCCCTGGCCGGGCTGCTACACCCGGTGGCGCGGTAAGAGGTTGAAGCTTGGTAAGGTTGTGCCGCTGCAAGGCGACAAGCCTGGCGAACCTGGTAAGGTGATTGCTTTATCTCCGCCAGCGCCGGCGGTGGTTGGGGTTGAAACCGGGGACGGAGTTCTAGGATTGCTCGGGGTCCAATTGGAGGGTAAGCGGGAAATGTCAGCAGATGAGTTTGTGCGCGGACAGCGGGATTTCATTGGCAGTAGTCTACTTTGACTTCGGTTTCTGTTTTGACTAGAATTAAAATTCACGTAAGGAGTGATTTAGAAGATGTTTTTCTTTGACCCGAGGTGGTTTCTCATTATGTTGCCACCCTTTATCTTTATGATTTACGCCCAGATAAAGGTAAATTCGGCCTTCAAAAAGTATTCCAAGGTAGCTAACTCTCAACGCATCACTGGTGTTGAGGCAGCGGGAATTCTACTACGGGCTAATGACTTGGGCAATGTAAAAGTTGAGGGAGTGAAAAGCAGGCTGGGTGATCACTACGACCCTAGAAAAAAAGTATTACGTCTCTCCCCAGCGGTAGCTAATACGCCGTCTGTTGCCGCGCTTGGAATCGTGGCGCACGAAGTAGGACATGCCGTTCAAGATAAGACTGGCTATGCCTTTCTCAGACTTCGCACCTCGCTAGTGCCGGCGGCTAGTCTGGGCAGTACCCTCGGCTATATCTTTGTTATCCTGGGTTTATTATTGGTTGTGTTTGGAACCACGTTCGGTATGACTGTTGTCTGGGCAGGGATTTTTCTTTTTTCTTTGGCGGTGATTTTTAGCCTGATTACATTACCTGTCGAGTTCAATGCTAGCAATCGGGCCAGGCAAATGTTGCGCAGTACCGGAATGGTTTCGACTCAGGAATACAACGGTGCCAGTGCTGTCCTATCTGCTGCTGCCCTGACCTATGTAGCCGCTACACTTCAAGCGATAGCTCAACTCTTCTATTTCGTCATGATTGCCCTGGGCTCACGAAGGTAAAGACTCCTTCAGTCTGTGAGTGTTTGCCTCCTGAGGTAAGGCCTCTCAGGGGGCTTCTTGTTTGAAATCTTCCCGCCTGTCATTCTGAGCGAAGCGAAGAATCTCCGGGATTGCTTCGGAGCTTATGCCCCTCGCAATAATTAAAAGGATTCATTAGTTGATAATTGCTAATTGATAGCTGCCACGATTATAATTGCGCTGAAACAAATAAATTCTCACTGGGGGTTATGTTTTGCCTGAGAAGGAGAACCTGGACGGCTTTGCTGCACTGAAGGAGATTATTGCCAAGCTGCGTGGCCCGGAAGGCTGCCCCTGGGACAGGAAGCAGACCCACGCCTCGTTAAAACCCTACTTGATTGAGGAGTGCTACGAGGTTCTGCAAGTTCTGGATGAGGGTGCTCCGCAGAAGCTCTGCGAGGAGCTAGGCGACCTTCTGCTTCAGATTATGCTTCATGCCCAAATTGCCGCCGAGGCGGAGCAATTTGGTATCGATGACGTTATCCAGGGTATCAGCAGCAAGTTAATTCATCGCCATCCCCATGTCTTCGGTGGTCAGAAAGTACAGGATGCCGGGGAGGTGGAGCTAAACTGGGAGGCCTTAAAGCGGGAGGAGCGGGAGGAAGGAGAATCGCTTTTAGCCGGCGTACCTGAGCAAATGCCAGCCTTAGCCTACAGCCAATCTATCCAGCGGCGGGTAGCGGGTGTTGGTTTTGATTGGGAGAAGGTGGAGGAAATCATAGATAAGCTGGCTGAAGAGGTGGCAGAGATTAAACAGGCTCCTGACCAACAGGAGAGAGCCAAGGAGTTCGGCGATTTACTTTTTACTCTGGCCAATGTAGCTCGCAGGTTAGATATAGACCTGGAAATGGCGCTCCGCTCGGCGAATCAGCGCTTCTGCCGTCGTTTCGCCTATATGGAAGAAATCTGCCGTGAGCGCGGTCTCAACTTCAGTAGCCTGTCTCTGGATGAGCAGAACGCCTTGTGGGAAGAGGCCAAGCGGGCGATAGAATGAAGTGGTCGGGGCGAGAGGACTTGAACCTCCGACCTCAGCGTCCCGAACGCTGCGCGCTACCAAACTGCGCTACGCCCCGACACCGCTTATTATAAGCGGCTTTAATTTCTGGGGCAAGCGTTGTAAACTAGTGGAGTGAAGTACTGTGTTCTTATAGTTGATGGCGCTGCCGGATGGGCACTGCAGGAGCGTGGAGGTAAGACCTGTCTGGAGCTTGCCCATACACCCAATCTGGATGCTATGGCGCAGGGGGGGGTTGTTGGGCTGGTTCGGACTGTGCCGGAAGGAATGGAGCCAAGCAGTGCCTGTGCCTGTATGTCAGTGCTAGGCTATGACCCCACGGTCTATTACCGGGGGAGGAGTGCCATTGAGGCTAAGAGCATGGGCATTCCTATCGCTGATGGTGAGGTCGTTTTCCGGTGCAATTTAGTTGCCGTTCGTGACGGTAAGATGTGGAGCTATAGCTCAGGACACATCGGCACTGACGAGGCCCACGCCCTTATCAAGGCTTTGAATGAAAGTCTTGGTAGCGACGAAATACATTTTTATCCCGGCGTTCGATATAGACACATATGCAAGATGAAAGGGCGGGAGGACACACTTCTGGCTGCCTGCACTCCGCCGCACGATATCCCGGATAAGCAGATTGCTGATTTTCTGCCCCAAGGCTCTGGCACCGACCTGTTGCGAGACCTTATGGAAAGGTCTAAGACAGTGCTTGAGGGGCATCCGGTAAATTTAGAGCGGCAGGCTCGCGGTGATATACCGGCAACGATGATTTGGCTATTCTGGGGCAGTGGACGAATACCTGAGATGCCGCCTTTTAAGCAGGTCTATGGTCTCGGGGCGGCTATGACGTCTGGGGTTGACCTTCTCCGCGGCTTAGCCCGGATGGCGGGTATGTCGGTGTTGGATATCTCAGGTGTGACTGATGGCCTGGATAATGATTATGCTGCCCAGGCGGTTGGCGCTTTGAAGGCGCTGGAAAAGTACGATTTAGTTGCGATCCACATTGAAGCACCGGATGAGGCGGCTCATGCTGGTTCGATTGATGATAAAGTAGAGGCTATCCAGATGGTGGATAAGGAAGTTGTCAGCCGGATATGCTCCTGGAATCTGGACAAGCTTCGGGTTCTAGTCCTGCCTGACCACCCGACACCGATAAAGATTCAAACTCACACTGATGAGCCAGTTCCGTTTGTGCTGTGGGGTTCTGGGTTTGTCTCCAACGGAGCGAAAAGATTCAGCGAGACCGAGGCTAAAAGCGCTGGAATTTTTATTGAAGAGGGTTATAATATTATTACTAAACTTATTCGTGTATAGGCAATTAGAAAATGCCTTCCAGATGATTTAGAATAGGCGGGAGAGAAAATGGCACTGATAGTCCAGAAATATGGCGGTAGCTCGGTGGCAGATGCTGAGAAGATCAAGAGTGTGGCTCGGCGCATAGTTGAAACCAAGGAGGGGGGAAATGAAGTGGTTGTTGTTGTCTCAGCTATGGGGGATACCACTGATGATCTGATTCAGCTAGCGAAGCAAATTAGTCTTAACCCGCCGGAGCGGGAGCTTGATGTCTTGTTGTCAACAGGCGAGATAGTCTCCAGCACCGTCTTGGCTATGGCCTTGCATAACTTAGGCTATAAGGCAGTGAGCTTGAGTGGTGCTCAGGCAGGAATCGAGACTGATGCTATTTACAGCAAAGCTCGCATTCTGCGCCTTGAACCCAAACGAGTTATTGAAGAGCTGGAGAAAGGCAATATTGTTATTGTAGCTGGGTTTCAGGGAAAAACTAAGGGTATGGACGTTACCACCTTGGGTCGAGGTGGCTCGGATACCACGGCGGTGGCTCTGGCTGCTGCGCTGAAGGCTCAGATATGCCAGATTTACACAGACGTTGAAGGTGTATTTACTGCTGACCCCCGCCTTGTGCCTGAAGCCCGCAAGTTGAAGGAAATCGGCTATGAGGAAATGCTGGAGCTAGCGACCTTGGGTGCCAAGGTGATGCATTCCCGAGCCGTGGAGCTAGGTGAGGTTTATAATATGCCGATACTGGTAGCCTCCAGCTTCAGTGATAAATCCGGGACTATTATTCATGGAGGGATTCATATGGAAGTAAGAAACAAAGTGCGGGGTATTGCTCATGACCTTAATGTGGCTAAGGTTACCGTGGTCGGTGTTCCCGATCAACCGGGGATAGCTTCAGCAATCTTCGAACCGTTAGATAAAGCAAATATAAGCGTAGATACCATCGTTCAAAATGCCAGTATTAACAATATTACTGATTTAACCTTTACCGTAGCTAGGAGTGATTTAGATAAGGCAATGTCTCTGGTGCAACCAATAGCTAAGTCTATCGGGGCTAAGAAGTGTGTCAGCGATTCGAAACTGGCCAAGGTTAGCATCATAGGTACAGGAATGCAGAACACACCGGGCTATGCGGCTAATATGTTTCGGGCTCTTTACGAACAGGGCATCAATATCCAGCTCATTACCACTTCTGAAATAAGGATAACCTGTATTATTGGTGAGGAAAGGGTAGAGGACGCCGTTAAGGCGCTACATAAGGCTTTTGAACTAGAGCGGGACGTGATTTAATGATCCACAGCGATAACTTCTTTTATATCGGGTATTTCTTGTTTCAGTGTCCGCTCTATGCCGTTCTTTAGGGTCATGGCTGACATTGGGCAACCAGCGCAGGCCCCCGTGAGCTTCAGGCTGACTACGCCTTCTTTAACGTCAACTAATTCTACATCTCCCCCGTCGGCTTGAAGACTCGGTCTGATGGTGTTTAAGATTTCTTCTACTTTGGCTCTCACAAGTTCTCCCTCTTGCTTTCGCTTATATTCACTGTGGTAGTAACCTAACATAATCAACCGGTTTTGTCAAAGACACTTGTTAAACTTTTATTGGGGCACTTGACATTGTCCACTTTTTTTGCCAAAGTGACTGCGGTAAAATAATAAGGTTATATTGAAGGGGTTAAGACAGGGAGTAAGGAATGCCCGACCGTGAAGAAGATAAAGCCAGACTGAGACGGAAAGCGAGTCAAGAAGCTATTTCCTTGGCTATGCAAAGCCGGTGGCAGGAAGCAATAATTGTCAATCAGAGCATAATAGAGCTTTTCCCTACTGATATCGATGCCTACAACCGGTTAGGCAGGGCATTTATGGAATTGGGCGAATTTGCCAAAGCCAAGGAGGCCTACAGTCGAGGTTTAGAGCTTGACCCAGATAACGCTATTGCTCAGAAGAACCTTCAGCGGCTATCTCTATTGTCAGCTTCGAAGGTTAAGGTAAAAGAGGAGCGCCGCGAGGTCTCCCCAGCCCTTTTCATCGGTGAAATGGGAAAGGCAGGGGTGGTAAATCTTCAAAACTTGGCACCCGGAGATGTATTAGCCAGTATGGCTGCTGGAAACCAGGTTTATTTGAAGGTGAGGGGGCAACAGCTTATTGTAGAAAGCGAGCAAGGAGAATACCTCGGGCTAGTTGAGCCACCTCATGGTTTCCGCCTAGCTAGATTGATAGAGGGGGGCAATAAGTACACTGCGGCTATCGTGAATATTGATAATAGTGCTGCAAGGGTGATTATTCGGGAGGTATTCCAGCACCCAAGCCAAATTGGGCGGCCTTCTTTTCCAGTTAAGGCTGTCGAAGGTTTTTATCCTCATGTTAAAGATACCCTGCTTAGACATGAGGCTGTGGAAGAGGAGGCCTTGGAGGAAGGTGAGGAAGTCGAGCTAGAAGAGGGTGAACTCATACCCGAAGGCTTCTCCATATTTGAGGGAGTACCCCCGGATGATGAAACGACGATAGAAGAAGAGTTCATGGAGGGGTAGTTAATTGCCCATGAAGCGAGCGAAACTTTCAGGAGAGGATTAAATGGAAGTTGGAGTAGTCAAGCCAGTTATTATTGAAGAGGAGATGAAGAGCTCCTACCTTGACTATGCTATGAGCGTCATAGTTTCTCGAGCCCTGCCTGATGTGCGCGATGGCCTGAAACCGGTACATCGTCGCATCCTTTATGCTATGGATGGGTTGGGCCTTCGTTATACCAGTTCTTATAAAAAGAGCGCCCGCATAGTTGGTGAAGTCCTCGGTAAGTATCATCCTCATGGAGATGCTCCCGTATATGAGGCCATGGTGCGAATGGCGCAGGATTTTTCCATGAGGTATAGGCTGGTTGATGGGCAGGGCAATTTCGGTAGTATGGACGATGACCCCCCAGCCGCCATGCGGTATACCGAAGCTCGCCTGGCAAAAATTGCCGAAGAACTGCTTGTTGATATTGATAAAGACACCGTTGACTTCATGCCTAATTTTGATGATAGCTTGAAGGAGCCAACGGTTTTGCCAGCCAGATTGCCCAATCTGCTGGTGAATGGCTCATCGGGTATTGCCGTAGGCATGGCTACCAATATCCCGCCTCATAACTTAAGTGAGGTATGCGATGCTATTAGCTATCTTATCGATAATCCTGAGGCTGATGTCGATGATTTGATGAAGATTGTGAAGGGTCCTGATTTCCCTACCGGAGGCATTATTTTAGGGCGACAGGGTATTAAGAGCGCTTATGCGACTGGGCAAGGAAAGGTTGTGGTTCAGGCTAAAGTTACTGATGAAAATTTGAGGGGCGGACGCCAGCAATTGGTCATAACCGAGCTTCCTTATCAGACCAATAAAGCTGCCTTGGTGGAAAGGATAGCTGAACTGGCCAGGGAGAGGAGAATCGAGGGAATAAGTGAGGTTCGCGATGAATCGGATCGCCATGGTATGAGAATAGTTATCGGGCTGCGGAAGGATGCTCAACCCACCAAGATTTGCAACAACCTCTATAAATATACTTCCATGCGGTCCTCTTTCTTTATTAACATGTTGGCTCTGGTTGATGGCCAGCCTCGAGTCATTAATCTTAAGGAAGCCTTGACTTGCTACACAGATTTTCGTCGGGAGGTTATCACCCGCCGTTCCCAATTTGAACTTCAGAAGGCGAAAGACCGAGCCCATATCTTGGAAGGCTTCAGAATTGCCCTTGACCACCTGGATGCGGTTATTCAGACCATACGAAAGGCGGAGACGGCTGATTCAGCTCGAGCCAGCCTGATGGAGAAGTTTGGGCTGTCGCAGATTCAAGCCCAGGCTATCCTTGATATGCAGCTACGTCGGTTGGCACAGATGGAGCAGAAGAAAATAGTCGATGAGTATAGCGAGGTGGTCAAGAACATTGCTTATCTTGAAGACCTTCTGGCAAATCCGAAGAAAATACTCTTTCTTATTAGGCAGGATGTCACCGAGCTTAAGAAGGGATATGGCGACCAGCGCCGAACCTCGATTAAACGGGAAGAGGCTGAGGAGTTTCAGGATGAGGACCTTATACCCCATCAGGATGTGGTGATTACGCTAAGTGAACAGGGGTATATAAAGAGAATACCGGCTATAACTTATCATAAGCAGCATCGCGGCGGCGTTGGCGTCACGGGGATGGTTACCCGGGATACTGATATGGTGAAGCACTGCGTGATTGCTGATACTCATGATAATTTACTGCTTTTTACCAACCGGGGTAAGGTTTACCGGCTCAGATGTTACGATACCCCCCAGGATGTATCGCGGACTACGAAAGGAACAGCTCTGGCTAACCTCTTGTCCATCGACCCGAAGGAGCAGATAACCGCCTTGGTGGTGGTAAAAGATTTCACCCCCGGCTTCTTTATGGTTATGGCTACTTCGAAAGGTATAGTGAAGAAGACAAGTTTTGACAAATTTGCTTCGGTCAGAAGCAGCGGGCTTATCGCCATGAAGCTTCGAGGGGATGAAGAGCTGGTGGCGGCTGATGTGGTAACGCAAAAAGGCGAGGTCATTTTGGTAACTCAAAACGGCCAAGGTATCAGGTTTGCTGTAAAGGGCTTACGGCCAGCATCTCGAACCAGTGGTGGAGTGCGTGGCATCAGGCTTAGTTCTGACGACCGCCTGGTGGCGATGGGTGCCGTCTTTCGTGATGCCGACCTGCTTACGGTTACGGAGAACGGCTTTGGTAAGCGTAGCCGTGTGCGTAACTTTCCTGTCTACTCTCGCGGTGGCAAGGGAATAATTGCTCATCGAGTCAATGAAAAGACAGGCAAGGTTATCGCAGCCAATCTTGTTCCTCGAAAGCAGCACGTTATTATCATTTCAGCCAAGGGCATAGTCATCCGTATCTCTGTAGATGAAGAGGTTTCGCTTCAGGGCAGAGCTACCCAAGGAGTGCATTTGAAGAGACTTGAACAGGATGACAGTGTGGTCTCAATTGCCTGTGTCCAGCAGGGGGATAATAAAGTAGTCGACAAGACTAAGGCTGGGTAGAGGCGCCTTTCCTATCTGCTAACCATGGAAAAAGTGCTACAAATTCTACAAGAATTCGGCTTGACTTTTGTTCCTCTCTTTGTGGCTATGGATGCTATCGGTGTCCTGCCCATATTGGTTCCCTTGACACAGGAAATGAAGGCTAAGGAGCGCAGTCGAACGGTGCGCTTGGCGGTAATTACAGCCCTGGGGTTAGGCTTAGGCTTTGTTGCTATCGGCAAGGGCATTTTCCTCTTCTTAGGCATTGATGTTTCCGACTTTCTGGTCGCTGGCGGGCTCATTCTCTTTCTCTTAGCCGCCAAAGATTTAATCACCGGCAAGATGGTGGAGGCTCAGGCTTCGGTTGGTGCCGATATGCTGGGTGTCGTCCCCATAGGCACCCCTCTTGTAGTTGGGCCGGCAGTGCTTACCACTCTGCTGATATTAACTGACCAGTACTCTATTGTAATGGTGATAATCTCTTTTATTGTTAATCTGGCAATAGCCTGGCTGCTCTTTGCACAGGCTAACCGGGTGGTGGCTTTTCTGGGGCAGGGAGGAGTAAGAGCCATATCCAAAATAGTCAGTCTCTTTTTGGCGGCTATTGCAATAAAGATGATTCGCCAGGGCGTTCTGGCGGTGTTAGGATAACGCTCAAAGCGAAGCTGAGTAGATAGGTGAAACTCGTCTTTCTTCACGGTTCTGGCAATACCGACTTGGTATGGCATTATCAGACTAGACATTTCGCCGATTCTGAAGCTATCAGCTTTCCCGGCCATCCTGAAGGCAGGCATTGCAGCAGCATTGAGGACTATACCGAATGGCTTCATCAGTATGTTCTGGAGAAAGGTTATTCAGAGCTCGTTCTGGCTGGGCATTCTATGGGCGGCGCTGTTGCTCAGATGTATGCCTTAAACCATCCACAGGATATTAAAGGCCTTATTCTAATCGGTACCGGAGCCAGACTAAGGGTGAAGCCTGACTTTCTTAGCTTAATGGAAGCTGGTATTGAGGCTCCGGATACCTGGATTAAGAATTCAGTTGAACCTTTCTATAGACGGGTAGATCTCGCCGTACGGGATAAGGTGATTAATGAAGTGGCTGAGGTGGGCGCGCGTGTGCAGTTGAACGATTTCAGGTGCTGTGACAAGTTCGACATCATGGAAAAAGTTCACCAGATTAAAGACCCCACACTGGTTATTTGTGGTACTGAAGACGAAATGACGCCGGTCAAGTATTCTCAGTATTTAGCTGACAAAATTGCTGGTGCCAGGCTGATTATCATTGAGGGTGGCTCACACTTTGTTTTCATGGAAAAGCCCGAGGGGGTGAACCGGGCCATTGGAGAGTTTTTGCGCGGAATTTAGAATCCAGCTTTAGGTTGTTCGAGATTTCATGATATGGTTAGGAAACAGTTTACATGAAAATAGGTGTGCTTTCTGATACTCATATTCATCTGGCAGAAGAGATACCGCAGGGGATTGTCAGGGCGTTTTCGGATGTGGACTTGATAGTTCATGCCGGCGATTTCGTTGACGTGGCAGTCCTTGAGGGGATGAGGCGCTTGGGTGAGGTTAAAGCGGTTCAAGGCAACATGGATTCAACGAAACTCAGAAGTTTGCTGCCGGAGAAGGAATATTTGGTGGCCGGGGGCAAGAAAATCGGGATTATCCACGGGTGGGGTGGTCCGGAAGGTATAGAGCAGAAAATAAGGGCACGCTTTGAAGATGTGGATATTATCATATACGGGCATAGCCACCGGGCCAAGATTGAGCGAATCGGTGACGTTCTTTTTTTTAACCCCGGGCCGGGATTTCACTCCTTTGGCATCCTGACAATTGAAGAAGAGGTCAAGGGAGAGATAATAAAGATTTGATGCTAAAGGAGTAAGTATGTCTAGACCGTGGCATGAGCTTGAAGCGCTAGACAAGCCGGAAATTTTGCAGTTTATCTTTTACCCTCGAAAAGACTTCTTTGAAATATCGTCAGAAGCTAACGTAATTGCTGACACAATTCCCGTTGGCAAGGCCGTTTCCATTTCCTATTGTTTCTATTTCAGCGACAAGAAGCATCCCAATATTCTGTTCTTTCATGGTAACGGCGAGACAGCCAGCGATTATGAGCCTATTGGGTCCACCTATAATCAAATCGGGACGAATCTATTTGTGGCTGATTACCGAGGCTATGGCAGGAGTGGAGGCAGGCCCACGCTCACAAGCATGATAGCGGATGCTCACCCGATATTTGAGGGCTTTAAACGGGTGCTGGAGGAGATAGAGTTTTCAGGAAACCTCTTTATCATGGGACGCTCATTGGGCAGTGCTTCTGCCGTAGAGATTGCAAACCATTACCAAAGTCAGCTCAGCGGCCTCATTATAGAAAGCGGCTTTGCCAATGTGTTCAACTTATTAGACTACTTGGGCTTTCCGCTCGAGGCTCTTGGTATCGATGTGCCGGAGGTACCTTCCAGCCTTGGCCTTATCCGGAAAATTTCTCTGCCGACCTTGGTCATGCACGGCGAGCATGATCAGATTGTGCCCGTTGAAGAAGGCAAGGCGCTTTACGATGGCATTGGTGCCAGGGACAAACGACTCCTCATAATTCCCGGCGTTGACCACAACACCATTTTCATGGGCGGCATGGAGCAATACCTTCAGGCTCTAAAGGAATTCGTTTCAGCCCATAGCTAGGGTGGGTTTTGCGGTTGGTTATTCCTCTTCGCGAGACTCTGCCTCAGCTTCCGCGGCTTCTTCAGCTCCTTCTGCAACCTCAGCCTCTTCTGCAACCTCGGCTTCTACCGGCACTTCCTCGACTTCTTTGCGAGCCTCGATTACTTTGACAGCCATCTGTTCCGGGTCGCTGAGGAGGGTTATTCCATCGCCGAGGTGGATGTCTTTTACGTGGATTGCGCTGTCAAGCTCTTCAAGGCCTGACACGTCAACCTCGAGACTGTGAGGCAGGTCATCAGGCAAGGCTTCAATAGGCAGGGAGTCAATCAGGTGGAGTATGGAGCTGTTCTTGACTTTCTTCAGCACCGGCGCCTCTCCGACGAATACTATAGGAACATCAGCCTTTATTTTTTCATCCATCCTGACCTGGTAAAAGTCCACATGAAGCAGGTCATCGGTTAGAGGGTCTCTCTGAACTTCTCGGACTAGGACCCTTAATGGACTTTTTGAATCGCCAATCTTTAAATGTAGGAGGTCGGTGCTGCCTGCATGAGCCAGCAAATGCTTCAGGCTTTTGGTGTCAACATTGATGGCAGTGGAGTCGATTCCGTGCCCATAGATGTTGGCCGGAACGATACCTTGACGGCGTAGAAATCTGACTTTCTTGCCTTTAACGTCTCGCTTGGAAACCTCAAGTTCAAGTCGTTTCATCTTGTTACCTCTCTCATTAAGTCCGAACTACAAAGATTAGTTGTTTTTGGGTTAGAAGTCAAATTTCTGGGTAGTCGCGTGTGTACTCTACACCTTTTTCTGAAGCTCTTCAAAGGCTTTCTTCACCTCTTCCACAGAGGCTTCGTCTTCCAGCGTGGTCAGGTCGCCTATTTTGGTGCCGCTAGCTACTGCCTTGAGAACTCTTCTCATGATTTTGCCACTCCTCGTCTTGGGTAATTTGGCTACAAAATAGATTTCGTCAGGAGTGGCAACAGGCCCCAGCGTCTGGCGTATGTGCTGCTTTATCTTGCCCTTCAGTTCTGGCGAAGACTCTACTCCTTGCTTGAGTGTGACGAAGATGACAACACTTTCACCCTTGACCGGGTCTGGCCTGCTGGCCACAGCAGCCTCGACTACAGCTTCATGAGAAACAGTGGCGTCTTCTATCTCTATTGTGCCTATCCTATGCCCGGCTATTTTGAGGACCTCATCGGCTCTGCCTAGCAGCCAGAAATAGCCGTCTTTGTCCCTGATGGCATAGTCGCCGGTATAGAACATGCCGGGGAATTTAGACCAGTAGGTCTCCTGGTATCTTTTTGGGTCTCCGTGTATGCCCGTGAGCATCCCCGGCCAAGGTGATTTTATAACCAGGTAGCCTTTTTCTCCGGGTGGTATTGATTTACCGCTGTCATCAAAGATATCAGCATTGACCCCGGGCAGGGGGAAGGTTGCTGAACCTGGCTTAAGGGGCACCAGCTCTATGCCTGGTGTTGGCGATATCATTGTGCCGCCGGTTTCAGTTTGCCACCAGGTGTCTACTATAGGACATCTTTCGCCGCCGATGACCCTGTAATACCATTGCCAGGCTTCGGGGTTTATGGCTTCTCCAACACTGCCCAGTAGCTCAAGGCTGCTCAAGTCGTGCCTTTTGACCACATCCTCACCATATTTCATCAGCATCCTGATGCCGGTGGGTGAGGTATAGAATATCGAAACTCCATATTTCTCTACGATGTCCCACCATCTATCTACCGAGGGGTAGTCGGGGGCTCCTTCGTAGAGGACGATGGCAGCACCGTGGCACAAGGGACCGTAGACTATAGAGCTATGTCCCGTGACCCAGCCAACATCGGCGGTGCACCAGTAAACCGATTCCTCTTTAACATTGAAGACCCATTCATAGCCGGAATTGGTGAAAACGAGGTAGCCGCCCGTTCCGTGGACAATGCCCTTGGGCTTTCCGGTGGTGCCTGATGTATAAAGGATGTAAAGAGGGTGGGTTGACTCAACAGGTTCAGCGGGCACAAAGGAGCTGGCATCATCAAGTAATTCGTGGAGCCAGAAATCTCGTCCTTGTTTCATATTTGTGTCAATACCCGCCCTTCTAGCCACCACCACCTTTTCAATTGAAGGCGATAAATTGACGGCTTCATCGCTGATGTTTTTAAGCTCCAGGTGTTTACCTCTTCTGAAGCCGGCGTCTGCAGTTACCAGAACCTTGGCCTTGATATCGTTAATTCTGTCGGCCAGAGCCTGGGCGCTGAAACCGGAGAATACGACCGTATGTGGGGCTCCGATTCTGGCACAGGCGAGCATGAATATGGGCAGCTCGGGAATCATCGGCAAATACAGGGCGACCGTATCCCCTTTGTTGACACCTAAATTCTGAAGGACTGAGGCGAACTTATTGACCCACCTGTAAAGTGTGGAATAGCTTAACACCTGGCTATCGCCCAGCTCGCCTTCCCAGTATATGGCAACTTTGCTTCTCCGCCAGGTCTTAACGTGTCGGTCTACGCATTGATAGCTGGCGTTTATTTTGCCGCCGGCAAACCAGCGGGCGAAGGGTGGTTCCCATTCAAGGACTGTATCCCACGTCTTGAACCAGTCCAGCTTGCGAGCCTCCTCAGCCCAAAAACGTTCGGGATCTTGTATTGACTGGTTATACATATCCATATATTTCTTGAATGGCCAGTATATCGATTCAGAAGGCAAAGATGTGCTTACCATAGCTATCCTCCTTAGATATTATATATTATATCAATTTGACATTTGTCTTGAATTTTTGCTGGCAGTCTGTATGCCGTAGCTGGAGTCCGCAGGCGTTACAAGGCCCGTAGCGACAATCAGGGGTCTCCTTCCCTTGCCACATATCCTGATATTCCTTTTTGAGAAAGTTGGGGGTTACCCCGGTATCAACGTGCTGCCAAGGTAATGCTTCGTCCACGGGTCGTTCTCTGTTAGCGTAGGAGCTAGGGTCAAGCCTGCTTTCGTGGAAGGCGCGCAGCCAGTTGTCGTAGTTAAAACATTCATGCCAGGCATCAAACCTGCTACCCAGTTCCCAGGCCTTGTGGATAACTTTTCCCAGCCTGCGGTCACCGCGAGACAAGACTGCTTCAAGTTGACTGGTTTTAGTGTCCTGCCATGAAAGGTGGGCTCCAGCCCGGCGCAAGCCTTGTTTGAGCAGTTCATGTTTACTGGTTAACTGCTCTTCTGTGTCTTGAGCTAGCCATTGGCATGGGGTGTGAGGCTTGGGGACAAAGGTGGCTACACTGACTCTAAGCCTCGGTGAGTTGCTTCTAGCATTTCTGCCTAGCTGGCAGGTTTTGGTTACCAGGTCAACTATGCCCTTTACGTCATCAATGGTCTCGGTGGGCAGGCCGACCATGAAATATAGTTTAAGGTTCAGCCAGCCTTTTTCGAAGGCGGCGGCGAAGGTGTCAAGCATCTCCTCTTCGGAGATAGTTTTGTTTATGACGTGTCTCAGCCTTTCGGTCCCAGCCTCAGGGGCGAAGGTGAGTGTGGTTTTGCGTCGGTAAGGTAGTGATTCCACCAGGTCTATTGACGACGTATCGAGGCGGAGGCTGGGTAAGGACAGGGTAAGGTTATCCTGGTAATATTTGCGTGACAGCTGACCGATTAATCCGCTTATATTATGGTAATCTCCAGTGCTTAGAGAAACCAGGGATACTTCATTATAGCCGCAGTTGCTTACGAGCGCTGCCACGGTCTCGATTACTTCTGACTCGGGGAGTTCACGAACCGGACGGTAAATTATGCCGGCCTGGCAGAAGCGGCAACCTCGGCTGCATCCCCGCTGGATTTCGACTGCGCCGCGGTCGTGAATTACTTTTATATAAGGTATTACCGGCTTGGTAACAGGTTGCGGTAGTCTGGCTACTATCTGACGCTCGATCGGCAGTCTGGCTTCGGGCACTTTTGGCGTGATGCCTGCGAAGCTGCCATCTTTGTTGTATGTCACCTCATATAAACTGGGTACATACACACCAGGAAGAGCTGAGGCTTCTCGGAACAGTTGCCTCTTATTGTCCTTGTAAGCCCGAAAGGCTTCCAGTAATTTCAATATTGCCTCTTCAGCCTCACCGATGACAAATAGGTCTGTAAAATCGGCCATCGGCTCCGGGTTAAGAGCGCAACTGCCTCCAGCTATTATCAGAGGCTGTGAATCTTTCCGCTGATGACTGAACAGTGGAATTTTGGCCAAGTCGAGCATATTTAGTATATTGGTGTAGGTAAGTTCATAGCCGAGGGAGAAGCCGATGATGTCGAAATCTGTCAGAGGATGTTTCGTCTCAAGGCTGAACAGTGGGATGTTGTGCTTCCTGAGCAGCGTCTCCATATCTATCCAGGGAGCGTAGACTCTCTCAGCGAGAACATCGGGCTGGTCATTGAGTATTTTATAAAGTATCGGCAGTGCCAGATTGGACATACCTACTTCGTATACATCGGGGAAAGCCAGTACGATTCTGACGGGAGTAGCCTGCCAATCTTTAACGATACTATTCCACTCGCCTCCGGTGTAGCGAGCCGGCTTAGAGACATCGTGAAGTATATCATTGAGGTTGTTCATCTTGGTTAACTCACATCTGTCAATTATAGCTTTCAGCCTCTTCGACTTTCAATTGTGTAGCTGCGGGTCTAGAGCCTCCTATGTCAGCGCGAGTCTATTGCCACATGTCATCCTGAGCGAAGCGAAGGAGCCACACCATTGCCCCTCCATGTCGTTCTCTATTAGGTGAGATTCTTCGGCTGCTTCGCTCCCTCAGAATGACATTGGGGAAAGGCTCCCTCAAAATGGCCAGCAACATGTGGTAGCGCCCCTGAATGACACCGCTCCTTGCTTCCGTAAATTTGCCCTTTCCCTTAACAGGTACAAATGCTGTTGACGCTTATATGAGTAAGGTGATAAAATCTCCTTTGGCTTTTCTCAGTCAACCAAAGGGGGGCACATAATGGTTTTAATCGGCGAAAGTATCCACATTATCTCCAAGGATGTCAGCGATGCTGTCAAGGAACGCAATCCCAAGGTAATTCAGGACTTAGCCAAGGCACAGGCGGAAGCCGGGGCTGATTACATAGACTTAAATCTTGGCCCGGCGAAAAGAGATCCGGAAGAGGTAACCCAGTGGCTGGTCAATATAATTCAGGGAGTTATCGATTTACCTGTATCTGTGGACACCTTGAACCCCATCGCCATGGAGGCGGGCCTCAAGGCATGCAAGAAAAGACCGCTGCTTAATTCAGCTTCAGGAAGGACCGATAGCAAAGAGCTGATGCTGCCTCTGGCTAAGAAATACAATACCGATGTTGTCATCTCGGTGCTGACCGACAAAGGTTGCCCTCCTGACATCGATTCTAGGACGGAAAGCATCATGGAAACGGTCGCCCTGGCTAATGAGCTCGGTATCCCCAACGAAGATATCTGGGTTGACCCCATAATCCTGCCGGTGAGCGCTGATCAGAAACAGGTAGCTGAAGCTTTAGAGTTTATAAACATATTGCAGGATCTCTTGCCCGGTGTTAAGTCTACGGTGGGGTTGTCAAATGTGTCCAATGGTACACCTGAGGAGCTTAGGGGCATCCTCAACCGAACCTACATGGTTATGCTGGGAAGGCGCGGGCTCTACTCAGCGATTGCTGATGTTCTGGATAAGGAGCTGGTGAGCTTGAACAAAGGCGAGCTACCTAACATCGTTGACCTTATTTATAAAACGATGGATGGAGAGGCTATAGACGTGTCTTCCTTGCCGCAAAAAGAGCAGGATTATGTGAAAACCGCCAGAGTGCTCATGGGAGAGACGCTTTATTCTCATGCCTGGCTTGAGAGCTAGAAATCTTTAGAAGGAGTGAACGATGGAATACAAAGCACCCTTAGAGACCTATGCAGGAAAAGTAGCGGAGGTGGTGATTGGAAAGGGAGAAAAAGCTATGAAGATTGGGGGGGAGAGTGTTCTCCCCTTTCATTTTTTTGAGGGAACAATTGAGAACCGACCGCGCCTGGCCCTCGAAGTTTTTGATGCTGAGCCGCCGGGTTGGAGTGAGTGGGAGCTTAAGCCCTATAAGGACATTATTTCAGACCCGGTGGCCTGGGCTAAGAAATGCCTGGAACTTGGTGCTGACCTAGTCTGTATCCGCCTGGTGAGCACTGACCCGGCGGGAAAGAACGCTCCGGCTGACAAGGCTGCTAGCGTGGTTAAGCAGGTGACATCTGCCATAAAGTCACCGGTTATTGTCTATGGCTCGGGGGATGAGACTAAGGATATCGAGGTTTTGACCAAGGTAGCTGAGGCCTGCGCGGGCGAAAATCTTCTCATTGGTCCGCTGGCGAAGGAAAACTATGAGCCGATAAGCAAGGCAGCTTTGGACCACGGGCATTGCATAATAGCTCAGACACCACTGGATATAAACTTGGAGAAAGAATTAAATGTGAAGCTTTTGAAGTCATTCCCCCGTGAGCGGATAGTCATTGACCCGTTGAGTTCAGCTCTGGGCTATGGCATGGAATACAGCTTCACCATAATGGAGAGAACGAAGCACATTGGTGTTATGTTCGGAGACAACACTATGCAGATGCCTATTATAGCTGACCTGGGCAGTGAGTGTGCAAAGACAAAACAGGCGAAGGGAAATGAGAAGCAGGGGCTACTGTGGGAAAGCATTACCGCGCTCAGCCTGCTTCTAGCCGGGGCCAATATTTTGGTATTGCGGCTGCCGGAAAGCCTTAAGCTCATTAAAGAGATAATTGAGGGCAAAATTTAGTATTGATAATCATTCCTAATTATAGTATAATTGTTGTGTCTATAGATTTAATGGGGGTTAAAACAAATGGCAGTAGTCACTAAGAAAAAGCATACCAGAAAAGACGAAGTTAGGGAGATAATAAGGGCTGAAGACCAATGGGAGCCTATCGGGCATACGCCGATGCCCGAGATTCCAGACTTAAGAAACTGGGATATGAGGCTGATGAAAACCTATAAGCCCTTCTATGCGCCCATGTGCGATTTGTGCTGTTTCTGCACTTACGGTAAGTGCGACCTAACGGGAGATAAGAGAGGGGCTTGTGGCATCGATATTTCGGCCCAGCAGGCAAGGGTTGTTCTCTTGGCTTGCTGCATGGGCATGTCAGCTCACGGTGGGCACGGCCGCCACGTGCTCCACTATTTGATTGAGAAATATGGCCGAGACTATCCGATTAACCTTGGAGATCAGGTAAATGTGGAAGCTCCGCATATAAGGACAGTACTTGGACTGAAGCCAGAAACCCTGGGTGATTTGGAAAAGGCTATTGAGTATGTGGAGAGTCAGCTTATACACCTTATCTCATCACTGCATACTGGTCAGGAGGGTTCTGCTCTAGACTATGAGTCTAAGGCTCTTCACGCTTCAATGCTTGACCACGTGGCAATGGAGGTTTGTGATATTGCTGAAATTGTGGGCTTCAACTACCCATCATCTGTGGCTGATACGCCGCTGGTAGATATGGGCTGGGGCTCTATAGATAAAACGAAGCCAACCATTCTTTTGGTCGGTCACAACCCGGTAACGGCTGTTCCCATCGTTGATTATATTAACGAGCACGGTCTGCAGGATAAGGTTGAGGTCGGAGGTATTTGTTGCACTGCCCTCGAGGTGACGAGATATAGCGAAAGAGCCAAGATAGTCGGGCCGCTGTCCCGGCAGCTCTACTTCGTTAAGACCGGCTTCGCCGATGTTATTGTTACCGACGAGCAGTGTATCAGAACTGATATACCTCAACAGGCTGCCAAAGTTGGCTCAGCTTTCATTGCCACCACAGACAAAGCTTCCTACGGCCTTGAAGACTGTACCAAGAGGGAAGTTGACGAAATAATTAAAGAGATGGTTGGGGGTAAGCAGACATTGATATTTGACCCAGACAAAGCCGCTGAGGTAGCGGTTAAGGTAGCTCTGGAGTTGGCGCCTAAGAGAAAGAAGGAGTTGGTGACGCCTGAGCAGGTCCCCGAGCTGGCCAAGGACCATCGGCTGTGCAACATGTGCAGCCAGGTCTGCCCCAATCTGCTGCCGGTTGGCGATGCTATTGAAGCAGCCAAGAATGGTAACCTGGAGCCGCTGGCCGAGGTGTTCAGCAAATGTATTGGCTGCGGCAAGTGTGAGCAGGAGTGCCCTCGTCATGTGCCCATATTCAAGATGATGCAGGCTGTAGCTGGAAATGAAACATGGAAAGTGCGAGCCGGGCGGGGACCGGTCATGGATACCGAGATAAGAAAAGTTGGTGCCCCTATCGTTCTCGGTACTATACCTGGGGTGATTGCTATAGTCGGCTGCTCCAACTTTCCTGAGGAAATTAGTGAGGTAGCTGACATAGCCGAGGAGTTTGCCAAGCGGAAGTATATCGTGGTGCTTACCGGCTGCTCGGCTATGGCAGCCGGGATGAAGAAGGACAAAGATGGCAAGACCCTTTATGAGAAGTATCCACCTAATTTCGATGCTGGCGGAGTTCTCAATATCGGTTCCTGCGTATCTAACTCACATATCACTGGTGCTGCCATGAAGATTGCCAACATTTTTGCCGCATTGCCACTTAGAGGCAATTATGAAGTTATAGCTGACTACGTCCTGAATCGGGTTGGCGCTTGTGGTCTGGCTTGGGGGGCCATGTCTCAAAAAGCGGCATCCATCGCTACAGGCTGTAATCGGTTGGGAATACCGGTGGTCATAGGGCCACATGGCTCCAAGTATAGAAGGCTTTACATGAGCCGGAAGGAGGAGGATGACTGGACAGTGATGGATGGCAGGGAGAAAAAGCTGGTCAATACTGAGGAGCCATCGCCGGAGCACTTAATCACTGTTGTGGAATCCAAGGAGAGGGCGATAGTCACCATGGCAAAGCTGTGCATCAGGAAGAATGATACTCCTCAGGGACGCCAGTTGAAGCTCACCCATTATATTGGACTGCATAAGCAGTATCTGGGAACACTGCCTGACGACCTTCATCTTTTCGTGAGAAAGGCTTCGGATGTACCTATCTTCTTTAAGAAGGAAGTGATGGCGTATCTTGAGAAGGTCGGCTGGAAAGAGAAACCAGTTTTGACTTTGCCCACCTTGATGGGAACTTATCCGTCTGAGGTCCCGCTGGATGCGGTTGTCCACTAAGGAGATTCAGAAGAGAATTTTATGCGAATTCTTGTAGCTATTCAGGGCAATTATGGCCAGAGGATTGCCGATAACATAAGGAAGTATGGGCCGGCTGACTGGAAGGTTCATTCTTACACCTTCCCGCAGGACTTGCCAGCTATAATCGATGATGCTGACGCGTTTCTGCCTAAGGAGTTGCCGGAGGCAGATTTGCTGATATCCTTAGGCGAGCATCCCGGCGTGGCTCAGATGATTCCTGACATGGTGAAGAAGAGCGGTGCCAAAGCGGTGATTGCACCGGCGGATAACCGCGTCTGGCTGCCAGCCGGCTTAGCCAGGCAGATTAGGCGCAAGCTGGAATCTATGGAAGTGGCGATGGTCTACCCGGTTCCCTTCTGTACCTTGGCGGAAAAGGATAGCCAAAACCCACACATTCGCGAATTTGCTAAGTATTTCGGCAAGCCAGAAGCAGACATAGAGCTTGATAAAGATAGAATAAAGCGGGTCGTAGTTATCAAGGGGGCTCCTTGTGGCTGCAGCCCCTATGTGGCTGACGGCTTGGCTGGAGTCTGGGAACGTGATGCTGTGGAGAAAGCCGGACTTCTGCATCACCAGTACCCATGTCTGTCAACGATGGTAATGGACCAGGAATTTGAAGATACCTTGATGCACCGTGCTGGACTTATGACCAAACTAGCAGTGGAAAAAGCTATTAAGAGTGTAAAGGTAGCCAAGTAAGGAGGTTTCATTATGACCATGACTTTGCCGTATCATCGAGTTAACGTATTAACTGGGACTAAGTCAGCTAGGCTTATTGAAGATGCTAGCGAGTACGCTCACCTGATTAAACGTGCTCAAAGGCCGCTGCTGGTGCTCGGCTCATGGGCTCTCACCACGACTTTGGGCGGTAAACTGCTTATAGAGTACGGTGTGGAGGTAGCCAAGACACTTGATATTCCGATATGCGCCACAGCTCACACCAAAAAGAAGCTGCTTGAGCTGGGCGTTGAGCCGGACAGCAGCTACGACGTTATAGAGATTCTTAACCATCTCAAGGATCCGGGATGGAAAGGTGTTAAGAAGGAGGGTAATCACGATTTGGTGATGTTTCTGGGGTTCAGGACCGACCTCGGTGAACAGGCACTATCGACGCTAAAACATTACGCCCCACACCTCAAAACGATGACTCTATGCAAATACTACTATCCACACGCCAGCTATTCCCTTCCTAATTACAGGAAAGATGAGCAATGGAAGGAATTTCTAGATAATCTAATTACAAATTTAAAGAGTAAGGAGGCATAAAAAAATGGCAGGAATTTTCCCAGTAGATGTTGGTCCCCAGTATGAAGGCGAGGTAATCAGGAAAGCCGACTTATATGTCGAGTTCGGCGGGCCACAAGTGAAGAGCAAATTTGAGTTGGTGACGCTAAAGGGCATTGATGAAGTGGAGAATGAGAAGATAGAGGTCATCGGCCCGGATATAAAGGACATGACGGAGGGTGGTAGTTATCCTCTGGCTTTGATGATAGATGTCGCCGGCGAAAAGCTGGAAAAAGACATGGAGCCGGTCTTGGAGAGGAGGATGCACCTCTATGCTAACTACATAGAAGGCTTTTATCATATGAACCAGAGAGACGATGTCTGGATGAGGCTAAATAAGGACTCCTTTAATAAGGGGCTCAATTCATTTGAGGAGATAGGCAAGATACTGATTTTCCTTTATACCTCTGAGATAGATATTATCGAGAAAATCACTATAACTTTCGTCACTGATGAAAAAAAGGTAGAAGAACTTCTGGCTGATGCTAAAAAGATCTATGATGAAAGGGATGAGAAGGCCAGGGGATTGAAGGAGGAAGATGTAGAGGAGTTCTATAGCTGTGCCCTGTGTCAGAGCTTTGCCCCGACCCATATATGTGCCATAACTCCGGAGAGAATTGCCAACTGCGGGGCTATAAACTGGTTTGACGGCAAGGCGGCTTATAAACTAGACCCCGAAGGCCCGGTGCAGGAAGTAAAGAAGGGTGAATGTTTAGACCCGATAAGGGGTGAATATACAGGGGCTAATCAGCTAGCAGCAGAAAAATCGATGGGAGCCTATACACGCGTTTATTTGCACAGTGCCTTTGAGTATCCGCATACCTCTTGTGGCTGCTTCCAGGCGATTTGGTTCTATATCCCTGAAGTTGATGCCTTTGGCCTCGTCCACCGCGATTTTGTTGGACCTAGCGTAGCCGGTGTGCCTTTCTCCACCATGGCGGCGGATACCAGCGGTGGCCGACAGGTTGAAGGTTTTTTGGGCTTGGCGATGGAATACTTGAGGTCTGCTAAGTTCCTGCAGGCTGATGGGGGCATCAGGCGTTGCGTATGGATGCCAAAGGAGATAAAAGAGAGATATAAGGATGCCATACCTGAGGATCTGTATGATAAGATAGCTACGGAGGAAGATGCTAAGAACGTTGATGAACTGATGGCGTTTTTGGATAAGGTAGGGCATCCGTGGGTGAAGGGTGAGGTGGAACTTCCCGTATAAAATGTGCTAGGAGGATTGATATGCCGCTAAAAGGAACTGACGTAGCAAAAAGACTCCCCGATGGGGGCAAAAAGAACTGCCGGGAATGCGGTTTTCCCACCTGCTTTGCCTTTGCCATGAAGTTGGCTTCGGCTGGGACGACCTTAGATAAATGCCCTTATCTTTCTGAGGAAGTGAGGGTTGAGCTTGAAGATGCATTGGCACCACCCATCAAGCTGGTAACTATAGGCACCGGAGAAAATGCGCTCCAAATCGGCAATGAGGAAGTGATTTATAGACATGAGAAGACCTTCGTTCATCAGCCGGGCATCGCCTTGCTTATCTCGGACAAAGAGCCCGAGGCAAAGGTCGATGAGAAGCTGAAGAAGATGAAAGAGCTGCAGTTCCCCTGGGTAGGGCTGACTCTTAAGGCGAACGTTTTGGCACTGCATTTTGAGTCGGGCGATAAAGCCAAATTTGAGGCATTGGTGAAGAAGGTGTGTGGTGACAACGACCTGCCTGTGGTGCTGATGTCCGAAGATGTCGATGCGTTGCTTTCAGCTCGAAAGATATGCGGTGACAGGAAGCCGCTGCTTTATCCGGTCACCAAGGATAACATCGATAAGATAATTGATGGAATTAAGGGTGCGCCAACGCCGGTGGCGGTTAGGGGTCACAGCGTGGAGGAGCTTATACCATTGACCACCAAGTTGAAGGATGTAGGCATCGAGGAGATTGTCTTGGATCCAATCGCCAAGAATATGCAGGAAGCTATCAAGGAGCAGACGCTAATTCGGCGAGCGGCTTTGAAGCAGAACTTCAGGCCTCTAGGTTATCCAACTATCGGCTTCCCTTGCTTCATAGCTAAAGATGAGGTCAGAGAAATTCTGCTTGCCGCCATGTTTGTGATTAAATATCCCGGCATAATTGTCCTATCTGATTTTGATAAGTACTCTCTGTTGCCGCTGCTGGTCCATAGGCTCAATATTTATACCGACCCGCGAATGCCCATGTCTGTGGAACAGAAGGTTTATGAGATAGGTGAGCCGAACGAAGAATCACCGGTTCTAGTTACAAGTAATTGGGCTTTGACATACTTCATTGTGTCGGGAGAGGTCGAAGGCAGCAAAGTTCCGTCTTGGTTGTTGGTTAAGGAGGCGGAAGGGCTTGGTGTTCTGACCGCGTGGGCTGCGGGCAAATTTTCTGGCGATTCCATCGGACCATTCGTTAAGAAGTCCGGAATTGAAGGTAAAGTAAAGCACAAGAAGCTTATTATCCCGGGTAAGGTAGCCCGGATTAGAGGTGAGCTAGAGGAGGCACTGCCGGGTTGGGAAATCATAGTCGGGCCCAGAGAAGCCAGCGAGATACCAGCTTACCTGCCGAGCCTAGTGAAGAAGTGGAAGAACTAAAACAGGAACTGGTAGACATCCTGACTGCAAACAGGAAGGATAGACGCCATCTAATTGCCCTTCTTCAGCAAGTTCAATATAAGCTTGGCTATATTTCGAAAGAGGCGATGCTGGCGGTCGCCGAGTTTCTGGACATCCCAGGAAGCACGGTCTATGGCATTGCCACCTTTTATAATCAATTCCGTTTTACGCCCTTAGGCAAACACCCGGTGAAAGTTTGCATGGGCACCGCCTGCCACTTGGCTGGAGGCAAGCTTGTCCTTGAGGCCATGGCCAGAGAGCTTGATATCCAGGTCGGCGGTATTACACCCGACCATGAGTTCAGTCTGGACAGGGTAGCTTGCGTTGGTTGTTGTGCCTTAGCTCCAGCAGTTGTCATCGGCGATTCTGTTTATCCTAAGATGACGCCACCGAAGGTGGAGGAGGTGTTAGTGACCGTTAAACCGGTAAGCCAGGAGCAGTCAGAGAAACAGTAAGGGCAGTTGATGACCTTTGAGGAGATTCAGAAGCAGGCAAAGGCGGACTGGGACTTCCAGTATCATGGTAAAGCCCCACACATACTCATCGGCACGGCTACTTGTGGCCAAGCTGCCGGCGCATTGCCGGTAGTCGAAGCCTTTAACAAAGAGCTGGCGAAGAGAAATGCACGTGCCAAGTTGACCGAGGTCGGCTGCATCGGTCTTTGCTCCCTTGAGCCTCTGGTCACCATAATCAAGCCCGATTCCTTCGCCGTTTGCTACAACAACGTGACTTCTCAGGTTGTGCCCACGCTTGTTGAGGGCTATGTTCTGGGCGACGACCCTTGCCTTGACCTGGCTTTGGGTACGCTGGGTGGTGGTGAAGGAGAGGCAGTCCAGATTCCGGAGCTTTCTAGATTTGAGCATGAATATCGTCTACTCCTGAGGAACTGCGGCTACATTGACCCCAAGAATATAAAACACTACATCGCTAACGGTGGCTACAGCAGCCTGGTTAAAGCTCTAAAGATGGAGCCGGTTGCCATAATCGAAGAGATAAAGAGGTCGGGCCTAAGGGGGCGAGGCGGTGCTGGCTTCCCAACTGGCAGGAAGTGGGAGCAGTGCCGGCAAGCTTCTGGCGATACGAAGTATGTAATCTGTAACGCTGATGAGGGCGACCCGGGAGCTTTTATGGACCGTGTGGTCTTGGAGAGCGACCCGCAGCAGGTTGTTGAAGGCATGATTATTGCCGCCTATGCCGTAGGTGTCCAGGAGGGGTTTATCTATATTCGAGCTGAGTATCCTCTGGCTATTGAGCGCTTGCAGGTTGCCCTGCAGCAGGCAAAGAAACTGGGGTTATTAGGCAAGAATATCCTTGGCAGTGGCTTCAGCTTTGATATAGAGATTGTCCAGGGCGCTGGCGCTTTCGTTTCCGGCGAGTCAACTGCTTTGATGTATGCCGTTGAAGGAAGGCGGAGCATGCCCAGAGTCAGACCGCCTCATTCGGTGAAGGCTGGCTTGTGGGGCAAGCCTACGGTTCTTAACAATGTAAAAACCTATGCCTATGTTCCACTCATAATCGCTCGTGGAGCTGATTGGTTCTCCGGTCTCGGCACTGAAGGCAGCAAGGGCACGGCGGTGTTTGCGCTGGCCGGAAAGATGGTCAACACCGGGCTGGCAGAAGTTGCTATGGGTACAACGCTCCATGAACTCATCTTTGACATCGGCGGCGGCATCCGGAGCGGTAAGAAATTCAAAGCGGTGCAAATCGGAGGGCCTTCCGGCGGCTGTTTACCTGAGAGCATGTTGCGAACCCCGGTAGATTTTGATTCGCTTCGCAAAGCCGGTGCAATTATGGGCTCAGGTGGTGTCATTGCCATGGATGAGGGTAATTGCATGGTTGATACCGCCAAGTTTTTCCTTGACTTCATACAGGAGGAGTCCTGCGGCAAATGCTCAACCTGTCGCATTGGCACCAAGCACATGCTGGATATACTGGAGGATATTACTACAGGCAAAGGCAGAATCGAAGATATGGATTTGTTGGTTGAGCTGGGGGAGGATATAAGGGGTGGTTCACTGTGTGGTTTGGGC
>Ga0209636_10001085_pt1 | contig 27279 bp, 32 predicted proteins | sample DeeMarSWOR152_54_FD_187464 | JGI IMG/M metagenome (GOLD analysis project Ga0209636, IMG submission 187464) | Marine sediment microbial communities from White Oak River estuary, North Carolina - WOR-1-52-54 (SPAdes) (version 2) | ecosystem: Environmental > Aquatic > Marine > Intertidal zone >...
GTCCAGACTGTATCGCACCCACAAAACAGGCTCGCTGAAGGTTACGTTCAATGAAATGTCGGTTACATTGTACGTTCTTGGCTCAGGCGATAAGATTGAGATTTCTGGAGGATGCGTGTCAATCGAGAAAAAGATTTTCTGTGAGCAACCAACAACGCTGAAATTCTCAATTTTATAAGGCGCTGGTGAATAATTCCCGACGTATAATGCAGAGACTTTTAGGCTGTGAATTCCGTCTATGAGCCCTGTTAACTTCCTAGAAAAATGAAATTCTGTAGCCCGTGCATCAGAGCCGAACATGCTTACTCTCAAGTCTGTGAGCAATCTGGGCGTTCCATAGCTCCCAACGAACGTGACATCTGGTTTCTCATCCAAGCTGTAGCCAACCCATGAAAGATTCGCGTGGAGATATTCGTTCCAACCTTCGACGTAAACAGTGAAATCTAAATCAACATCGCTTGTAGCTTGCGTTTCATCGTTAAGTGGCTTTGCAATTGACAGAATGGGGGCATCAGGGGGTTCTTGGTTAGTTGGGAAGAGCCAATTCGCTCTTCCAAATCGGATGGTCGATGCGCCAGCCACTGCTGAGAATAATAGTGCCAAGGTGAGTGCCAGTTCTAATTTTGTTCTTTTCATAAGCGTCACCTTTTACGCTTCTTGAAGTATACCAAAAGACCAGCGCCCGCAACTGCTACTGATGCTAAGGGAGCTATTACCATTGTTGATGGAAAAGGCGCATCTACGCTGAAATAAATTGTTTCAGAGTCTCTAACGTTTCCTGCCCTGTCCGTTGCGTAAATTGTTATATTATGCGTGCCTACAGATAATCCAGATAACGTCGTGTTTCCAGCAATCGTCACATTCGCCTGTCCATCCAAACTATAAGCGATGTGTGAAACTGACTCATTCACTGTAAAGTTTAACGGCAAATCAGATGTGTAATATGTTTTGTTTTCCACAGACTCAACTGAAACTGTCGGGGGAGTAGTGTCGATAATGAAGCTAACCACGGAACAACCAGTTATATTGAAATTAACCTAATAATACACAACGCTTAGAGCATTGCCTCCAGAACCTGGAGGACCTAGATGTGTTACATAATCGCCACTTTCGACCGCGTAAACCATTATGGTGTGAATGCCATCGGGTATTCCAGTAAGATTAACTGTTTCAGAAAATTCAGTTTTTCTTGGCGGTGCGCTTGGATAGACTAAGGGGTCCCAAATGTACTTATAAACAGAGATATTGTTTGATTGCCAGTCTGTTTCATAGTAAATCTTTTCTAGAACCCGAGAAGAAGCAGTGCTTGAATCTCCGATGCTCACGTTTATGGAGAGGGAGACAGCATCCACCCCATAAACCGTATCATTCTCGGGAGAAAGTATTGAAATTGCGGGTGGTTTCGTACTACTGTCTGGAGACACATCTCCCTCATAAATCCATATATGATGATATGGATTCGCCCGTCCCAAGTTAACAAGCTGTGTTGCAGCTATCGCTGACATTAGAAGCACTGTTATGAAAACTGCCGTTAGCACCCACTTCTTTCTCAAAGGCAATCCCTGACTAATACTGAGCTTTTTCGCGATAAAAACGTTTTTATCAAGTTTTCTTGACAAAACAAGCCCGCAGCGAAGATTTTTAGTCAAGTTTTCTTGACAAACAGTTTTTTCTTGGTCAAGGTTTCTTGACTAAGCTTAAAAAATTGGCTTTTGTTCCCATTGCGAATGCACCCGAGGATGTGCTGGGGGATGTTCTATGTTATGTAGCGCGCGCTGGAGGGTTAAATCTTGGTTCTATTTCTCAAAAAGAGTAATAGTAATGCGAAGATTGTTGCTGAAAGTAGTGGTAATGTTTGTGAGGGTAAATATTCGATTATGAATCCCCCAAGTATTGGTGTGATGATTTGGGCTACGCTGTTTAATGAATTGTTAACACCCAGTATCGTTCCCGTCTCCTTTTGTGTTACATTATTCGTTAGTTCGCTCGTTAAGATAGGTCTGCTCACTCCAGTGCCATAGGCAAGAAAGATCAGTGGAACAAATACAAACAGATATTCTGCGGAAAACGCGAGTGCCACCATTGAAATGGTCATGGAAAATATTCCTGTCACCAGTACACGGTTTTCTCCCAAGGCCCGTAAGATACGTGCAATTAAAACTGTTTGAATACTTACTCTAATTATGCCTATCCAAACCATGTAGAAACTAACCTGGTCAGCAGCAACATGAAATTGGGCTTCCGCCAACAAACCTATGTTAGAAATGAAAAGGAAAAATGCTATGTTATAGATGAAAAACATCAACAAGCTATTTCTGATTTTAGGGTTTTTTACAAAATGTCTAACATCATCTACGGGAATTGCGTCATTAAAGCTAAGAGAAATTTTGTCTGTTTTTTTAGAGATTGTTTCAGGGAGAAATAAAACGACTAAGGCAATCGAAATCAAGGTTACGGCTGCTGCAAAAAACATTGGAACCGAATAACTAATTCGAGAAAGTATTCCGCCAATGAATGGACCAAATATCAATCCTGCTCCAAATACGCCGCTGGAATAGCCGTAAACTCTTGTTCTATATTTAGGTTTGGTGATGTCGCTGATGTATGCTTGGCTGACAGTCATATTACTTCCTAGTAATCCATCGATTAACCGTGCTACTATTAACAGAATTGCGGTTGTAGCAAATCCAAGAAAAATGAAACCAACAAATGTGCTTATTTGGCTTAGGATGAACAATGGTTTCCTTCCAAAATGGTCGCTTAGTTTTCCTGTAATTGGGCTTGCGAATAATTGGCAGATACTGAACACACTGACAATAAGTCCAATTTGCAATGGAGTTAATCCAAGCGACAATCCTAGAAACGGAACTAGCGGCAACACCATGCTGAAGCCCAGTACTTCTGTGAATATTATGAGGAATATTACGTAAAGCCGTTTGTCAAATACGAAATCATCTGAGTGGGTTCGGCTTTCGGTATTTTTCAAAAAAAACCTCCATAAGGATTAATCAAATAGCAAGGCTAATTTGTCAAATTTCTTTTCCAATTGCTTATTCCTTTTATCGTGTAGGCTATTTGACCCACAAATGTTGTATAGACGAAACCTACAACAACTAAAACAACGACAAAGGCAAGATCTCTGCTAGTCCACACGGTGGGTTCATTCTCCTATTCTTAAGATACTCTTAAAGATCATCTAATGGCATTTTCAATATAATATGTTTAGTGAATTTCAATTTTCCGCGCGCGTGCCAGATGATAAGATAGAACCCTATAATCTGACATTTAATAAGATGAGAGATAGGGAAGTTAAAGACTGGTCTGAAAAATTTTTCAAACAAATGCAGAAACGAATTGATCTAGATGAAATTAGCTCTGTGCTTTTGCATGCGGGAAATAAATATAGAAAACACTTGATTCCTAAGCTGAAAGCCTTGGAAGTCGAATGTAAGGTGCCTCTTGCCAAAATGAAAATTGGTGAGCAGCGAAGATGGTACAAAACACGTGATTGTTAATAGGGAAATCTTTAAGAAACTCTACCACAATTTTCTTCAACAACAAGTCGTTCGATTTTTAGCAAATGTAGATTTCAAATTCATATTTTAAAATCATAAGCTAGTTAAATACTGTAATCTCAATTCCATCTTCAGATGAAAAATCATGAAGCAGCAATACAGTTCCAAAGAAAGAAAAGAGCTTAAACTCAAAATGGCAACCGTCTTCAGTGAAAAACTCAAAACCCTTTCAACAGAACTGCAGGAAATATTGCTAGATGACCTTGTTACAGCCTTAGAAAACAGATTAAAAGTGCTTAACAGAACACAATCAAATGTGAAGCTGGAAATTGCAGAGAGGTTTAATTGTGCGACGGTCCAAACTTGAAATGTATGTAGACATTCTTTCGGTATTGGCTCATCGAGGTCCGCTCAAGCTTACCCATGTCATGTATAAGGCCAACGTTAATTGCAGTGTGCTTAAGGACCATCTGGATTTTTTGACGAAACAGGGACTTGTGGAAGAAAAAACTTTAAGAAAACGCCGGATCGTTTATGCGGTTACTCAAAGGGGCTTAATGGTACTTAAATACTTCAGAGAACTCAAGCAAGTGCTTCCTATCTTGGAAGAAGATCAAAGGCAAATACCTCCAATTTTCCAGAAACAGACGCTTGAGGAAAAAACCAAGTTTAATCCATTTTCTTAACGTATTTATGCTTGGAAAATCAGCGCTGCTCTCCATTTCTAAACCTTACATATTCCTGAAATTCAGTTAGAGTGAGCATGCAGTTCGCGTGCAATCCGTAACCAGCAAAGCTGGCAACATAAAATCTGAGGTCAAATAGTTTTGACTGTGCATATTTTTTAAGTTCAGGATCTCTGACAATCTTTTTTAGTATTGTATTGAACTGCGCCGATAATAATTGGCAAGTATAAAAATCACTTCAGGCTTGCTATTGGGATTAAGCTTTACCTTTACATTGCTAGTACCTTTGTTGAAATTCAGCAATCCAAGCTCATCAAGTTGATTAAACTGACGCTCCATTGTTAGCAATAAATCAGTGTATTATTCCCTGTCAGAGACGAATGCATCCATATCTTTAAGATGTTTGAGTAGTCCTGCGTCACCTCTGAGAGAAGCGGCACAGTATTTCATTTAAATCAAAGCTGCTCTGCACTTACTGCCGTCTTTTCGGTCTTTTGCAAGCCAATGGATAGCTAGCGCGCGCTTTGGCAATAACCCAAGAATACTGAATCACCTCATCAGAGGAAGACGCTGCCTTAACCATGTTTACATATGATGCCATTAGAAAGACGAGAACAAGCAGCAGAGCAACGCTCTTTCTCATGCTTTACCTCCCGGCTTCCCTTTACGTTTCTTGAAGTGGACCAGCAGACCTACACCAACAACAGCCACTGTGATTACGGAAGCTACGACCAGTGTTGTTGGGAAAGGCTCTATTTGTTTAGTTTCTGGTGTTGATGTAGGTTCTTGTGAGGGTATTGGTGAGGGTGAAGGCGTGGGCAGCGGAGACGGGCCTGACGTTTCGTAACCGATGGGGGTGTACTGCTCGACAGAAGCCGTTATTACACCGTAATTTACGGTAGTGCCGCCTATAACATACACTAAATCATTTACGACAGCCACTGCGAAACTAGACTTAGGAGCGGGTAGTGAAGCTGCAATAATCCATCTATCTTCCTTAGGATTGTAAGCATAATTCTGGTCAAGAGGAGGGGCAAAGCCTGGAACCCCACCCATAACATATATCATTTTTGGTGCCATTGCTCCTGTTGTTGCACCAGCAGCCGCGGCACTCCAAGCGGGATTAGGCTCCTTCGCTCCTTGGACCCAAGTATCAGTCTCAGGATCATAGATTTGATTCAAACCTGGATTCATGGGATCGTTGAATTCTGCTTGGCCTCCTATTACATATATCTTGTTGTCAACTACTGCAGAAGCAGGACCGCAGACAGGTGTTGGTATTGATGACACGTTTGTCCATGAATCGGTACTGGGATCATAAACCTCATTCACTTTCACAGATGTCTTACCTCCACCTGTTCTTCCGCTAATTACATAGATTCTATCATTAACCGTTTCAGCGACCAAGCCCCATCTGGCAGTTGGCATTGAAGCTTTAGTTTCCCAAGTATCCGTTACTGGATCATAAACTTCATTGGTTGAAAGAGCATCTGGCGCATAGGATTCTTGAGGGTTCAAGCCTCCTCCTATAACATAGATTTTGTTGCTACAAGCGGCAACTGCAAAATAGAGTCTTGAACTGGGCATAGACTTTCTCACAATCCAATTATCCGTTACTGGATCATATTCGAAAAGTGAGTTGCCCACATTTTCTCCGTAGTGAGCTCCAACAACGTATATTTTACCGTTCAACATCGTGGCCTTAGGATAATTCAGAGTTGAAGGCATCGGCTCTTTGGATACCCAAAAATCTTCGGCTACACCAACAGAGGAAAACGCGGGCTTAGCCACCATTAGGCATGAGGCTGTCAGGAAGACGAGAACAAGCATCAGCGCAACGCTTTTACTCATGCTTACCCCCAGACTCTTTTGCGTTTCTTGAAGTAGACCAGCACACTTAAGCTGACAACAACTACTGTCGCTACAGAAGCAGCTGTGACTAATATAATTGGGAAAGACTCTAGTTCAGATTGTTCTGGTTCAGAAATGGTGAAGGTTAAAGTTTCTGAGGCTCCAATGTTTCCAGCCGTGTCGTTTGCGTAGATTACTATGTTGTGCAAACCCTCAGCTATTCCTTTCAGCGTAGTGTTCCCATAAATTGTGAAGTTTGCGCCACTGTCAAGGCGGTAAGACATCCATGATGTTGCCTTATTCACCGTGAAATTCAGGGGAACAGTGCTCGTGATGTATGTTTCATTTTCAGCGACTAAACTTTTGACTACCGGAAGAGACGTGTCAATTATGAAACTAACAGTGACCGGATCACCGTACGCTAAAAAGCTTTTGTCATCCGGATCTTCGTGCCCATAGTAGACCGATAAGCTGTGATTTTTATCGGACAAACCTTTGAAGACCTTAGTGCCTAGGTATGTATAACGAGTCCAATTATACATTTGCCAAAGTTCCCCTGTTGGTTCTGTCGGAGGCATGGGTTCTCGCTTAATCTCCGTGAAGTCAGTCAATGCTCCGTAGCCTCCTCCGTCTAGGCTGTACCGTACATCATTCATCCATCCATTTCTTGCTATGGTAAAATTCAAAACTATCGTATTCGTGTAATAAACAGAATTTTTTGGAGAAAGAATTTTTATCATTAGGTTTGAAGGTGGACCTATGGGATTTGCCTCTCCAAAGTTGACATGTCGTGTTCCAGCAACTGATAAGATTAGCATCGCCAAGATGAAGATTAGTGTTGACGCTTTTCTTTTCATAAGCTTCACCTTTTGCGTTTCTTCAAGTAGACCATTAGACCTGCACCCGCAAATGCTACTGATGCTACGGGAGCCATGATCATTGTTGTTGGGAAATACGTTGGCTCTTCTACGCTGAAGTAGATTGTTTCAGAGGCTCCGGTGTTTCCTACATTGTCAGTTGCGTAAACCGTTATGCTATGTGCTCCTTCAGACAGGCCAGTCAAGATTGTATTTCCAGCAACTGTCACATTATCCTTTGCATCCAAGCTGTATGAAGTTTGTGAAACCGGCTCGTTCACTGCAAAACTTAACGGCACATCTAGTGTGTCGTAAGTTTTGTTCTCCATCGTCAGAACTGAAATGACAGGTGGAGTGGTGTCGATGGTGAAGTTGACTACAGAAGAGCTACTTATCTTGTAACCTACATAGTATGTTGTGTAAAAGATACCTTCAAGTTCGTGACGAGATTCGTATGCAAACCCCGTTGCAACCGCGTAGACTTCTAACCAGCGAGGTCCCTCAGGCATATCTGTCATATTAATTGAAAAGTTGGGAGGAAGTGTGTAATTATTGGCTATACGAAGCGTTTTAAGGTCAACATAGGTGCTGCTTGACTGCCAGCTTGCTTTATAATATATCTCAGTTATGGATAGAGAAACTTTGTTTGATTCTGGCATACTTACGTTGAGAGTGAGGGAAACTTTGTTTGAAGCATATGCTGTATCGTTCTCTGGAGATAAGATTAAGATTGTGGGAGGCAAAGTACCATTAGGCGGAGAAACGTCTCCCTCCTTCACCCAGTCACGGATATATGGATTCGCCCTTCCCAAGTTGACGAATTGAGTTCCAGCGACCGTTGACAGTAGAAGCGCTGATGTGAAAGCGATTGCTAAGATTGGCTTCTTTTTCACTAGCAATCCCTGACTAATACGATCCTTTTTTCCGATAAAAGGGTTTTTATCAAGGTTTCTTGACAAAAGAAGCTCGCAGACAAGATTTTTAGTCAAGATTTCTTGACAAAGCAGCTAAAACGTTAGTCAAGGTTTCTTGACTAAGCCCAAGAGAATTTCTAATTCCTAAGTTTCTAACCTTAAGAAAAAAATGGAAAATATATTTCTAAAAAAATATCCAGTTTAGAAATAGAAATTAGAAAGTCTGGGCGGATGTGATTAGTAGTTCGATTTTATAAGTTTGGTGCTTTCAGATTTCTTGGCGAAAGATGCCTGAGCATTATGTCCTTCAACAATCTTAAAAGTTGGTAACCATTAATAGCATTCACAAGAGTGGATAAGACTTGCCATTGTTTGATGTGGAAAAACTTGCAGTTCTCGCTACAGATTACTGTGTACCAGTTTCTGAAGAGAAGAAGATAGGAATTGTCGGAAATATTGTTGCTGTTCCTTTAATCCAGCAACTGTACAAGTATATCCTTCTGAAAGGTGGGCATCCAACCCTGCATGTGAGACCTGGAGACTTCGACGGTTTGCAGGAATTGCTATTCACTTACGGCAATGAGAAACAGATAACATTCGTGTCCCCATTCACTCGGTTTTTCTACAGTGAGATTGACGCAGTCATCCAAGTCTTTGCTGAAACCAACACCAAAAGGCTATCGAATATACCTCCGAGCAGACTGAAACAAAATGCTGCTTCGCAACGAGAAATAGTCGATGTCCACGCAAAGAGGCTCTTGAAACCGGGAGGTTGGGCTCTTATACCGTATCCAACAGAAGCTCTGGCACAGGAAGCCGAGATGTCGCTGTTTGAATATCAGGACTTTGTTGCGAAAGCATGCTTCCTACACAAGAAAGTTCCAGTAAAAGAGTGGAAAGAACTGTCTAAAATGCAAGAGAACATTGTCAAGCGACTCAACAAAGCCAAAAAAATGCGTTTTTTGGGCGAAGATACAGATCTCCGACTAAGTGTAGAAGGTCGAAAATGGTTCAGCTGTGATGGGCACGCAAACATGCCAGACGGTGAAGTCTTCACTTGTCCGATTGAAAATTCTGCCGAAGGGCAGATTAGGTTCACGTATCCTGGCATTTATCACGAAATGGGCAGAGAAGTAGACAACATCACACTCACATTCAAAAGCGGTGAAGTTGTAAAGGCTAAAGCTGAAAAAGGCGAAGATTTTCTCAAGGAAATTATCAAGACCGATTATGGAGCAAAAAGAATCGGCGAAATAGCAATTGGCACAAACGCCTGCATAGACAAATTCACAAAGAACATGCTATTCGATGAAAAAATGGGGCATTGCATTCATCTTGCCTTAGGATTGGCTCCTATTCCCCAAGAGACCGGAGGAAAAAATCAATCGGCTATTCACTGGGATCTTCTTAAAGACATGCAAACCGGAGAAATCTATGCCGACAATGAATTGATTTATGAGAGAGGTAAATTCACACTTTGAGTACGGATCCGAGATTTCAGACAAAAACCCAAAGACAAAATAGGGCAACGTACACTACGTGCACACCCAGAGCCAATCTCACTCAAGCCTCTCAGTTCTCTCCAATCTCTCTGTTACTTAAACGCTTCTCAACTCTATCGTTGTTTATACTATTCTATTCCTCAGGTAACGATCGAGTTTCTAATTTTCTAATTTCTAACCAAACAAGAAATCAAAAAGCAATATTCTAAAAAGATCGGCTGTTTAGAAAATGGAATTTAGAAAAACCTTGGCTACTTCTTTCTTATTCTTATCAGATAGGCAACGTTCATTACTAAGGATAGCCCAATAAGAACCCCTTCTACAAAATCTGTAACTGAGAAACCAGCATATTCAAAGGTTAGGAATCTGCCAATTAGAATTCCCAAAGCTAAAGACATCATGCCTATAGCCATTAATGTTTCACCCTTAAGGTGCATCATTCAACGAATCATCCCAACAACGGATTTAACAAAATTAAGTAGTTTTATTCGCTAAGGCATGTTATTCGGGTAGCTTTTCAACGAATTGTTTGACTTTTCTTCGGTACTCTTTGAATGCCGCGCGGCCTTCTTTTGTCAATGCAAGCGCTGTATGCGGCTTCCTATCAAGGAACTCTTTCGTAACCTCAACGTAACCAGCTTCTTCCAACTTGCTCAAGTGAGCAGAAAGATTTCCTGGCGTCATTCCCGTTTGATGCAGAAGAAAAGTGAAGTCTGCACTTTGAACTACGTAGAGCTGTGCCATAATCATTAACCTACTAGGTTCGTGTATCAATCGGTCTATGTCGTGGATGCCAACGTCGTTATTCGGCAATTGCTTTGTCACCTTTCAGAGGATACTTTTTTACGAAGCCTATCAACAAAGCAACACCGGTTGCAATTACAGTAATTCCCAACGCCGACAGTATGTATGCAAAGAAAATGTCCAACAAGTGCCCGATAACAAGAGTAATCATTGCCAGCAAGCCGTATGCGTAAAGTCTTCTGAGTCCCATAGAATATCCAAAGAGGATACAAACAGCCAAGCTTCCGAAACCTAATATAAGCATTCCATTTTGAAAGATTAAATCTAGCCACTGTCGAGATCCACTTTGAAAGGTAGCAAGAGTGAAAACGAAGAAAAAGCCTAAGCCAGCCACTGCAAGACCTATAAAAATCGCCATGAGTTTACTTGTGCCTCCTGCAGGTCCGAATTTTACAAAGCCAATGCGGGGCATCGTAATTTTTCTTTTTACTGCAATCCATATCGGCAATGCCACTGCTATGAGACCGCCGGGGATTATTATTACTCCCATGCCGAAGTCCCAGATTATGTCCATGAATATTCCTAAGCCAAAGCCTAGAATGTACAAGCCAGCGAATATGTCAAGCAAACCGTCCTGATGATAAGACATGTATGCTCTTCTTTCGATTTCCTTTAAATTTGGTTCTTCCGTCATTTTTTCACCTCAACTAAATAAACTACTTTCTACCTTATAAAACTTTGCATCACAAAGTAGTCTTTCGTAATAGTAGGATGTTGTGTTTGTTTCTCAAGTGTATTTACTCCCGGGGGCATGCGATGGAATTATCTATGTTACAAGTTTGCCGCGCGCGCCAGAGAGTGGATTCGAATTTAATCCAACTAACTACCATTTTCTCAATAATCTTCCATTAATGAGTTTTGTTGAAGACGGCTAAGTTGCGAGGAAGACTGTTAAAGTAATCAATTAGACTTAGATGCACTAGTTTCCTGAATGTTTTGGCTGGCAGCTCGTCCTGCGGCACCCCTTGAAAGAGTAAAGCAGTTTCCTCCTCGGAGAATTCTTCTTCCTCTCCAATCCATTGTATGAATTCCCTGTTCTGAGGGCAGACGCTTTGGCAACGCATACATCCTACTACACAGTTGTGCCAAGAAGCAGCCATCCACTGCGGAAACGGAACATCCCCTTTCTTTTCGTTATGATAAGATATGCATCTTTCAGCACGCAGAAGAAAACGGTCTGATGAAATAGCGCCAGTAGGGCAAGCTCGGCGACAGAGATCGCATTCTTCGCAACTCTTCATCATTTTTGTTTCCTGCCAATCGTCTTTCTCGCAAGGCATATCCGAGTAGACAGCTATAAGTTGATGAAAGCTGCCCATGCCAGAGACGTAGCAGATATTGTTTTTTCCGTACTGACCGAGACCGCTTCGCACTGCTAACAGTTTGAGAGGTAGTGCAGTTCCTGTTAATGCGTAGCCTTTTTCACCAAGTATGTTAGCGAGCAAATTCTCAGTTTGTTCTGTTATTTCGTTGTAAGCTGTGTATGTAGGAGGAATGATAAGTGGATGTTTTTTTCCATTCCACGTAAAAATCGCTCGAGTCTGGGGTCTGGGGACGGCGACCACAATCAAGCATTGTGCGTTAGGCAAGTTTTCAGGAATTTGGAAGCTGAACCATGCAAGGCGGCGTTGATAGAACTCTCTGTCGAGCAAACCGCGATTGCGGAACCTGTCTATCTCTTTCTCCAAGAGTTGCAAATGGGAGACGGAAACCATTCGTGCCTGATAGCTACGTTCTCTTAGGCGAACAAACAGTTCATCGACAAATCTGTCCATAACTGACGAAAGCAGCTCCGTTTTAATAAAAATTTGGGTTTAGGCTTAAAATTTAGTCCCAAACCCAACCAACTTGATTAACTTCCAAGGTTGGATTTGGCTAAATACAATACGACGTTTCTTTTATGAGTCATTGCATTCGCATCTGAAGCGAAGGGAAGCTCAATGTTATAAGTCTGGCAATTCTTGTGACGCAATTAAAGGTTAAGATTTAGTTCTGAACTCTTTTAAGGGTTGACGTACTAAAGTGTTATGGAAGGAGAGAATTAAGATGAGATATAGAGTACATAGATACGACATTGATATGACGAAAGACCAGAGTAAGTTGGAGCAATTCTTGAATAATTTAAAAGGTGAGGTTGTGGCTATCATCCCAAGCGTTAATCCCAAGTTTACTCCTGGGGGAATGGGGGCAAAAGTGAACTTTCTTTTAATAGTGGAAAAGAGCGAGTAAAAGAAAGATTTGCTTAGGAATATTTCCAGCCGAGGACACGCATTGGCACTTTCTATATTATATGTTTGGTAATTACAGAGAGCAGTAGAATTTCTATCTTCTAAATTTCTAACCTAAAGAAAAAAATGGAAAATAAATTCGCGCGCGGATTTTTCCTTATCGCAGAGCTGTCTAATAGAGAAGAGGTTCCAAAGCCTTAAATTTTTGAATGACGAATAACCATCCAACCAACTGCTTAGAAAAGAAGGGTAAAACAGACGAAAATCGCTGTAGTTGGGGCTGGAATTGCTGGCACCACTTGTGCTCTTGAGCTGTACGAACTTGGTCACGAAGTGGAAATTTTTGAAAGGTCGACAGAAGATAAGCCAACGAGACCGAGGCAGATGGAAGGAAGCGTCAATTTTTTACAAAACGTCCCAGAAATAGAACCCGACCGCTACATGAAAAGAATTAGGTTCCATTCGCCTAACATAACAACTGCCCTCAACGGGAAAATGGGTTTCTTCTATGAAATCGGTGGAGAAAATGGCATCGATGGAAAAGCCCGGAAAAACATTGAAAGACTGTTACCGATTCACTATTCGACAAAAATAGAGAAAAAATCGCAACTTCAAGACAAGTTTCATACTATTGTCGCTGCTGATGGTTACCGTTCTGAAGTAGCAAAAGAAGAAGGACTTCTTGCTTCAAGAACGCCGAAACAAATCGGCGTTGGGGTTGGTTTTACTATAAGAGGAGACTTCGACCCTGAATTGATCGAAATATGGCTTGACAATTACTATTCTTTACACGGTTATTCGTACGTCATTCCTTTCTCGAAACACGAAGCCTCATTAGTATCAGCTTCAATTGGAAAGACTAGAAGCCAAACAACCTATAATGAGCGGCTGAAAGAACTTGCCCAGTTGAGAAAATGGGAGATAAAGGATGAATGGGTTGATTTTGAGAGCTGGTATGATTTTTCATCCTATGCCAAAGACAATCTGTACATTATTGGAAATGCCGGATCTTTTATGGACCCTGCTTTTGGTTTTGGTCTGAAATGGGCAATAAAATCAGCTAAATTATGTGCGAGGGCAATAGCTGAAAATGCCGACTATAATCATCTAATTCGAAAAGAGCTTCTTCCAGATTTTGAGGCTTTTCAAGTCATGAGAAAAATCTTTGAAACGGCGAAACCCTACGACTACGACACGCTAGTTGAGAGTTTGAAGAATCCTTTAGTGAAAAAATTGATAGAATCCGGAAAATCACTTTTCCAAAATAAACGGTTGATGCGAGTGCTGTTCCCAAAGATTTGGAGAGCAAGTTGAAGCGCGCGCAAGGGGATGAACACTGTTATATGTTTGGTCATTACAGAGAGCAGTAGAATTTCTATTTTCTAAAATTCTAACCATGAAGAAAAATAGAATTAATTTTCTGAGTTTATTTGATTTAGAAATAGATTGTGGAAAAACTCAGTTACCATAACATTCACAGAATTTACCTCAAGAGAAAAATGGCAGCAAAATCCAAAGAACTCTTTTAAAATATAAAATTGAAAGTATGAAAGTCATGCCACATATTAGTAGACTTTTTTCAACAAAGGACTTTCTACCGATTTAGAGCAGGATGATCTAAAGTCGTCCTCTTTTGACAGCTAATAGAATTCGCGCTGCCTCCTATTGCTGACACCTTAAATGTTTCTGTGGTGTCATTCGCCATTTTCTTGCACATCAAATTAAGCGAGTTCGCAGTGAATCCCAGTAAGTTCTTTCCTTGATTTGTCAACTCATAAACTTTTCTAGGTCTTTTGCCTTTCATGTCCCACCGGCTTTCCACATGACCTTTCTTCTCCAACGAAGCCAAGAGAGGATAAACCGTGCTTGGTCCGAAATACACGCCAAAAGACCTGCGAATCTTTGTTATTATCTGGTATCCGTGCATAGGTTTAGAATCCAGAAATTGTAAAACTATCAAATCTAGTAGTCCTTTGGTTAATTTTATTTGAACTTCTTTTTGAAAGTTAGCCATTTTCATTCCCTTTTTGTATTTGTGTTCGACATTAATACAATATGTACTTTTTCAGACATATCTTATGACTTATTACTGCATAAACAACAATATAAATGTTCATGCATATCACAGGCATATTAAAGCATACCAAAAAACCTAAGACAAGGTTAAAAAACGAAGCTTTAATGGATAAAATGCTATAAAACAAAACAAAAAAACAAACTGTTCAACACATAGACCTAAAACAGATTACATCGAGATTATACTTGTTTCTCAAGTGTATTTACATCCAGGGGCATGCAATGGGAATTTCTATGTTAAATGTTTGGTCATTGCTCTCCAATTCTCAAAAAGTGAACAAGCATTTCTTTTTCGATTATTTTAGCGCGCGCACTTTTGCATTAGTCAAGGTTTCTCGACTAAGCCTAAATGAATCTCTAATCCAAAAATAGGCGAATCTCTACTTAGAATTTGGCAGAATGTGCAATTTCATGCGATAACTTTAAAAGCAACGGCCGCGTGTGCAGTTGGAAGTGTTTCAACCATGACAAGAAAAACTCAAACTAAAAAACAATTACTCATAAAACCTACTAGCGCAAAGTCTCTCAGGACAGTGCCCTTCGAAAACGGCTTTCACTTCTACACAGCCATTGGGAACTATACAGGAATAACCGCAACCAATCTCAGCGAGTTCGCCGCGAAGCTACAAATCATTCCAATAGAGTCGATCAAATTCCATCTTCAACGCAGAGATTTCCAAAATTGGATAAAATACACAATTAAAGACGCTGAACTAGCCGAAAGTATAAGCAGGGCAAAAGGAGACGAATCCACGGAAGACTTGAGAAAAGACGTTCTCAGGATCGTAGAATTACACACAGCTTAACTAGAAAGACTCAATCCGAGCTAACGGGTAGTAGCGACGTTATTATCGTTTTGGTGTTATTTGAATGCCAATCGCTTTTGTCTGCATAAACACTGAACCTGCTTCTATAGTGGAAGTGCTGAAGGAAGTTAGGGCAGTTGATGGAGTGGAAGAAGCCCAGATGGTGTATGGCATCTATGATGTTGTTGCAAAGGTGAAGGGAAACACTCTTGACATCCTTAAGGAAATCATAACTAAGCGTATAAGGAAAATCAACAAAGTGAGAACAACACTAACCATGACAGTCGTCGAGACAACATAGCTAAACCAAATCTAAATTTGATCTCAGCGCTAGCTCTACTGATAAATATCATAGTTGCCAAGACATACCCACTGTTCAATTTTGCAATCCTCAGCTTTTAGCCTTCGAAAATGCACAAATATTTCAGCTTGATTAAGCCGTGAATTATTAGCAAGGAGTTCACGGTCACCGTATCGAATTGCTTCCAGAACAAGCGGCATTTCACGACGAAAGATCCAATCACGAAAAGAAGCGCTTCCAAAGACAAAACCGCCACAAACATGACAATAAACATGCGGATAAAAACGCTCTTGTTCTATTTTCCATTCAGCTAAAACTTCGTCTCGCATGAGCCGAGTATACCATCCTGAAATTTGTTCACGATCAAAATTTGAGCCAATTGTCAGATACAAGTCTCCTGTTTTATCCGAATGTGTAAGTGTGTAACGCCTAGGTAAATCAAGAACATTAGGCATAACGCCGTCAACACGAACGTGGAGTTTCTTGGGATTCAGACGACTCAACCGAATAAACCCTCTAAGATTCTAATGAGAACAAAACAAAATAAATCTCACGCGAGCTTTTGAGCAAGAAAACAAGCGATTGGCGCGTGCGCTGCTGGGAAGCGAGTTTAGTTTTAGTTTGTAAGAAACTTTCGGATTCTTCTTGGATTGAACACGACGAATTTCGCGTTTTTTAGGTTCCTGCCGATTTTCGGTATCAATCCTGCCGCATCCGTTCCGAGTTTGCATGTCAACGCGTGTTCAAGCAAGCCTAAAGGTTCTACGCCAATGGCATCTCTATCTAACTTTGCATGTTTTAATGTCATCCTTATCTCGTGAAGAGACGCCCCCAAAATCACTAGCCTGTCCAGTAGGGATTCTCGCCAAATCGTGTATTTTCTAATCTGCCTACTTGATAACTCGGCTTCTATTCGGCTTTCCTTTTCGTTCAGACTGATAATCTTGACGCTTACAGGCAAATCTTCACAGAGTCCAAAGAGTTCACCTATTTTTCTCAGATCAAAGTTTCTTCCATCCACAAGCTGAGCCTGCAAATGACGTAAAGGTATGGTTGCGTGGGTGATTTTCGGCTGGAAAACTCCTACATCTATCGACAGTTCTTCTCCATTTTTCTCAATTTTTGAGATGTAGCCCTTTAACGGTGAAAATTTTTTAACGTTCTCGAAATTGCTTGGGCATAGTCCTATTTCCTTAATCACGTAGTTTGATGCAATTTTTTCATCTTCCCCTGCGAGGGATATTTGAACCCATCTGTCAGAGACGGTGCCCAGAATTTTCGTGTCTATTTCCAGCCCTTCGAACGCAAGCTTTAAGGCTTTTTCGATTTGTTTCAATTGGCTATCATTATTAGTTTTTGTCAGTAATGTCAACATAGTCATGGGTCATCGCCGATAAGATTTGTTATTTCATCATAAAGTTTTCGAACTCTTCCAGCCGCTTCGTATTTCACCTCTTTAGAAAGTTTCTCAATGGTTATTTCTATTGGAGCTCGCTTGGAGTTCTCAATCAGCTTGTCAGCGTATGAAACTATCTTTTCTTCAAGGGTAATTGGCACGTAAACATCTTCAGGCCAACCTAGTTTTTTCGCTTCGCTGGCTGTTATTCCGCCTCCGACGTGCTTTTTTATTATTGAAATCACGGAATCAGGCAAACCTGCGGACTCTGCGATTTTGGCTCCAACAACTGCGTGATGAACTGTATGAGTTTTTGAGCGGCCAATATCGTGGAGAAGGGCGCCTACTTCCACAAGCTCAGAATCAATTTTCAATCCTCTTTCTTTAAGAGCGATTGCTATCTCTAATGCAAGCTTTGTAACTGCTTTGCAGTGGCTTATAACTTCTGCGGAGCATTGGTGTTCTCGGAGAAGTTGTAATGCATGCTCCCTGGATGGAAGCTTTTCACTCACCCAGTTCCTTCCTTAACTGTTCAACTTTTCTCGATAATCTTTGAACAAGTTTTTCATTTCCATAATGCGACAAAGGTTTGCCGCAGGTGGAACAGTGAAAAACCAGTTCTACTGCTTCTTCAAACGGGATTCGCTTGCATCCTGGAGTATTACAATAATAAAAATCATGGTTCTTTTCATATTCTAGTCGAACATTCAATTTCTCAAGAACTCTGCGTTTTTGGCTTAAAATAAAGCCTTCAAGTTGATCTGGTTGGAGTTTCCAGTGGAATATGAACCATCCTGTTTTGGGGTCACGAGTTCTTCTCAAGCCTACGAGAGAATGGTCGTAAAGCTTGTAGAGGATCTTGCGGACTATATTTAATCGAATGCCTGTTTTGTTAGCGATTTCATCGTCCGTTATTTCACCTACATTTTTTAGATGTTCAATCAGTTTTACTGCTTCTTCCTCGCCCATTGCCGTTGCAACTTTCATCAATGTTGCGTCATCAATAGTTGATAACATGCTCTGCTTTCCTTTCAACCATTATTAATGGTAATGCTGCCATAAAACTCTTATTCACATTTTAGACAAAATCAACGTTCAACGATTGTTTTTTTCCCTCTTTCTTGAGGTACTACCTTTATTTTCGCCGTTTTAAACTCTTTAACTAGTTCTTTTCCTTCAAAGAATCGGTCCAAGAAGACAGCAAGAGCTGCACATTCCGAGTGCGGTTGACTTCCGATGGACACGTTGAAGTCAGAAACATCTTTAGAGAAGAATTTTTTAGGAACCTTCTGGCTTCCGACTATCACCAGAACGTCTTTCCTCAAGTTTTTAATTCTGTCAAGAACGTTGCTTGTTTGTATGTTTTCTCCATATACTGTTAAATGGACAACGATGCCTTCCTTGGCTTTCCAGTCTCTCACAATGCTCTTCCACGCTGATCCCATTTCAAAAAAGAATTTGCCTCCCCAATTTCTCGTAACCTTCTCTACGGTTTCTCTGATTCTCTCGTCTACGATATCCGAAAGCAGGAACCCCGAAGCGCCTAAAGCTCGCGCTACGAGTGCAACATGGGTTGTGAGTCTTGCGTCTCGTTGTGATCTATGACCCCATCTCAACACAACAATTTCCTGCGTGTGCTTTTTCTCTTTATTGGATCTTGTGGACTGTTTCAAATTTTCCATTAAGTCCTTCCACTCGTTTTCTTACTTTTTCAGCGAACAAAGGCTTTGCTTCAAAAACGACTTGCGCAGAGTTACTCATGAACCTTGCCTTCTGTACATCCGCCTTTTCATGAACCCAAGATATTAACGGCATGGTTTGGGTAGTAAATGGAACAGAGAACGAAGCTTGAACATAACTATCCAGTTTTTTCAGTATTTCCTGTTTCAGCAGTTCAAGGTTTGTTTGGTGCAGTGCCGATATAAGAATGGGATTCTTTGTTTGCGCTTTTAGTGATTCAAACTTTTGTTTCGCTTCTGTCTTGTGTAGCAGGTCAATTTTGTTAAGCACTGTTATAATGGGTATGCCAATTGCTCCTATGTGATCTATTGTTTCTAGGCAGATGCTGTTTTTCTTTTCAATCGTTTCTATGGGTTCGCTTACATCTAATGCTAATATTATGAGGTCTGAGTAGATGGTTTCTTCAAGGGTAGAGTGGAAAGCTTCTATTAATGTTAAGGGCAATCGGTCTATGAAGCCAACGGTGTCTGTTAACAGGAACTTCCTTTTTGAGACTGCTACAAGCCGCGTTGTGGTTGAAAGCGTCGTGAACAGCGCTCTGTCCACTAGTGCTGTTTCTTCCGTTAAAGCATTAAACAATGAGCTTTTTCCAGCGTTTGTGTACCCTGCTAAGGAAATAGTTGAAAACCCTAATTCGACTCTTCTTTCACGATGCAAAAGCCGTTTCTCTCGGATTTTTTTAAGTTTGCGTTGGATAGTGTGGACTTGCCTCTTCACTGCGTTATGGTAAACGTCCGCTTCATAGGCTCCAAGCCCCATGAATCCAGGCTGCTCTTTCATCTTGGCTAATCTTACCCTTTCTTTGGCGTGTGCAAGTTCATATCTCAGGGTCGCCAGCTGAATCTGCAGTTTAGCTTCCGTCGTTGTAGCTCTTTTCGTGAAAATTTCAAGTATTAGCTTGAATCGGTCAATGGCTTCGATGCCCGTGGCTTTTGCTAGGTTGTAGGATTGAACTGCCTTTAACGAATTGTCAAAAAGTATTTTTTCGGCAGCCGTTTCCTTGACGAGAGTGGCAAGTTCTTCCACTTTTCCAGAGCCTATCTGATAACGAGCATCAGCTTCTCTGATTTGCTCTACTGTTGCAACAACGGTGTATCCAGCGGCTTCTGCAAGATTTTTGAGTTCTTCTAAACTTGATGTTTCATGGTTCAGTCGTCGTTGCACTATGATTGCTTTCGTTCTGTGGGTTCCTCCCCGTCTTTCTTGTTTACCTGTATAAGGTCTCCTAATGTTGTTTCACGACCCGCGAACTTGGGCATCTCGTGTAAGAGTTTTTCTTCTTTTATTGGAACGAGCAGCTTAATTCCCAAAGCATGCTCAAGCTTCGTGACGAGCACGTTGTTAGGAGTCATTTTTCCAGTCTCAAGTTTGCTTATAACAGATGCTTTCTCGTTTATTTTTTTGCCAAGTTCTTCTTGGGAAAGCCCCCGTTTTTCTCGTGCCTGTCTTATCTTGACGTGGTAGCTTTCCACTACTTCTTGAGTAATTTCCACTTTGGCTCCCGCGATTTTCGTTCTTTGCATTTTCGCAGAAAAAGGCAAAGTCGTCTTTTTTGGAACCTTGCGCCCGAGTTCTTCCCTGATTATTTTTCCATGTTTCGAACATTCAACGCACACTGTAAGGTTGGCGCCCGCGATTACGGCTCTGATAGCTGTGCCGTGAATCTTGCGCCCGCAAACTTCGCATCGCAATGATTCTTCACCTAGATTGTCTTTATTATGTAGTGGTGTTTATAGTTGTCGAAACAGAAATACAAAGCAACGGTGAGTACTTGTGGCAAGCGCTCTGCGTAGGATCAGAAGCATTGCTGATTACCAATTTGGAAAAGGCGTAGGCGTTAGGCTGTTTTCTGAAAACGTTGACATCGTGTACTCCAAAGCGACTGGCAGAATACGTTACGTGAGTTTAAATGGCAAAAGGCTTGCAACTCTACGCCCCACTGATGGCTTGCTGTCCTTAAGCATCAGCGCTGCTACATCTATCGTTAAAAATGCGGGTTTTGCCAGATGTTTTGTTACGGTGCGAAAAGACGTTTCAGAGTTTGTTGCTGACGGAGGCGACGTGTTTGCGGCGCACGTTGTCAAGGCTGATGAGGCGATTCGTGCCAAAGACGAAGTCATTGTTGTCGATGAGGATAATCGTGTTTTGGCGGTTGGACGCGCCTTATTGTCGAGCTCGGAGATGAAGGCTTTTATGACCGGCGTCGCTGTCAAAGTTAGGCATGGATGCGCAAAGGAAAGTTAAGTATATGAGGCTCTACTGCAGAATACTTGGTGGAAGCGATTCATTATGCATAGACGCATGAATCCCCGAGAAACAAGACGCATGATGCAGCGCATGGGCATGAACATGGACGCTGTCCCAGACGTTGAAGAAGTCATCATAAAAACCAGCCGTAAGAGAATAACAATAGAACAACCTGAAGTGGCGATTCTCGAAATGCAAGGGCAAAAAATCTTTCAGGTTATCGGCGGGAAAATCGCTGAGAAAGCTCCTGAACATGCCGCTCCCACCGCTTCTAAATTTGGCGCATCTGAGGAAGACGTGAAACTTGTGGCTGACCAAACAGGCAAAAGCGTAGAAGAAGCAAGAAAAGCATTGGAAGAATGTGATGGTGATTTAGCGAAGGCTATATTACTGCTTCAGTCATGACCGGGCCAATGGTTATTTCTATATATCAGTTGTTCTATTACGTGTTTACAAGGGGCTAGGATGGCGGTTCAAAATTTTGACGTTGCAGTGGTCGGTCATTTCGCTATAGATACTATTTGCCTGCCAAGCCGTTCTGCTCCTTTCGTCGTTTTAGGCGGTTCCGTAACTTATGTTTCTTTTGTTACAAAACGTTTGGATGCAACTGTTTCTATAATATCCAAGGTTGGCGGAGATTTCCCAGAGGCTTACATGTGGTGGCTCGGGGAAGAAGGTATTAACCTCTCAGGTGTTCGTAAGCTTGTGAACGAGCAGACCACACGTTTTGATCTTGAATACAGCAAAGACTTGTCAAACAGAACTTTGAGACTGAAAAGCAAAGCCTCTTCCATAAAAGTGCGTGATGTGCCGCGTTCTCTACGCGCCAGTGCTGTTCACGTCGCGCCTATTGCTGGCGAAATTTCTTACAAAGTGGTTGAGCGTTTAAAGCATCGCGCTGAGGTTTTATCACTTGACCCTCAAGGTCTATTGCGACGCTTTGATAAGACAGGAAATGTATTGTCACGAGCTCAAGTTGACAAGCGCCTGTTCAGCCTCATCAATATTTACAAATCTTCACTGGACGAAATTAGTACATTGACAGGTCATTCCGACCTAAAATCGGCGATAAAGGCGGTTCATGACTTTGGAGTTGAAACAGTCATCGTCACTTTGGGCTCTAAAGGCGCTGTGCTCTCTGTGCTCGGAACGCTTTACAACATTCCAGCCTGCAGCTCCAGCGTATTTGTTGATCCCACCGGCGCAGGGGACGCTTTCATAGGCGGCTTCTTAACCGAGTATATCCGCCAAAAAGACTCTTTATGGTGCGCTTGCGTGGGCTCCGCTGCTGCCTCGCTGGTTGTCGAGGGCATCGGACCGACATTTTTCGGAAAAAAAGAAGAGATTTATCAAAGAGCCCGCTATGTCTATGAAAAAGAAATTAAGCAATAACGCGTAATGTACTGCGTAAAAACTGTGTGAGGGCAAGAATTATTGGGACGCATAGACAAAGGAATCAAATGCAGCGTGTCCGGTTGTAGCAGGGAGGCAAACCGTTCAATTTCAACTCAAAAAGCCAAGTCTGCTGGGTTAAACGTTGGCAGTAAAGAAAAACGTGTTTACCTTTGCAGAGAACACTACAAAGAATTTAAGAAGAAGACTAAAAAGGACAAAACCATTGATAAGTGGCGCTACAGCGCCTAAAAAGTGAGCACCATGCGAATACTGCAACTGCATTCCAACTTTATCGTTTTCAAGCCTGTTGAGAAAGAAATAGCTATGGCTGAAGAAGCGAAGAAGGAAGAAAATCGCGTTGAAGACGTCGTTGTTCTCTTTACTGCCATCGAGAAAGGCGACGACCGAGCTTTAGCCCAAAAAGCCGTTGACGACGTTTATGCTTTTTCAGAAAAGCTAAAGGTTAATCGAATCTTGATTTACCCCTTTGCTCACTTGAGCAGCGATTTGGCAAAACCTGCTGAAGCCTTGAAACTGATAAAAGCCATGGAAGCCTATGCAAAACAAAAGAATATCGAGACGTATCGTGCTCCTTTCGGCTGGAACAAGCAGTTCACAATTTCCATTAAGGGGCACCCGTTGGCAGAGCAATCCAGATTCTACGCGCCTGCCGAGGCAGAGGCTAAGGAAGAAACGGTTTCCGAGGCTGTAAAAGCTGAGGAGAAACTGAAATCTTGCTGGTACATTCTCCAGCCCGACGGGAAACTGGAGTCAATTGAAGGCTTTGACTTTAAAGGGCGTGGAAACCTTGAGAAATTCGTTAAATATGAGATTGCGAAGGTGCGGGCAAGTAAACAAATGCCGCCTCACGTGCCTTTGATGAAGCGGCTGGAGATAGCTGATTACGAACAGGGAAGCGACCCCGGCAACATCCGTTGGTACCCTAAGGGTCGCCTGATCAAGTCCCTAATTGAACAGTTCGTCAATGCTAAGATGACAGCTTACGGCGCCATGGAAGTTGAAACTCCAGTTATGTACGATTTTAACCATCCAAGCTTGGCGGACTACTTGAACCGTTTTCCCGCTCGCCAGTACGTGTTGAAAACGGAAGACAAAGAACTTTTCCTTCGATTTGCTGCGTGTTTCGGTCAGTTCTTGATGGTTCATGATACACAGTTCTCTTACAGGCAGATGCCGCTTAAAGTTTACGAGTTAACACGCTACAGTTTCAGGCGCGAAAAAAGCGGCGAAGTTGTGGGTTTAAGACGTCTGCGCGCGTTTACAATGCCTGACTGCCATGCTTTCTGCACCGATCTGGAACAAGCAAAACAAGAATTCAAAACGCGATTCAACCTGTCTATTGGCGTCTTAAATGGCATAGGCTTGTCAAAGGACGATTACGAGGTGGCGGTAAGATTCACGGAAGACTTCTACGAAGAAAACAAGGGCTTCATTGCAGACTTGGCCAAAATATTTGGCAAGCCAATCTTGGCTGAAGTGTGGGCAGAACGTTTCTTCTATTTCACGCTGAAATGGGACGCCAACTTCGTAGACAATCAGGATAAAGCGGCGGCGCTTTCAACAGACCAGATAGATGTTGAAAACGGAAAAAGGTATGAAATAACCTTCGTTGATGAGAAAGGCGAAAAACAGTATCCTCTGATTTTGCACTGTTCTCCAAGTGGGGCTATTGAGAGATGCGTGTATGCTTTGTTGGAAAAAGCTTATAAAGAGCAGCAAAACGGCAAATTACCCATGCTCCCACTTTGGCTGTCATCCACACAAGTAAGGTTAATCCCAATATCTGACAAGTTCACAGAAAAAGTCGAAGAAATCGCCAAGGAAATAGCAACGCACTGCATACGCGTAGATATTGATGACCGCGCGTCCACTTTGCAGAAGAAAATAAGAATGGCAGAGACGGAGTGGGTTCCTTACGTGATTGTTGTGGGGCAGCGAGAAATCGAATCTGGTGCTCTTTCAGTCCGAGACAGAGAGGCTCACGGTAAGGTGCAAAAAATGACACTTGATGAATTGATAACGAAGATTACATTTAAACTCGAAGGCAAGCCTTTCAAACCTCTTCCTCTGCCGCTAAACCTTTCCAAACGACCACAATTCTACGGCTAAACAAATAAGAAACCTTATTTATCGTCTGTACGATTGTTTTTGGTTCTGGACCTTTTCAAGCCCCGAAAACTCCATGCAACTTTCAAAGGTCAAATTCCAGAATCTGATAAATGAATCATGCGAATCATTAACAAAAAATATATGAACGCTCAGCCTAATAAAAAGCGTCAACCTTGGAGGTTAACTCTGTGGAAAAAGAGTTGCAGGTCTACATAGATGGAACGTACTATCCGAAATCACAAGCTAAAGTCTCTGTATACGATCACGGTCTCCTGTACGGCGACGGGGTTTTCGAAGGAATCCGCGCCTACAACGGCGTCGTCTTCAAACTCAAAGAACACATCAACAGGCTCTATCGTTCAGCACACGCACTAATATTGCAAATACCACTAACCAAAGAAAAGATGACGCAAACAGTGCTTGAAACCCTGCGAAAAAATAACCTGCGAGACGCCTATATTCGCTTGGTAGTGACAAGAGGCGTGGGCGACCTTGGGCTGGACCCGCGAAAATGTCCCAATCCTTCAATAATTGTCATAACCGACGCTATTTCGATAATGTCGATTGAAGCCAAGGAGAAAGGTATTGCTACTATGATTTCTTGGGTTAAAAGAAACTCAGTGGACGCAACGACACACGAGATAAAGTCACTCAACTACCTTAACAGCGTGCTAGCCAAAATGGAAGCTACCGCGAACGGCGTTGATGAAGCTATTTGCTTGGATAAAAACGGTTTCGTATCCGAGGGAGTGGGCGAGAACCTGTTCATAGTTAAGGATGACAAAATCTTTACTCCTCCAAGCAGCACTGGCGCGTTGGCCGGGATCACGGCTCAAGTTGCCACAAAACTTGCCGAAAACTTAGGATACAATGTAATTGAAACTAATTTAACGCCGTTCCAGTTGTTTACCGCCGATGAAGCGTTCTTTACTGGAACAGCCGCGGAAATCGTGCCTATCAGAGAAGTGAATAATAGACAAATAGGCAACGGAAGCCCAGGTCCTGTCACAAAGAAGTTAATGGCGGCTTTCCAAAAAGTAATCGCTGATCCCGCAGAAGGGGTACCCATCTACTCCTAAATGCGAAGCGGGCAATAAAAAAGCAGGATTTGCCCCTACTTCTTTTTCATGAACCGTTCTACTTCATTAAAAGCCTGTTTCAGGATTTCGATTGGAGGAAGGAACACTCCTCTGACATGCCCAGCGCCGTAAATCGGATCAAAACCTGAACCATGAACCAAAAGCACACCAGTTTCTTTTAGAAGTTCAATAGCAAATTCCATGTCCGTCTTCCATTTTGACCCCACAGCATGGATTTTTGGAAAAACATAGAACGCTCCTTCCGGTTTTGCACAGCTTATCCCTTCAATTTCGTTCAGCCTTTTCCATGCGTAGTCTCTTCTAAGTTTAAGCTTTTCAACCATGTCTTTAACGTGATCTTGCGGGCCTCTCAGAGCGGCTATTCCTGCCATCTGGACTGGCGTGTTGGCGCAGATTCTTATGCGCTGCTCTTTTTCGATGCTTTTCTTCAGCTCCTGTAATTCGTTGTTTTTTTCATAAAAGTATACGTAACCAAGTCTCCATCCAGTCATTAGGTACACTTTTGAGAATCCATTCAATCCTACTACGGGTAAGTCTTTGGCTAAATGAGCTGTGCTTACGTACTCTTCTGTGTATCTTATTTGGTCGTAAATTTCGTCCGATAAAACGAGGAGGTCTTGTTCTCCTGCTATATCCAGTATTTGTTTGACAACTTTTTTTCTGTACAGCGCGCCTGAGGGATTGTTTGGGTTAACTATTACTATGGCGCGTGTTTTTTCCGAGATTTTGTTTCGTAAGTCGTCAATATTTGGTTGCCAGTTTTCTTCTTCTATCGTTTCGTATGTAATTGGTGTTCCATAGTAAGCCTTCGAGTAGGAGATGTATGGCGGATAGGCAGGTCCGGGAACAAGAATTTCGTCTCCCTTTTCTATTAAGGAGGATATAATCATTCTTATCCCTTCGGAGACGCCGGAAGTGATTAAGACGTTTTCCGCTACGATGCTCACGCCGTTGACTCGCTTTTCTTTTTCAGCTACAGCTTGTCTTAGTTCTAAGACCCCTTCTGAAGGTGAATAGTAGTTTTCTCCTGATTGAACCGCCTCAATCACTGCTTGCTTGATGTGCGGGGGTGTCGGGAAGTCAAATGCTACGGGGTCTCCGATGTTTAGGTAAAAAATTTTTTTTCCCATTGTTGCGAGTAGCCCTGCGTTGACTACCACATCGCGTATGGCGTACTCGACAGCCTTTGCCCTCGCAGTCACCTTGATTTTTGCCACTTGTTAAGTTCCCTCTATAACTGCACAGTTGCGCTGTTCCAAAACATAAAGCTTCCGAAGGATTGGCGGGCTCGAACGAAAAACGACGGTTTTTTGTTCTGCGGATAATGGGAAGTCGTAATTGCGCGCGCGCTACCAGTGAAGGGCTCTAAACTTACTCAATAAAATACGATCTTATAGTGCAAAAGTATTACAAGAAGAGAGGATGGGACGAGAGAGGAATACCGAAGGAGATAACGCTGAATAAACACGGGTTATCTGATGTAGCTAAGCAATTCAACTAGTATGTTATGTTGTCCGAGCAGCATCGACTTTAGCTGTTTCTGGAAAAGGTAAAAACTTGCCTTCAAAAAAACGGGTTATCAAATAGCCGCTTCTAGTATGATCTGGCGAAGTACACCATTTCTACGGCTTTTTCTCCGCAGAAGACACAGTTAGCTATAGGTCTTTCTTTTTCGAAAGGTCTCAGCCTAAGTGTGGCGCCCGTTTCTTCCTTTATCTTTTCCTCACATCT
>Ga0209636_10001086_pt1 | contig 27274 bp, 21 predicted proteins | sample DeeMarSWOR152_54_FD_187464 | JGI IMG/M metagenome (GOLD analysis project Ga0209636, IMG submission 187464) | Marine sediment microbial communities from White Oak River estuary, North Carolina - WOR-1-52-54 (SPAdes) (version 2) | ecosystem: Environmental > Aquatic > Marine > Intertidal zone >...
CACTGAAAAATGCCCCTGGAGCGGAGATTACGAAATTTCTGGGGCACGCGTCTTGGCGAGGGGAGTGTCCCTGAAGGGGCGAATTTCCGTTGTTTGAGGTCGCAAGGCCGAGTTTGGGAACGACGTAGCGCCTGGGCGCTCAATTCGAACGACCGAGCCTTAGAACGAGTAAGAAATTTCGTTCAGAGAGCGGAAGGGATATTTTTCAGTAGGGCTGAGCATCAATTAGATGGTAGATTATGGATTCACCAATTCTCTTGCAAAGGGAATCTAAAGTTTTATATAATTATGCATCATCTCGGTATTGGTGATAGAGAAATTCCCATGGTTCCTTCCTGACCGTCCGGGAATTGACTTTAGTCAAGGTTGAGGGAAATCAGGTGCGAGAAAGTTGGTAAATATCTAATGAGATGAGGGGCTCAAGAGGATATGGAGATGAATCGGTTCTATTTAGGCATCGACGTTGGCTCGGTGAGCGCTAATACCGTAATCTTGGATAACAATCGGATGGTTGCTGAAGAATACTATACGCGGACCAAGGGACAGCCCTTGAGGACGGTTAAGTCAATCTTGGAGGAAATATTGGGACGCATTCCCCAGGAGAGTTTTCGGGCGATTTCCTTGACGGGAACGGGCGGAAAACTCCTTGCTGAGCTCCTGGACGGGCAATTCGTGAACGAAATCATGGCCCAAGCTAAGGCGGTCTCCTTTCTCCACCCGGAGGTGCGAACAATTATCGACGTGGGGGGCGAGGATTCCAAGCTCATCCTGGTCGACTACGAAGGGACTAATGGAAACTTCAAGATCAGCGATTTCGCCATGAACACCCTTTGCGCAGCCGGTACGGGCTCTTTCTTGGATCAACAGGCTAGCCGTTTGGGCCTGACCATCGAGGAGTTCGGGGAACTGGCCTTGAGGTCGGAGACCCCCCCCAGGATTGCCGGCAGGTGCAGCGTCTTCGCAAAGACGGATATGATTCATTTGCAGCAGATCGCCACCCCTGACTATGATATCGTTGCCGGCCTCTGTTTCGCCCTGGCCAGGAACTTCAAGAGCAATATCGCAAGGGGGAGGGCTATCGTCAAACCCGTCTCTTTTCAAGGAGGTGTTGCCGCCAACCTGGGCATGAGGAAGGCATTTCTGGAGGTCCTGGATTTACGGGAGGGAGAACTGATTATACCCAAATACTATGCCTCCATGGGGGCCATCGGCGCCGTATTGATGACCATGGAAGATGAGAACTTCGATCGCCCCTTCATTGGCCTGGAGAGGCTTGAGGACTATATCAATCACCACAAGGAGGCAAGAGCGAGCCTGGAAAAACTCTCCCTATCGGAGAATCACCTGAAGACCAGGGGAAAGGGTGTTGAGATTCCCCTCCAGGGTGAAAAGCTCAATGCATATCTTGGCTTGGATGTGGGCTCCATCAGTACCAATCTGGTGGTAATCGATGAAGATGAAAACGTGCTGTCAAAGCGATACCTTATGACGGCGGGCAGACCTATCGAGGCTGTGCGAAAGGGGCTGAAGGAGATCGGCGATGAGATCGGAGATCGAGTGCGCATACGGGGATGCGGAACCACGGGATCCGGAAGGTATCTCACCGCCGATTTTGTCGGGGCCGACATCGTCCGAAACGAGATTACATCTCAGGCAACCGCCGCTGCACACATTGACCCCTCTGTAGACACCATCTTCGAAATTGGAGGGCAGGATTCGAAATACATCAGTCTCGAAAACGGCGTTGTCGTGGACTTCGAGATGAATAAGGTATGTGCTGCGGGAACGGGCTCCTTCTTGGAGGAGCAGGCGGAAAAACTGGATATCTCCATAAAGGAAGAGTTCGGGAAACTGGCCCTTCAGGCCAAACAGCCTATCAGAATGGGTGAGAGGTGTACCGTCTTCATAGAGTCAGACCTGGTACACCATCAACAACGGGCGGCCAATACCGATGACCTCGTGGCGGGATTGAGTTATTCCATCGTCCAAAATTACCTCAACCGGGTAGTAGGGGAAAAACGGGTCGGAAATCGCATCTTCTTCCAGGGGGGTACGGCCTTCAACAACGGGGTAGTGTCCGCCTTCGAGAGGTGGCTTGGAAAGGATATCGTCGTTCCCGAGAACCACGACGTAACGGGGGCCATCGGGGTAGCCGTCCTGGCAAAAGAAGAGAGGACCTGGGAGGAAAGCACTTTCAAGGGGTTTGACCTCAGCGAAAGGAAATACGAGGTTACCACCTTCGAATGTAAGGGCTGTTCCAATATGTGTCTCATCCGGAAGGTGAGCGTCGAGGGGGAGAAGCCGCTCTTTTACGGAAGCAGGTGCGAGAAGTATGACGTCATCAAAAGGAGTCAAGGCGAGGACCTGCCGGATATCTTCGCCGAGAGGGAAGAACTCCTCTTCGCCCCCTATGAAGGGGAGGAGGACCTGCGCGAAGACGCTCCGGTTATCGGTATTCCCCGGATTCTGCACTTTCACGAGCTTTTTCCCTTCTGGAAGGCATTCTTTACGGAATTGGGCTATCGAATCGTCATTTCAGATTTCACCAATAAGGAGCTCATTCGAGAAGGGGTGGAGACCATTGTGGCTGAGACCTGCTTTCCCATCAAGGTGGCCCATGGCCATGTCCTCAATCTCTTGAAGAAAGGCATCAAGGATATCTTCATCCCCAGTGTCATCAACATCAAATCCCCCGATCCCGAAATTGAGCTCACCCAAACCTGTCCCTACGTTCAATCCTTTCCCTATGCGGGGAAATCGTCCATCGACTTCGACCAGTATGGGGCCAGAATTCTCCAACCCATCATCCACTTCGGGTGGGAGAGAGTTCACGTGGAAAAGGAGTTGGTCCAGTTCGGGAAGGAGTTGAAACGGGGCGCCTCCAAGGTGAGAAAGGCCTTCACCAAAGCCGAGGCAAATCAGAAGAAGTTCTACGATACCTTGATCAAGAGGGGAGGAGAGGCCTTGGAGAGGTTGAAACCCGGAGAAAGGGCAATGGTGATCGTGGGGCGGCCCTATAATAGTTGTGACTCCGGAATTAACCTCGAAGTTCCCAAAAAACTCCGGGAGCTGGGGGTCCTTGCCCTTCCCATGGACTACCTATCCTTGGATTCGGCTTCCCACAAAGAGGGGATAAAGGAGATGTATTGGCGCTACGGACAGAAGATCCTAAGCGCCGCCCACCTTATTAGGGAGAATCCGAATCTCCATGCGGTCTTCATCAGCAACTTCGGCTGTGGCCCGGACTCCTTCATCCTTCATTTCTTCAGGGATACCCTGAGGGGAAAACCCTTTTTGCATTTGGAGATCGATGAACACAGCGCGGATGCAGGGGTGATAACTCGATGCGAGGCATTCCTGGACAGCCTCAAACATGCCAAGGAAGGGTTGGAGGAGAAAATCCGGAGGCCGTTGAAGACCGATACCACGAGGAAGATCTATATCCCATACATGTGCGATCACTCCTATGCGTTAGCAGCTGCCTTTGAGGCCTGCGGCATCTCGGCAGATGTATTCCCCGAGTCAGATGAGGAGACCCTCTTCTGGGGGAGGAAGATGACCTCCGGTAAGGAGTGCTACCCCTGTACGCTGACCACAGGGGATATGATAAAGCTGGTGAGGGATCCCAACTTCGACCGGGATAGGGCCGCGCTATTCATGCCCTCGGGAAACGGCCCCTGCAGGTTTGGTCAATACAATCGCTTTCAGCGTATCGTTCTGGATGAGCTCGGATTTGAGGACGTTCCCATCTACTCACCAAATCAGGACGAGACCCTTTATACAGATTTGGGGATCATGGGCTCCAAATTCACCCGATTGGGATGGCAGGCCGTTGTCGTCGTGGATTTGCTGATCAAAAAGCTCCTGGAGACAAGGCCATACGAGAGAAATAAGGGTGAGACCGATAGGGTATACCGGGAATGCCTGGATTTGATCTGCAAGGCTATCAAGGATGAAGGTGATCTAGAGGAGGCCTTGGAGGAGGCCCGGGATAAGCTCGATGGGATTGCAGTGGAGGCACCAGGAACAAGGCCCGTGATCGGGATCGTCGGAGAGATTTACGTTCGTTCCAACCGGTTCTCCAACGAGGATGTGATCCCAAAGATCGAACAGTTCGGGGGCGAGGCTTGGCTTTCGCCGGTTTCGGAATGGATCCTCTACATCAACGCCATGGGGAAGAGACACAGCCTGAGGCACAAGAGCTTCTCCAACCTCTTGAAAATCTTCCTCACGGATTACTACCAGAGAAAGGACGAGCATCGCCTGACGAAGATCTTCAGGGGATATCTCAGAAACCTCCATGAACCACCGGTAAAATCGATCCTGAAACAGGCAAGGCCCTATCTCCACGATTCCTTTGAGGGAGAGGCGGTCTTGAGCGTCGGTCGCACCGCCGATTTTGCCCATTCGGGGTGTAGCGGAGTAGTCAACGTCATGCCCTTCACCTGCATGCCGGGGACAGTAGTCAGCGCAATCCTGAAGCGGTATCGGGAGGAGAACAACAACCTCCCCATCCTCAACATGGCATACGATGGTCAGGAACAGACCAACACCCTGACCCGCCTCGAGGCCTTCATGTACCAGGCTAAGCAGTTCCGGGAGAAGAATCTGTTGAATAGGTGGAGGTAACTGAGCTGGCGTGGGATTGAGCTGTGGTGAAGGTATGTAATCCATTTGGGCGGAGTATCGAGGGGGAATGTTTCCTGAGATCTGTGAGAATTCGGAAAACGAGCTCTGAGCGCGAATTAAGATTTTTTCGGTAACCATTCTTAGTGAAGAGAAACGGCCGCAAATTCAGTGTTTGAGCCCGAAGGGCGAGTTTTGGAACGAAGTAACGCATAAGCGTTCATTTGCAGTGAAGCGAACTTTAGAATGGTCGGAAAAATATTTTGAGCAGCGAAGAGTGAGTTTTTCGGAAATCTCCTCTCCATTTGGTTACACCCAGGATAAGATGGCCATTCCCAAGAGAACCATGATGAGCCCCCAGAATCGATACGTCCTATCCTGAGCCGATTTGAACCACCAGTCGAACAAGGCCTTTATTTGACCCCGCGGGCCCAATAAGAAGTAAATTCCCTTTCCAATGGCCAGAAGGCCCAGGATGAGGATAAACCAAAAGGCACCGCTTGCCCCTGCGGCGAGGATCAGAAGAATGCCAACCACCATGGGAATGAAGGCCAGGAATTTCGGGTTCATTTTGCCCATGGAATTCCTCAGAAAACGGCCGCTCTCCTCCGTATAGAGGATGAATAAGGTGCCTGCTGCAATCCAGAAAAAGGCTAAACCATACAAAAACCAGATCATGAATATTTCCTCCTTAGCTTATGAGTTCAATAACTGGATGGATGCGCTACAATGGGAATGGGCCGCCCATCCTGGCTATTCATTCTTACCATCATTTTAACCTGAGGGGAAGCGGATTGAAAGGCAAAAAAATTCATTTTCCTCATATTCGGGAGAGAAATGGTCGAATAAAGGATAAACTTCTTGCATCCCTATTGACAAGAAAAGGCCTTGAGGGATTTCCAAATGTAACTAATGGAAGCATCAAATGGAGGGAATATGTCTGGAAAAACGGCACTGAACATCAAAGATCATCCCGAACAGTGGGTAGAGGGGCGGATGAGGGGTTTTATCGCCGAAAGTGAGAGCAACCGATTGGCCCTGGATGGACAGGTGATCTTCGATGAACCCTTGGTGGGTTTTGCCCGAGGGGATGATCCTCTCTTCAGGAGATATAAAAGGGTCATCGGGAAATTCCACTACACTCCCCTGGAATGGATGAAACTGGCCCTGGGCGAGAAATCTCCTCGGGACCTTCGGGCAAGGGATTTGAGGGTGATTGCCTGGGTGCTTCCCATTAATGAAAGGACCAGAAAAGAGAACCGGATGGAAGTGAAGGCCACCTCTCGGCGATGGGCCCATACGAGGCTCTATGGAGAGGAATGTAACAAAGACCTCCGGAGTTACGTGGTCTCCATACTCAGGGAGAAGGCTTATCTGGCTGTGGCCCCTTTTCAGAGCACGTTTTATGCTAGGCTGAAGGATAGCCGGGTGGGGTATGCGTCCAACTGGTCGGAACGGCATGCGCTCTATGCCGCGGGGCTGGGAAGCTTCGGCCTCTCCGATGGACTGATTACGGCCAAGGGGAAGGCGATGCGGTGTGGCAGCGTCGTCACAAATCTCCCCGTGGAGCCAACAGCACGGCCTTATGAAGGAAGAGGGGATTATTGCCTCTTCTATCAAGAGGGAACATGCATGGAATGTGTCTGCCGCTGTCCTGTGAGGGCCATCACGGAGAGGGGCCATGACAAGAATGCCTGCAGGCGCTTTGTTCACGACAGGATGGGACGTTATATAAGGCAAACCTATGGTATCGAAATCCATGCCTGCGGGCTTTGCCAAACAGGGGTTCCATGTGAATTTGGGATTCCCCCTCAATAGGTTTTATCTTCAACCAGCCTTCAACAGAGCCTCTTAGAAGGCTCGGGTCAAGGGGATCCGGGCAGGAGCGCAATTGGGTTGAAGGAGGTGGACAAGGAAATTTCATTTGAAACAAGGAGAGGAGGCGTGGAATAAAAGATCAAAGGAACGATCCCACGAAATCCGCTTATCAATTTTACCAAGCCAAACAGGTAGATCGAACCAGGAAGGCATTGGAGAGGAACGGGTTTGAATCCCAATTCGTGCCTGACACTCAATCGGCGGTAACGGCCATTATGGATATGATCCCAGACGGGGCGTCGGTGGGCATTGGCGGTTCGATGACCCTGAATCAGATTGGCTTCTTCGAGGCGGCCAAGGGGCGCGGGATGAATCTACTAAACCCTTTTGCCCAAGGTATTACTCCGGAAGAGGCAGTTGAATTGCGCAGAAAGATCTTTTCCTGCGATTACTTCCTGTGCAGCACCAATGCCATTACCGAGGAGGGTCAATTATATAATGTCGATGCCACCGGCAACAGAGTTGGGGCCATGTTCTTCGGTCCCAAAAAGACCGTCGTGGTTTGCGGAATCAATAAGATTGTGAAGGATATGGAGGAAGCACGAAGGCGAGTTTGGAACCTGGCCGCGCCCATGAACGCGAAACGACTTGCCCGGGAGACACCCTGTGCTGCGACAGGGGTCTGTTCGGACTGCAATTCACCGGGAAGAATTTGCAACATATCCGTTGAGATCGTGAAAAAACCAACCCGGTCCGATATCCTCATTCTCCTCGTTGGGGAACCGTTGGGGTTTTAAAACCCATCCCCAACAAGAAGAGAGTTCTCCTTACCAGGATGGAATAATATCAACTCGACTCATCCCTATGGAATGAATTCGACCACTTCAGAAACCGGTTTTCTGTCCTTCTGAGGACGTTCGTCGGGATGACCCACAGCAACAAGTGAGACCAAATTCATCCCTTCTGGCAATGACAGAATTTCCTCGATCTGCCTCTTCGCAATAAGCGGAGCGGCAAGCCAGACCGCCCCGAGACCCATGGCATGAAACATCAACAATAAGATGGTAATGGCTGCTGCCGCACTTTGTATTCCTGTTGGGGCAGATCTCCGAAATCCTCTAATTTGCTTCGCGTCGGGGTCAGATTGTTCCCGAACCGCTAGAATTCTATCCGCGACGCTCTCATATTGATGGATAAAGACCTCGATGCAAGCCGGGGCATTTCTGAAATAAGAGGCATTCCTGCGCATTCGTAGCACGTCCTCTCTCCAACGGCTGGCTTCCGGCCATGAGGCAATCTTATCCGCCACAGCCTGAACGGTATCGGCTATTCGGACAATAAGCTCTCGTTTGGTGACTACCTTAAACCTCCATCCCTGGAAATTCCCGCCATTTGGAGCCCAGGTTGCCAGTTCAATGGCTTTCCTCAATAGGTCTTCCGAAATCCCATCCTTTTTCCATTTGCGAATGGAACGTCTCCCCTTGATGATTTCCTCAAGCTCTTCGGGTTTCATCCCATGACCCCCTTTTCATAGAAAAAGAGGTTATTCTTGGCAGGTTACCCTTTCTCAATGTTCCCATGGCGCAATCAAATACACCCCCTGATGCTCAAAGAAAGATCAGTATCTTCCTAAAATAGGCAATAAGGACGAGAAGGGAGGCAAATGCCGATGAGACAAGGGCGAATACGTCGCCGTATCGAGTATAGAAGGTTTCATAGGTTTTCAGGCTGATTTGACCGATCAATACTTCCTTGACAAAGATATCACTCCTTTTACGAATCTCCCCCTTGGCATCGATGAAGGCGCTTATCCCGGTGTTGGCCGCCCTGGCGATGGAAACCCGATTCTCAATGGCCCTGAAGGTTGCCATGGATAGGTGCTGGTGGGGGGCGGAGGTCTCCCCGAACCAGGCATCATTGGTAATGGTGACCAAGAAATCGGCCCCCTCCCTAACGAACTTCCGGCAGAGGTTGGGAAAGATGATCTCGAAACAAATCAGGACGCCGAAATCCCCTTGGGGGAAACGGAGGTTCTGGACGGTTTTTCCCGGGGAGAGGTTTCCCACCGCGCTGAGGCTTCCCAGGAAGAAGAGGAACTCGGAGAAAGGGACGTACTCGCCGAAGGGTACGAGGTGAATCTTGTCATATCTCCCGATGACCTCCCTTCCCGGGGAAAGGAGATAGGCGCTGTTGTAGTACTCCACCTTCCCCTCGATCCTATCGTAAGAGGGGCTCCCGAAAAGCAGATAGGCATCGGTCCTTTCGGCAACCTCCATCACCCGAGGTCGATATCTCTCTTCGGACTGGAAGAAGAAGGGGGTTGCCGTTTCAGGCCAAATAATGAGGGATGGTTTCTCCCTTGCCAATACGGAGCTGAGGTTTTGGTATATTCTGAGGGTTTCCTCCTGGTAGGCGGCATCCCACTTTTTACTCTGATCGATGTTTCCCTGGGCCAGTCCGATTTTAATTCTTCTAACGTAAGAGGTGATGTTTTCAACCCTTTTTATCCGGGTGACGCCGTACCCGAAGACTACGAAGAGGATGGCCAAGACGACGATACCTTCCCGGAGGGGGGGATGTTTCTCCCCCCGCCCCATAATGGAAATAAAATCGTAGACCGCCGAATTGACCAGCAAAATAAGGAATGAGATACCATAGACCCCTGTTATGTCTGCTACTTGGATGAAGGGGAGGTTCATATACTGGGAATACCCGAGGGTTGCCCAGGGGAATCCTGTAAGGAAAAAGGAGCGGACATATTCAAGGGAGACCCAGAGAAAAGGGGCCACTACCACCATATCCCATCCAATTCGCCGCCTTATGTAGTTGAGCAGGAAGGCGAATACTCCCACATACAGGCTTAGATAAACAACCAGGAGCAGAAGGATAAGGCCGCTCAGGATGAACTGGATTCCCCCATAGGTATTAACAGCCACGATAACCCAATAGAGAATGCCGAGAAAGGAGACGAAACCCGTGGTGAAGCCCAAATAAAAACTGGTCAGGAGATTCTCCCTTTGGATAGCAAAGAGCAATGGCACAAGGGAAACCCAAGCGAGAATTTCCATATCGAATTTGGGAAAGATGATACAGAGGAGTAAACCGGAGAGACAGGCTAGAACAAATTTTTTTATTTTTGTCGATTTCATGATATTGGGGAGAGCTGATAGACTATCCTAATTGAAACGGGGAGATTTTTCAAGAAGGGGAAGATCCTTGTTGGTCGCTCCAAGATGGCAGTTCGTATTCGCTGTAGGGATGACCATACCCTATTGTTGGAGAGGCTTTCCATGACACGGTGTCTCGGGGAACTCAACTCTGATTAATGTCACACCCAATGGATATGCAAGCGTAGGAAAGGGAGAGGTGGGATCGAATCCAATCCAAGAAGGAAGCGGAAAGGGGAGGTGATGAAGTGAGCCCTCCTTGGATTAAGAGGAAGTGGTACCTTTTTTCATAATGTTAATATTTTTTTTCAAAAGGCCTTTACTTCCCTGAGATAAAGGGACCTCAAGGCCCTAATGTTATTAAAAAATCTTCCCAGTGGGTTTCCTTTACCTAGCCCAAAAATTGGCATAAAATTTGCTTATTTTAACAATAACTGAGCTTAAAGGAAAGACTCTATGACCGCGCTTCTCCTCTTTCAACTATTATTGGCTACTTTTGGGGTCTACGCCGCATTGAAATATTCGGACATGGTATCACTATTCGTACCTCTGGGATGTCTGGTGGCCATGTTTTTCATCGGTAAACTGGAAAGAAGACTCAAGGGAAAGGAGGTAGGGGAAGGATCGGCGCACAAGGAACACGACGGATCTGAAGAGAGAAGAGATGGATTTGATACGGTTAAATATATTCTCTGGGGCAAGAACGAGCTCATGTTGGTCGATGCAGTCCACTCAGTCCTCAGGGATTTGGGCCTCCAGGTGACCAGGACGCCCGAATATCCTACCATAGACCGAATTATTAAGATTCCCGGAAGCCATATGACTTTCGGAATGCAGGTCATCGGGTCGGAACGTGAGGTGAGAGGGGATAATAGTAAACTCACTCAGGCCTTGCAATTTGAGCAGGAAAAGAAGAATAGCGAGAAGACCGTCATCATCGCAAATGCCCACCACAGTATTTCCCTGGCCGAGAGGGATAAGCGCGAGGATTTCTCAAAGGAGGCCATTATGAGGATGGAACCAACTAAGGTTGTCGGCCTCAACACCTTCACCTTATATAAGGTCTGGGCGCTATGCAAATATCGGGGGAAAGATGTGAAGGACATCCTAAAACTCCTCTTCAATCATCCCGGCGGCATGTTTAGAGTCGAGGATTATAATATGCAACTATGATATGACTCCCATCCCCATCGAGCCATTCCCACCAGTAACCCTCTAATTCGAGCGCATCCACTTCCTCATAACCCCTTACTCATGTAATGAGGGGCCTTCCGAATAAAACCTGTAGGGCCCTCTGTCGATTTCCGTTGATGTGGGAAGGACCTTAGGCTCAGATCCCCTCAAATTGCCTCATGAGAATAACGCTATTTACCCCGCCAAATCCGGCGGAGATGGACATGGCGGTTTTGACTTCAACCTTCCGTGGTTCGTTGGGGACATAGTCCAGATCGCATTCGGGGTCTGGGAACTCGTAATTGATGGTTGGATGGATCATTCCCCTTTCAATACTTAGGGCTGTTGCTATGGCTTCGACCCCCCCTGCTGCCCCCATGAGATGGCCGGTGATGGATTTGGTTGAACTGATGGGGATATGGTAGGCCCGTTTTCCCAACGCCTCCTTTATCGCTAGCGTCTCCACGGCATCGTTCAGGCGAGTTGACGTTCCATGGGGATTGATATAGCTTACTTCCTCTGGACTAATGCCGGCGTTTTCCAACGCAAGCTTGATGGCCTTCATGAGGGATCTGCCTTGGGGCTCGGGTTCGGTGATGTGATAGGCATCCGCCGTCATCCCGTATCCGATGAGTTCGGCGTAGATGGAGGCATTCCTTGCAAGGGCGTGTTCCAGTCTCTCCAAAACGAGTATCCCCGCCCCCTCTGCCATGACAAATCCATCCCTTTGAGCATCGAAGGGACGGCTCGCCTTCTTCGGGTCATCATTTTGAGTGGACATGGCCCTGAGGGCGACGAATCCACCGAAAACATATGGGGTGATACAGGCATCAACCCCTCCCGTGGCCATAACATCTTCGGCTCCCTCTTGGATCTGGCGATAGGCATTGATAATGGCGTGGGTGCTGGAGGCACAGGCCGAAGAAACACTATATGTAGACCCCCGAAGGCCAAATCGATCTGCCACATTGGAGGCGATGGAGCTCATGTAGATGTGGGGTAATCCAAAGGGGGATAACCGCTTTGGCCCCCGATGTTCGAGGAAATTCTCGTGATACATTTCCAGTAAATCCATATTTTCGACTCCGATGCCCAAAATGACCCCAATCTTGAAAGAATCCAATTCCCCTAGGTAATACTGGCCCTCTTTCGACCTCTCCTCATGCAATTCTACAGGTAAATCTGCGTCCTTGAGAGCCAACATGGTTGCGACGAGGGCTAATCGTGAAGTCCTGCCCAGATATTTCGATTTTTTCGTCTCGATAACATAATCGGAAAGGTTAAAATCCTCTATTGGGGCGGCGATTTTGGTCCTGTACTGATCCATATCGAAACCGGGGAAGTCAATCCGTTTAACTCCCGACCTCCCCGCCAAAAGGGATTCCCAGTAAGTTTCCTTTCCTATACCCACAGGGGAAACGGGTCCCACCCCGGTAATCACAACCCGCCCAGGTTTATCCTTTAAGCGTAAATTCCTCATTTGCCCCCCTCGTATCGTAATCAATTGAATGAAGACTTCTATTTAATAGTAAAACAGGAAAATAATCAAATTTTTTCCCAGAAAGATTAACAATAGTACCGATTATCTTGATTTTTTTTGTGCTTCCAACTATTATACCTTACTCGCCCGGCACATTTCCATTCGAGAAAGGATCAACGGTTTTGACCAAAGCGATCGGCCTTCTATCGGGCGGATTGGATAGCATACTGGCAACACGCCTGTTACAGGATCAAGGGATTGAGATCTTGGCTGTCTGTTTTAAAAGCCCCTTTTTCGGCTTTCGGAAGGCCCAGAGGGCGGTGGTCCAGCTGAAGGTTTCCCTGCAGATCATCGATATTTCCGATGAACACCTTCAATTGGTTCGAAATCCGAAATACGGATATGGAAGGAACATGAACCCCTGTATCGATTGTCACATCATGATGCTTAAGCGAGCCGGATACCTCCTCGAAAAGGAGCACTTGGATTTCATATTTACGGGTGATGTGTTGGGACAACGCCCAATGTCCCAAAATAGACGGGTCCTTCAGCTCGTCTCCCGAGAATCGGGCTACGAAGAGCTTATTCTCCGTCCTCTTAGTGCGAAGCTCTTGCCTGAAACGCGTCCAGAAAAGGAGGGGAAAGTCGATCGGGGGAGGCTCTTGGATATCCGGGGGCGTTCCAGGAAAGAACAATTTGAATTGGCAAAGCGGTATGGGATAGGTGACTTTCCCGAGCCCGCCGGGGGATGCCTGCTCACTGACCCGGCTTTTTCCAGGCGCTTGAGGGACCTCCTTGCCCATCAGGACGAGCTTCAAATCCGGGACATCGAGCTCCTCAAGGTGGGGCGCCATTTTCGACTAGATGAATCAACAAAGGTTGTCATCGGGAGACGCAAAGAGGAGAATGAGCGACTCCTGGAGCTGGCGCATGAGGGAGATATGATCATCGAAGTAGCGGATTATCCGGGACCCACTGCATTGATTCCTCACGGTGGCTCCAAGTCATGCATCGAGATTGGCGCATCCCTCTGTATCCGTTACAGCGATGCCCCGAGTAATATTCCCATTTTGGTTCTCTTGGAAAAGGATGGAAAGGAGGAAAAGCTGGAGTCACCCGCTTGTTCCCGAGTGACCTGTCAGGCATTGATCATTTGAAATAGTCCTTGGGTTTGTAGATATTGAACAGAGTTTACGCCCTCAACACAGGCATAGATTTCTCCGGGCCGGGAGTTTGGATCGGGGCTCCAAAATGCGGCCAGGGAGGGGAACAAGCCCTTCAAATCCTCGGGAATTTCCAGGGCCGTATTCCCTTGACTTTTCCATGAGAATGTATTAAGTGCCCAATATTGGGAGTGCGAAGAAAATGGCCATGAAGAAGGTTCCGATCACGAGACAGGGCTACAGAGACCTCATGAGCGAATTGACCCGCCTGAAGAGGGTGGATCGGGTTCAGGTGATGAAGGCCATTGAGGAGGCCCGTTCCCATGGCGACTTAACCGAGAATGCCGAATACGACGCGGCAAAGGAAAAACAGGCCTTGGTCGAAGGGAAAATCCGCGATATCGAATCCAGGCTTACCCATTCGGAGATCATCGATACCAGAAATCTTCCGTCCGACAGGGTGGTATTCGGATCCTTGGTTTTGTTGGAGAATTTGGATACCGGGGAGCAGGTTCAATACGAGATCGTGGGGCCCGATGAATCGGATGTGAAGCAAGGCAAGATTTCCTCCAGTTCCCCCGTGGGCCGTGCCCTTATCGGAAAGAAGGTCGATGAGGAGGTGAGCGTCCGGGCTCCGGGAGGAATTCGAAACTTCCAGGTAATCCGCATTTCTTTGCCTCAATAATGCTGATACCAGGGACGATAGGGATGCCAGCGATACCAATATGGCCAATATGGGTAGTCCCACCACCAGGGATGAGGCCCATAGGGGTATTCGGTTTTTTTCACCTCCCTCCACAGATGGATCTCCCTGGGGGAAAGCAGGGGATACGTATATTCGATCTGATCTATGGGTAGCACTTTCTGCCCGATAATTTCGCCGGCTACAGTAATCTCCCTATCCCTTCGGTATATGGCTGTGTCCAGGTAACCCGGATAGAGTACGATGAACCTCCCCTGGCTCCTATCCGATTCCCTGGGTCTTCCCCATCTATTCAGATCTTTTTGCAATACGGTAATCCGTGTACCCTCCTTTAGGTTCTTGGAGTCAATGATCACCCCACCCCAGAGAACGACCATTCCTTCATAGATATTGGGGTTTTTGATCACCTCCCTGAGGCTCAGGTCCCGGGTCACCTCCATTCTTACCTCTTTGGAGATGACATAGACGCATCCTGAAAGGAGGAAGAGAATCATGGATGAAAGGAAGAGATTGAGATATTTTTTCATCGTTACTTTATTTTATCTTACCAAAATCGGGATCAGTCGCCAATGGGTGGGAAGGCGAAAACCTCCTGAGTTTTTGGTCAACACCGTTTTCCATGAGCATGATCTTTTGGAGAATCGGAATGATGGATTGGTGGAGTAGTGGAATAATCGGTATCAAGATCGGAAACAACAGATTTTTTGTTTTTCTTCTTACCCCATCATTCCAGTCTTCCAGTCGGGTCAAAGCTCTGAGCTCCTATGTGATAAACAGCTTACAAAAATACTCCCTATAGATGTGAAGAAACTTTCAGTGTGAGAAGGTCTCATAGAGTAACTCCCTCTTTTACCTTTAAGTCCCCAAAAAAGTATGTTAAAGAATTACCAAAACAAGACCGTGAAATTTACCCTGGGGTCTCTGTCATGGGGAATTTCAGGACGCTGAAGGGATATTTTGTCCAACACAGATGGCGGTTGCTAGCCGGACTGGCTACTCTCCTGGCGGTAGATGGTCTGCAGCTCATCATCCCCCAGGTCATCAAGTGGGCCATTGATGATCTCACCAGGGGAGGAATCGTGCAGGCCGATCTGGTCAAGTATGGTTTCTACATAGCGGGAATCGCCTTGCTCATCGGATTCTTCCGGTACTTCTGGAGATTCCTGATTATGGGGACAGCCCGAAGGATTGAAGAAGCCTTGCGAGGCCGACTCTTTTCCCACCTTCAGACCCTATCGCTCAGTTTCTTCCAGGAGACCAAGACGGGAGACCTCATGGCGCATGCTACCAATGATATCGATGCAGTACGAATGGCCGTGGGGATGGGACTTGTGGCCATTACCGACACCCTGGTGCTTGGAGCCTCGGCTATCGTATTCATGATCTTGATTGACCCAAAGTTGACCCTCTTCGCCATCGTTCCCATGCCCTTTATTGCCCTGGTAACCACCCGTTTCAGCAGACTCGTCCATCATCGATTTGAGAGCGTTCAGGCCTCTTTCTCCAGGTTGACCGAACAGGTAAGGGAGAGCCTAGCAGGGATAAGGGTGGTCAAGGCCTTTGTCCAGGAGGAATATGAGAAGGGTAAGTTGGATTACATTGGCGAAGAGTACGTGGGGAAAAACCTTCGCCTGATCAAGGTATGGGGGATGTTCTTTCCCTTAATCATGCTCCTGGCAAACCTGGGAACGGTTATCGTTCTTTGGCTCGGGGGGAAGGAGACAATATTGGGAACCATCACTGCGGGGGGTTTTGTTGCCTTCATGACGTATCTGGGCATTCTGGCCTGGCCCATGATGGCCCTGGGGTGGGTTATTAACCTCATCCAGAGAGGATCCGCTTCCATGGGTCGGATAAACAAGATCTTAGATACCCAACCCGAAATCGCTGACCGCCCCCGTCTGCTTCCCATTACCAGGCTGGAGGGGAAGATCGAGTTTCGAGACCTCACCTTTTCCTACAAGCCGGGTTCGTTGCCGGCTCTCAAGGGCATCACTCTCCAGGTGAATCCCGGGGAATTTGTGGCCGTCGTTGGAAGGACGGGCACGGGGAAGACCACGCTTTGTAACCTCATTCCCAGGCTCTTCGACCCACCCAATGGCCATCTCTTCATGGACGGCCGCGAGATCCACGCCGTTCCCATTAAACCCCTCAGGGAAAGCATCGGCTATGTACCTCAGGACAGCTTCCTCTTCTCCACTACCATCAGGGAGAATATCGTCTTTGGCAGCCCTGAGGCATCGGAGGAAGAGATCGCGAATGCCGCTCGAATTGCCCAGATTGATGAGGATATCAGGACCTTTCCCATGGGCATTGAAACGGTGATTGGGGAGAAGGGAATAACCCTTTCCGGTGGGCAAAAGCAGCGCGTCGCCATCGCTCGGGCCGTTCTCTTGAACCCACAAATTATGATTTTAGACGATGCCCTCTCCTCCGTGGATACCCAAACAGAGGAGCGTATTTGGAATGGGCTCGGGGAAATCTTGGATGGGAAAACCCGCATCGTCGTTTCCCATCGGCTCTCATCCATAAAAGAAGCTGATAAGATCATCGTCCTCGATGACGGGGAGATCACGGAAATAGGGGACCACCAGAGCCTCCTCTCCATGGGCGGAATTTATGCCGGGATCTACCGGAGGCAACAGATTGAGGAGGAATTGGATCGGGAAAACAGAAGGGTGAGCCTTCATGCGCGTTGATTACGGGTATTTCGAAGGAGACCATTTGGGAAAGCCTTACGACATCAGTTTGATGCGACGGCTTTTTACCTACGCGAAACCCTACCGGGTTATCATCGGTGCATGCATCGTGTTAATCCTCTTTGTCACAGGGTTCGAGCTCCTTTTCCCCTATCTGATAAAAGTGGCCATCGACGACTACATCGTTGTCTCTGCCCGCAAAGTCACCTTGAGTTCCCGCAGCTCACCCCTTCAGAGGATGCTTTTGGACCGATACAGCGCCCTCCTCCTCCCATCGGCTGATCCGGAATCCTTCTTCATTCAAGCATCCGATCTGAAGGAGATCGAACCCCGTGATCTGGCATCCTTCCAAAGGGCAGGCCTTATCGGCGAAGAGTGGTTTTATCCGTTCCATCCCAAGGGGGAGGACGGAAAAAGGGTGGTCGAGCAATATCGGTCCTCCTTCACACAGAGCGGGGAATACTATTTCATATCTTACCGAGACATGAAGGGATTGGACCAAGGGGATATCCTGAGGTTGAGAAGAGGGGATGTGCATGAAGTAGCGCGTATTTCGGTCCTCTTCTTGTTCATCCTCATATTGAGCTTTGGATTTAATTTCCTCCATGTCTATGCCATGGAATACACCGGACAAAGGGTGATGCACAATTTGAGGATTCGGGTATTTGGGCACATTCAGCGGCTATCCCTTTCCTTCTTCGATCGTACCCCTGTTGGAAGGCTGGTGACTCGGGCCACCAACGATGTTCAAAACTTACATGAAATGCTCACCACGGTATTCACCCATCTCTTTAAGGATATATTTCTGCTGGCCGGCATCATCGTGTTGTTACTCAAGATCAATTGGGAACTGGCGCTGGTCTGCTTTAGCCTGCTGCCTCTCATCTTCTATACTACCCTCTACTTCAGCAGTAAGGCCCGGGATGCATTCAGGGAGGTTCGGTTCACAATCGCCAAAATCAATGCCACACTTCAGGAAAACTTCTCGGGGATAAAGGTAGTCCAAATCTTCAACCGCGAGAGGGAAAACTACAGGAAGTTCAAGGTGGTCAACCACGAAAACTACCTAGCCAATATGAGGCAAATCGGTATATTCGCCCTCTTCGTTCCCATCATAGAAATCGTCGGGACCATCGCCATTGCGCTGCTCATCTGGTATGGCGGGGGGAAGGTCATCTCGAATACCCTGAGCCTGGGAACCCTGGTAGCCTTCCTTTCCTATCTGAGGATGTTCTTTCAGCCCATAAGGGACATATCGGAGAAGTATAACATCATGCAGTCCGCTATGGCATCAACGGAACGGATCTTTGACGTTTTGGACAATCGAGAGATGATCTCGGAACCCTCGGCTCCAAAATCCATCGCCGGGATCAGGGGAAATATCGAGTTCAGAAATATCACCTTCTCCTACACAGGTGATGAAGAGGTCTTAAGGGACATCTCCTTCAGCGTTGGAGAGGGGGAAACAGTGGCCATTGTCGGAGCCACCGGAGCGGGGAAGACCTCCATCATCAGCCTTCTGGAACGCTTCTACGATCCCCAGGCGGGTCAAATTTTAATCGATGGAGTTGATATCAGAGAATTGGACATATCCTTTCTCAGATCCCAGATCGGGTTGGTGCTGCAAGATGTCTTTCTCTTCGCAGGGGATATCCGGTCCAACATCCAATTAGGAAATGAGGGCCTTTCCCAATATGAGATCGAAAGGATCGCCCGATATGTGAATGCGGACGGGTTCATTCGAAAGTTCCCCAAGGGATTGGAGGAGGAAGTGAAAGAAGGGGGGGCTACCCTTTCGGCGGGAGAGAGACAGCTCCTGGCCTTTGCCCGGGCCTTAGCCATAAGTCCCAAGATCTTGATCCTCGATGAGGCCACCTCCAACGTTGATACTGAGACGGAGAGGCTCATCCAGGATGCCCTAAGGAAACTCATGGAAGGCCGAACCTCCATTATCATCGCCCATCGGCTTTCCACCATTCAACGGGCGGATCGGATCATCGTCATGCATAAGGGGAGCATACGCGAGGTGGGAACCCATGCCCATTTAATGGCCCAAAAGGGGTTCTACTACAAGCTCTATCAGCTCCAATACAAAGCTTAGCCACGTTACGGTTCTGCGGTGTTGCAGTTCTGCAGTGTTGCGGTCAGGAAGAAGTCTGTCTGATGTTGCAGTGCGGGGGAATTCGGGCTCAGACTTTCATTTCTCAGTTTTCTACAGAAATGAGACATCAATCTCGACAAAATTGTCGAAATAGCTCCAACTTCGTCGACCTTCCATAACTCCTTAAAATAATATAGGAAGAAAGGGAACCCCCTTCTTTTCCCTCGACGATTTCGTCGAAAAGAAAAAGCCGAGTAGAGGGATCCTCAAAATCCAATAAACCAAATAAGTCAATGGTATTAGTAGCTTGCATATATCTTCACCTCTTGGCACACCCCTTGCTCTTTAGGAGGGCAAATAACACATCTCAACAGGAGGAGGTAACAACCATGAGAAAGACGAAAAACACGCTTACAGTTATTGGAATCGTGGTGGCAATTGTCCTGGTTGGCGGCTGGGCATTTGCCAATGGGCCTTGGGGCGGAAGGGGGTATGGGCACCGTGGATATGGCGGCGGAGACCCATATTCGAATCTCTCGCCGGAACAGAAAGAGAAGCTCCAGGCCCAGCAGCAAAAGTTCTCCGAGGATACGGCCGAACTTCGCAGGGAGCTTTCCCAGAAAAGGCTCGAGTTACGGAGCCATTGGATAGATCCCAAGGCCGATCCTGAAAAGATCAAGGCCAAGCAGAGGGAGGTCTTTGAGCTGCAGCGTCGCCTTCAGGAGAAAGCCCTAGAGCACAAACTGGCTATTCGGGAGCTGCTTCCCGAGGAAGAAATTGGCCAGGGATCATGGGGCCATGGTTATGGTATGGGCTCCGGTCCCCATCATGGAAGGGGACATATGGGGGGGCACGGGTTCGGCGCCAAGAGAGGTTATGGCCGAGGACCTTGCTGGTAGCCTGAAATGATTGCATGGGGTCGGGTCCAAAAGGAGTGGGCCTGGCCCCACTGTCTTGATTTTTCCCTTCAGTTAGGGTAACAAAGGGTTAGGTGATAAATGATGAAGCCCCGTTTTTTCATAGTCCTCTTCGTATTTCTTCTCATCCTTCGAGTACCCCTTGCAGGGGCCCAATGGCCTCTTCAAAGGGGAATGGGGAGTGGGCAAGGCCATCCTCCGTGTTGGCTCCCCGACGACCTTCAACTGACGGCCGAACAGATGGAAAAACTGAGATCCATCCAGCGCAGCTATCTGAACGACCTCACCCCCTTGAGAAATGACTTCCTCAATAAACGGTATGAGCTCAGGAGGCTCATTTCAGACCCCACATCGAATGCCGACGATATCAGGGGAAAGCAGGAAGAGGCCTTGGCACTGGAGACCCAAATCCAGGAAAAGGTCATTGATTACCAGCTCAAGGTGAGGGAGATCCTTACCCCGCGGCAATTCAAGCTTTGGATTTCCAGGTACAAAATGGGCCATGGACCGATGAGGGGTCACCGGCATGGAATGGGCATGATGCACAGGTAGGTCCCCAGGCAGAACAAAGGATGGTAGGGAAACCGAAGGCCAAATCATACCGATTATCTCTCAGTCCCACCTATCTCGCCCTCATCTGCTGCGTTATCATCCTGCTTCTCATTATAGGCGGTTTTTTCGAGATCAACCGGACGAAAAGGAGCCTCAGGGGAATCCTGGAAAATCAAGGCGTAACCTTTCTCCGAGGATTGGAGCGGGAAATTGAGAATACGGTCACCGTCGTCGAGGTGATGGAAGAGGTCCCCGGGGCGCATCTCCTCAATATCGCCTCATCCACCAATTTCTTCGCCCTCGAAGACGCCATTATCGATCACCTCGTGGGGATCGCAACAATGGTGGATCAAGAGGTTGCGGGTCAGGCCCTTTCCACATCGAAATTGGAAAGCCTCGCCCAGAGAGAGGGATTGAAGGCCATCGATATCCTCAATGAAGGTTCTCAATCGCACATCCATCGGAGAGACCCCTCGATGTACGGACCACTCCTGAAGGGTGCCCGGGAGATGGTTATCCTCCCCTTCGAGAAACCTGAACCGAATGAGAGTGATCTTTTTTCCGTCGCGATCCGGAGGAGCCAGGGAAAGGGGATTGTCGTGGTGAGCGTCGATTATCCCCGGATGAAAGAGTTAAGAAGGAAATTGGCAATCCGAAATGTTCTCGAAGCCGTGGGATTTGGGGAAGGAATTCAATATGTATCAATCTTCGATCGTTCTCTTTCCCTTATCGCCCAAATGGGGAAAGAGGGGGCAGGGGAAACAAAGGATCGTTCCCTCCTTCAATTGGTCCCAAGGGAGGAGTCGAGATCCAGGTTCCACACTCTATCCAATGGACAAGAGGTATTGGAAGTGGTCAAAACCCTACACCTGGGGGAAGAACCGTATGGAGTCATGCGGGTGGGCTTATCCACCCAGGGAATCAGAACCATTCTCTCCATATCGAGGAGAAATATCATTTTCTCCATTGGGATACTCTTGGTATTGGGCATTGGAGGGGTAACCCTTATCTATATCGAACAAAACCGACACTTGCGGAAGGTAGGGGAGATGGAAGACAGGATTCAAACGGCCGAAAGGCTGCTGGCCCTCGGGAAATTGGGGGCTGGGGTCGCACACGAAATTCGGAATCCCCTCAATGCCATCGGGATGGCCATACAGAGATTAGGGAGGGAATTTCGACCCCGGGAAGAGGGAGGAGAAAGGCAATACCAGGAGATTATCCGGGTTATCCGAGGGGAGATACGCAGGCTGAACCAAATCGTGGAACAATTCGTCCTCTTCTCCAAACCCTATAGGTTGGACCTCGCTCCCTCCTCCCCCGTGGAGATCCTGGAAAACATGTCGGTTCTCTTTGCCGAAGAGGCCAGGGCACAGTCCATAGAAATTCGTAAGGAGATCGACCCCAGGCTCCCTCCCCTGATGATGGATAAGGGGAGGATTACCCAAGCCCTCATCAATATCGTGACCAATGGTATCCATTCTATGGAAGGAGGGGGTAATCTAACCGTAAAGGCGGAAATGGATGGGAGGGATTGGGTAAAAATCATGGTCTCGGATACCGGAAGGGGAATTTCCGAGGAGGAGATTGAAAAAGCCTTCGACTATTCCTACACTACAAAGGAGAAGGGCCTGGGGCTGGGGCTTCCCATTGCCCATAAGATCATCGACGAACATGGTGGCAGGATAACAATAGAGAGCCGGGTAGGGGAGGGAACCACCGTTTCCCTGTTCCTCCCCGCAAAGGTGGCGGCTTCGTAAAAAGTCCATCTGCCATTCGACAAGCTCATGGCCCTGGGCAAAGCCGAAGGGCTGCGTTGCGCTGCATCCTTCGTCACTGCAGCGTACTGTGAGTACGCCTCATTCCTCAGGTTTTGCGCGCCTTGCATCTGGATCTTTTTTCTTTACCGTCTGGTTCCGACTTTTTACGAAACCATCAAAGGTGACTTCTAGGAAAAAAGATTATGAGCGCACAGCGGGTGAACTTGCTAATCGTGGAGGATGAGAGATCCCAACGGGAAATGCTTGAGGGGTTTCTCCTTGGTCAGGGTTTCTCCGTCTCCTCGGTAGAGGGGGGAGGGAGGGCTTTGGATGAGATTCGGCGAGCAAACTTCGATCTGGTGCTCTTGGATTACAAGATGCCAGGGATGGATGGCCTCCAGACCCTTCGCGAGATGCAGAAGATTAACCCTGAGTTGGCCGTGGTTATGATGACGGCCTATGGAACCATCGAAACGGCGGTTCAGGCGATGAAGGAGGGGGCAACCGACTACCTGACGAAGCCTATCGAGCTGGACGAGCTCCTCCTGCTCATAGAAAAGGTATCGGAGAAGATCCTTTTACAGCGCGAAAACAGAGATCTCAAGGAAAAGCTCCGGGAAAGGTATCGATTCGACCAAATCGTCTATGGCAGCGGCACGATGGAAGAGGTCATGAACTTGACGGGCAGGGTAGCCAAGAGTGAGGCTACGGTCCTCATCCGAGGGGAAAGCGGAACGGGAAAGGAACTTATCGCCAACGCCATCCACTACGGAAGCTCCAGGGCAAATAGACCCTTCATCAAGGTCAACTGTACCGCACTCCCGGAAAACCTTTTGGAGAGCGAGCTATTCGGGCATGAAAAGGGGGCCTTCACAGGGGCTATTCAGAGACGAATTGGCAGGTTCGAACAGGCACATACGGGAAGCATATTCTTGGATGAAATCGGGGATCTATCTCCATCGCTCCAGATGAAACTGCTCAGGTTTCTCCAGGAAAAGGAGTTCCAACGGGTAGGAAGCAATCAGACCATTAAGGCCGATGTGAGGGTCATGGCGGCTACCAACAGGGATTTGGAGGAATGTATCCGAAGGGGAACCTTCAGGGAAGACCTTTACTACCGGCTCAATGTCATCGCCATTTCCCTTCCCCCCTTGAGGGAGAGGAGGGAAGATATCCCCCTCCTCATCGACCATTTCCTCCAAAAATACAGCCAGAAGAATCGGAGACCTATCCCCAAAATCTCGAAAGAGGCCAGGGATCTGCTGCTCCAGTACGCCTACCCTGGAAATGTTCGGGAGCTGGAAAATATTTTGGAGAGGAGTTTGGTGATCAGTAGAAGCGATACCATCACGACCCGCGATCTACCCTTTCAGGTTCGGGAAGACGTGCAAGAGGCCGAACTTGGACCGGATAGTAAGGAGGCGTCCCTCAATACCATGCTCTCACAAATGGAAAGGGATCTCATCGTGAAAGCCCTTGACGAGCATGGAGGGGTTCAGACTAAGGCAGCCCAGAGCTTGGGGATTAGCGAGCGCGTCCTCCGTTACAAGATCAAGAAATACCGCCTCTCTATCTAGATGCCCCTAGAACGCCCGGGGATATGCGCACAGATTAAATCGATTTGCAAATCACCTACATGCTTCAGGACGGCGAATCCGGTTTCTTAAAGCGGTAACACTGAACCTTATGGCCTCGAAAGGCCATGAGTAAGCATCGCCCGCAGGTTTGACATGTCGAGGGGGAACGATCGCCTGACTTCCAGCGTCTTACCAGCTGAGGTTCCCTGATGAAAGGCCTGCTCATGGCCACATAGTCAATCTTCTCCTTGGAGAGGAGCCCCTCGATCATCTCCACCGCCCGAATACCCCCAACCAAAATGATGGGGATGCTGACCCTTTTCCTGAACTCCTGAACCTGGGGCAGGAAGAACACACCTTCCTCGGGCTTTCGGGCACTCCGTCGGATCAGCCCCTTCGGTATCCTGTCCGAGCCGAAAAGGCCACCACTTATCTCGACAGCATCGAGGCCGGCCTGCTCAAAAAGGGTCGTCATCTCGGCGGCTTCAGTTGCCTTCAGACCACCGTCGATGAAATCGTCTCCATTGACCTTCATCAAGACGGGAAAATCCGTCCCCACGGCTTCCTTGATTTCCCCGATGAGCTCGGTGACAAATCGGGTTCGCCTCGCCAAATTTCCCCCATACTCGTCCTCCCGTCGATTGCACAGGGGAGACAGGAATTGGCTTAGGAGGTAACCATGGGCAGCATGAAGCTGGACGGCATCGAAACCGGCCTCCTTGGCCCTCAAGGCCGCTCTGCGAAAAGCCTCTTTTACGGATTCGATCTCATCGAAGGTCATGGCCCGCGATGGCGCTGTCCCGAAGAATTCAGCCTCCATATCCGAAGGCGCTGGCAAACGCTTCCCAGGTTGAAATAGCCGGGATTTGCCGCCCCCATGGGCGAGCTGGGCGGCCACGCGGCCGCCTTGCCGATGAACCTCGTCGGTTAGCCTCCTCAATCCCGGGATACATTCATCTCGGTGGATACCTGTCTGTCCAAAGGTGATCTTCCCCTCCTCCGTAACATAGGATATGCCGATTACGATGAGCCCGACATCCCCACGGGCAATTTCCCCCGTGAAGTCGATGAGGTCATCCGTGACAAACCCTTCTGCAGAAGCCCTATTCTCCCACGTGGCTGACCTCACGATCCGGTTCTTCAGGACCATATTCCCGATGCGTGTCTCCTCGAATATCTCGGACATCGACCTCTTCTCTCCTTTCTCCCAGACTTCACCGTTGTTGATTTTCCCCTTTGTACCACAGGCCTTGGGATGACCGCAATGCATAAGGAACGGAAATTTCCTAAGTCTCCCTTACATGTAATCATTTCCATTTCAAGTCGAAGGACGTGCCAGCGTGAAGCTGGAGCCGTTCGAGTTCCCGCAATCTGGGGTGAGGAAGTGGAGTGATCTGCTCGGTGTATTGCGGGAAGAAGTAACGTTGTCCCAGTCTCCACGATCCGGAGCAGTGAAGTGGAGTGCCTCGTGGTCAATGGAAAGGGCCGGAAAACGTTTGGAGGCGTAGGCCAGTAAGATTTTTGTTGAGATTGTCCCAGGATGGGTTGCCCAGATCACGGTAAATCCCGATGATGACGGCCTGGCCTGGAGCATTCTTGAAACGCTAAGTAGTGCCTCCGCCCCCGAATGCTACTGGCCATTCATACGAAAATATTTTCCAAACGCCCGTTAAGATTCTGAAGACGGTAAAGCATATTTACGAGGTTCAAATTGATTGTCGTTAATGGCCTAACTTCGGGATTCCGCCGACCGTCGAAGACTTGGGCTGCTGCTTTTTGAGTTCGTGACGACTCATGAGAAGAATGTTTGGTGTACATTGTCTCACAGTGGCTAACCAGTCGGTGGCTTTAATTTTTTTTTATGATAACAAACAGGTAAACTGTTGAAGATGAATTCGTGCACAAAGGAGGAGCGGCAAACTTACGATTTGCGTTTCAATTAATCGCCGTGAAGAATGTCCATCCACCGAATGGCTCTGAATTACTCACCTTCCCCGAGTAAAGCTGAGTCGTCTTCAGATTCTCATCTCACAACAGTGCTTTGAAAATGACATCCAGCGAGACTCCATTCCGGCTACCAAAAGGGGCGTAACGTCTGGCCCGGACATCGTCATAGTAGGGTCGATTCGTGCGGCGGATTTGGCTGACGCAAAATTGTCTTGTGACAAAGGACAGATTTAATGTTAATGCTAGGCAGACTAAAGATAAGGAGGTGTGAAGATGGCAAAGGATATCTACGCAAAACGAAAAAGAGGGACCACGTATCGTTCTTCCTATCGTTCCGGAAGAGCCAGCAACTCGTTGCCTCATGCTATGGATTCGGATGAGGTGAGTAGACTGCTATCTGTTATTGAGAACACGCGGGATCGAGCCATGGTTTTGCTTCTATTGAAAACAGGCATGAGAATCGGAGAATTGTTGTGGACGAGGGTCGGTGACCTCAATCTCAGGGAAAGAAAAGTCGTCATTCGCAAAGGAAAAAAGAATGGTCTCGGGCGGGTTGTTTACTTCAGTACCGATGCATACCATGCCTTGAAAGCATGGCTCAAGAAGCGTGACTCCCAGAGCCAGCTTCTATTCTACGGTCGTGGGCACAACGTGTACTCTCACACCAGTGCCCGCATGATGTTACAGAAGTATCTGGAGAGAGCCGGTCTATCCCACAAGGGGTACACTCTACATTCCCTGCGCCACACTTTTGCCTGTGGGCTTTTAAACGCTGGCATGTCCCTGGAATCGCTCCAGGTCCTATTGGGCCACATGAGCTTAGAAGTGACTTGCCGCTATGCGAGGTTGGCAGACAAGACCCGCGAAGCGGATTACTTCAGAGCGATCTCGATCATAGAGAGGGGGGAGATTGATGGCTGGTATCGACCTGATCCATGATTACATGCGTTTTCTCGCCCAGAAGAATTATTCAATGCACACTATCAAAAACTACTCCAACACACTAGAGAACTTTCTTCGAACGCTGCGTGTACCAGTTGACTGGGTAACCCAGGTACAGGTGAGGGAATATATAAAGGACCTTTGGGATAGGGGCCTAAAGCCAAAGACGATTAACTGCAACTGACAACGCATCCGTGGATTCTATGATTATCTGAATGACGAAGAAGGGATAAGAGTGCCCAACCCGGTGAAAAAGGCTTACGCCCTGCGCCTTCCGAGGCCACTACCCCGACATCTAGTGTTCCGTCTCGGAAATACATTGACAAAGTCTTTTGATCTTTTCCAGAATCGAATCGGCTGTTGCAGTCCAAACAAAAGGTCGAGTGTTCAGATTGTACTGCTGAACAAATTGATCGATTTTAGAGATCAGTTCTTTGACACTTTTAAAAGTTCCTCGACGAATCGCCCTTTGGGTAATGAGGTTGAACCAGATTTCCACCTGATTAAGCCAAGAAGCATAAGTTGGCGTATAATGAACCTCGTAACGGGGATGAGCCGCCAGCCAACGCTTGACCTTGGAGTGTTTATGGGTAGTGTAATTGTCAACTACCAAGTGAATGTCTAAATCCTGAGGGACGCTGGCATCGAT